>OGIW01000168.1_pt1 | contig 76687 bp, 69 predicted proteins | sample 1571921 | NCBI WGS metagenome assembly OGIW01 (sample SAMEA2582112, study PRJEB24529) | metagenome | biome: Human gut stool | place: China | collected 2011 | reverse complement strand
TGAATTAGAGAATGGTGTACTGTTTGATATAAAGGGAATCTATTCTGTAGAGAGAGATTCAAACAACAACTCAAGAAAGAACAGAACTAAAGGTGAATGGATAGTGGGAGCAGGACTGGGGTATAAGTTTTAATATTATAAAGCTTGTAGAATTTAGAAAATATAGTATATGGCTGAGAGGCAGAGATTTTTTGCTACTTTTTTTATTAAAAATAAAAAATGGTGATATAATAAAATCAACACTTTATTTGTTAAGAACATAAGGAGAGAGAAAGTGGAAATTTTAAAAATTGGATTTATATTTGGAAGTTTAATTCCAACTATTTTCTGTTATATAATATGGTGGGAAAAAATCTATAAGGTAGAAATATTGAGAAGAAATAAAAATAAAAAGTTTGAAAATATACATTTTTCTATTTTAGAGCTTATAAAAGAGATATTAATACTAATTTATATTAGGTTAATAAGTTATTTTAAAATAGAAAAAACAAATGAAGAAGTTTATCAAAAAGAAGTAAGAAAATTGTTTGAGATGTTCCCTTCTTTTTTACCAATATTATATGCAGTGATTTTAGGAGTGAGTGGATATGAGATGGAGGCTGGAAGAAAAGATATTGTTTTTATTATTATTTTGGGACTTAGCTTAAGGATAACTTATAAAATATTAAAAGAAAAAAGCCAAGATAATATAGAATTATTACAAGGATTAAATAAATTTTTACAAAAGGAAGTATATAAAAAAGAGAAAATAAAATTATTAGTAGAAGGTATAAATTTAAGAGATTATTTTAATAAATATAAAAAATTAAAATCTAAAAAATATTTATCTTTGATTATATTTATACCAATAGGTTTCTTTTTATTAAATATAGAAAGCTTTCTATTAAATAAAAGTTTCATGAAAGATATTATAGATTTAAAACTAGTAATAATAGTATATTTTGGATATAAAATATCATTTCAATTTTGGAAAAGGTTACAAAATAATAATAAAAAGTTGAATGAAATTGTTATAGAAAATATTAACATTTTAGAACAAGATATAAAAGAAATGTGTGACAAAGAGAAAATTACAAAATTAAAAGTAAGAACAGTGAGTGAAGATTATTTAAATGCTCATGTTATATCTGATAAAGATGGAAATCTAGAAATAGTATTAACAGAGTCTCTAATATTAGAATTGAAAGATAAAAAAGATATTTTAAAAACAATCTTTGCTCATGAATTAGTTCATTATAAATATAAAGATAATTTTTATATAAAATGGAGAACTAAAATAGCCTGTTTTTTATCTTTGTTAATTCTAATAGCTTATATGAATTATTTTTTTAAAATAGAAAACTTTGCCTCTACAATAATTTTAGGGATAATATTGTATATATGTAGCATAGTTTCTGATGAAAGTTATTGGTTTCAAATGGCAGAGCTAAGGGCTGATAGAATAGCAATAGATATAAGTGGTATTCAACCTGGAAAGTATACTGAATATTTAAAGGATAGTTTATTTGTACAAAATGAAATAAGAAATAATAATTATATAAATAAGAATAATTTTTTATATAGAGAGTATAAAAAGAATATAGAAAAAATTAAACATCCTTCTTTAAAAAGAAGAATAGAGGTATTAGATAGAAAATATAAAAAGTGGGGATACTTAGAATATTTTACTCATATTTTTATCATAACTAAATGGAAACTTACTGGAAAAGGATGGAGAGGAATAGAAAAAGAGAAATATATATGAAATAAAATAGGGTTAGTGAATGGAATAGATGCAGAAGTAGCAAGAGCAATATTAAAATAATAAAAAGAAAATATTTATCAAAAGCAGATCTTTTATGGTCTGCTTTTTTGTTGTATAAAAAATCACTTGCTAAGCGAGTGTACAAAAAAGCCAGAAGGTTATACTTCGAAAATAAAAGGTTCTTTGACATAATTAATTAGGTTTGCCAGCCAATTAACTAATCAAAGGAGGTCAGAAAATGTATGACAATGATAGGCTATCACATACAACATGGAAATGTAAATATCATATTCACACCCAAATATAGAGAAGGTAGGCAATATATGGAAAAATCAAAGGAGATATAGGGCAGATATTAAGAAAACTATGCGAATTTAAAGGAGTAGAGATAATAGAGACTAATGCCTGTAAAGACCATATACATATGTTGGTAAGTATACCACCAAAAATAAGTATATCAAGTTTTATGGAATATTTGAAAGTGAAAAGTTCATTGATGATATTTGATAAACATACAAATTTAAAATATAAATATAGGAACAGATATTTTTGCTGTAGAGGATATTATGTTGATACAGTAGGAAGAAATAAAGAAAGGTCGCACAATATATAAGAGAACAGTTGCAAGAAGATATGACAAATGATCAATTGGGATTAAAAGAGTTATAGATAAAACTAACTAAAGCGCACCAGCTACTTAAGTAGTTGAATGAAGAATTATGTAGTTGGCAAACTATTCAGTAAGGGTTAAGCCCAAGCTAGTGCCTACACTTCAAGTAGTGATTTGTGATTATCTCAAATTCTTTTCTTTTTTTCTTTAAATGAATTATTTTCATATTATTTGTTTTTAAATATTATCAAAAAACAACAAAAAACAACAAAAATACAAAAAATAACTTGAAAAAACATTTTTCTTGTGATATATTTACAAATATAAAGAAAATAAAATTATTTAAGGAGAAAGATGAAAAATGACAAAAAGTGCAAATTTTAAAAAATGGTTTACATTTGTAGTCTTGGTAATTGGAGGAGGAACAATATTTAAACTTTCTTCATTGAAAGACGCTTTCTATGTACCTATGCAGGAATTTATGGGGTTGACGCATACACAGATTGGAGCTGCTCTTTCAGTATATGGGCTGGTTCAAACAATAGGAAACTTTGCATCTATTTATATCTCAGATAGATTTTCAAAGAGAATAATGATATCTGTTTCTCTTGTAGGTGTTGGATTAATTGGGGTATATATATCAACTTTCCCTGGATATGGCGGAATTTTACTAGCATGGGGACTTCTTTCATTCTTTGGAGAGGTTGTATACTGGCCAGTTCTTTTAAAAGCTATAAGACTTCTTGGAGATGAAACAGAACAAGGAAGACTATTTGGATTCTTAGAGGCAGGAAGAGGAGTTGTAGATACAATCGTTGCATTCTCAGCATTGGGAGTATTTGCTTTATTAGGAAAAGGATCAATAGCCTTAAGAGGATCAATACTTTTCTACTCAGGAGCAGTAATATTAACTGGAATAATATCTTATTTTCTTGTAGAAGATGATAAAATAGGAGCAGGAGAAAATGTAAATAAAAATAAATTAGCTTGGGACGGAGTTATACAGGCAGTAAAAACTCCTGAAATATGGGTAGTATCACTAACAATAGCTTCTATATATTCAGTTTACTGTGGGCTTACATACTTTATTCCTTTCTTAAAAGATATTTATGGAATACCAGTGACACTGATTGGAGCTTATGGAATAATAAATCAATATGGACTAAAAATGGTTGGAGGTCCTGTTGGAGGGCTGCTTGTTGATAAAAAATTCAAATCAGCAACTAAGTTTTTAAGAGTAGCGTTAATAGTAGCAGCAATAGCTATGTTTGGATTTATACTTTTACCACATGAAACAATGAATGTATATGTAGGTATGGCTTGTACTTTAGGATTTGGAGCTATCATTTTCTCTATGAGAGCAGTATTCTTTGCTCCTATTGATGAAATAAAAGTTCCTAGACATATAAGTGGAGCAGCAATGTCAATAGCTTGTATTTTTGGATATGCTCCACAAATGTTTGCTTTTGCTCTTTATGGAAATATGCTTGATAGAAATCCGGGAATGGCAGGTTATAGAATGGTATTTATGACAATGATAGGATTTGCAATATTGGGAGTAGTCATTACAACAATCTTATTAGGGATGATAAAAAAGAAAAAAGATCAGGAAATAGCAGATTAATAAAAAGATATTCAGGAGGAAAGAAATGTTGAAGTTAGGATTGGAAACAGAAAGCCTTCATTTGTGGTTACAGCATAAGAGAATGGATATATTCGGATTTATAGAAAAAGCTCATGAGTTTGGATTAGATGGAGTTCAGATAAATGTTATAAAAGATTATAACCTTGATGAAAACTGGGGAGCTTTAGAAAGCAACTCTGATGAACATTTAAGAAAAATAAAAGAGTTGTTGAATAAATATGGAATGTATGTGGAATTAGATATGAGAAATCTCGATTATGATCGTCTTGTAGAAGTTTTGGAAGTGGCTAATAAACTTGGGGCAGAAGTAATCAGATCATATATTCCAATCAAACCTCTTGAAAAGAAAGAAAATGCTTCTGGAGCAGAGGGAGCCTATGACTTTGCTAAAGTGCGTTATGATTTTGATATGAAATCATATGATGAAGGAATTGAGAAAGTAAGAAAAATCATTCCATTATTGGAAAAATATAGAGTGAAACTTGCATTGGAAAATCATGAGTATGAAACTTCAGAAGAATTAGTAAATGTGATAAAAAAGATTGATTCTAAATGGGTAGGATTCCTGTTTGATTTTGGAAACTCTATGATGGCTTGGGAAGAGCCAGTGAAAGCAGCAGAAAATATGGCGCCATATACTTATACAACTCATTTTAAAGATCATATAATAATAGAAGAACCAGAAGATAAATATGGATATGTAGTTTGTGGAGTTCCAGCTGGAAGAGGAAATATCGATTTAGAAAAATGTTTTAATATTTTGATGGAAAAATCACCTCTTACTAGAATAAATGTAGAAAGCTGTCATCCATATTGTGCTCAGTTTAAAAGAACACCAGGAACTGGGGGAGTAGAAAAAGTAGGAGAAGGAACTTTTAAAGTTGAAAAACATCTTTATGACTATAATATTATAAAGCCAGCACAATATTATTATCCTCATGAAGTATCAGAAGAAATGCTGGAAAAGTTATTAGAAGATCAGTTAAATGGATTGGTTGAAACTGTAAATTATTTAAAAAAATTAAGAGACAACTATTCTAAATAATGCCACAGGATGTAGGAGATGTATTCAATGAATAAAAAAATAACTGATTATATTATTGTGTATATAGGCTGCATAATACAGGCGTTTTCAATTGTTTGTATTTTAAAACCTAATAATCTAGTCACTGGAGGAATAACAGGGTTATCTCTTACTATTGGAAAAGTAATAAATATGAATTATACATATATTTATTATGGAATATGTATTTTAATATTGATAAGTGCAAAAATAATATTAGGGATCAAAGAAGTAAAAAAAATAATATTATTATCTACAACATATCCATTGATACTTATATTGATGAATAATATAAAATTTAATTTTTTACAGGATACCTCTGACAAGATATTGATATGTATCTATTATGGTATATTTATGGGAATAGGAACAGGACTGGTTCTGAAAAAAGGATTTTCTCAAGGAAGTTCTGATACTGTAGCAAAAATCCTCCACAAAAAACTGCTTTCCTTTATGGGAATCAGTCAGGTCCTACTCTGTATAGATATAACTATTCTTATAATATCAGGATTTGTATTTGGAAAAAAAGCAGTTCTTTATGCAATTATAATGCAGATGGTGTACAGCAAAACTATCAGTGTTGTACTATTTGGTTTTGGTTCATCTCTGGTTAAGGTAGTAGTAATAAGCGACCAGTTGGAAAAAATATCTGATTTTATGAAGAATACAATAAACAGAGGATATAGTATAGGTTATGTTTATGGTGGATATAATCATATTAAAAGAGAAAAAATAATATCTGTATGTTCGTTGAGAGAGGCTATGCTGATAAAAGATTTTATAACAAAAATTGATGAAAATGCTTTTATAAATATTGTGCCAACAATATCAGCATGGGGAAAAGAAGATGGATTGCAGAATCTTAAAGAAAATTAGAAAGTAAAATAAATTACCCATAAAATTGCAGGACAAAACCTTTAGTTTTATGGGTTTTATTTTAATCAGGAATGAAAACAACAAAAAACAATAAAAAAACATAAAAATATTTATAAAATCACAAAAATATGATAAGATTTATTTAAACAACTAGGAGTTTTGGCTAGGAGGAAATGGCATATGAAAGAAATTGAAATAATATTAGAAGAACTATCAGGAATAATATGGGGGAATTATCTTATAATAACCCTTATAGGTGTAGGGCTTTTCTTTACTATTATAACTGGAGGAATACAGATAAAAGGATTTCCTCTGGCAATCAAAGAACTTGTAAATTCACTGAGAGGAAAGAATGAAATAAAGGGAGAAGGAACTTTATCAGCATTTCAAGCTCTTTGTACAGCATTGAGCAGCTGTGTTGGAAATGGAAATATTGTAGGAGTAGCAACAGCTATTGCCAGTGGAGGGCCAGGAGCAGTATTCTGGATGTGGTTTGCTGGAATAGTGGGAATGGCAACAAAATATGCAGAGATAGTTTTGGGGATAATATACAGAGAAAAATCTGATGATGGAACATATGTGGGAGGACCAATGTACTATCTTTCAAAAGGATTGGGATGGAAAAAAATAGCAACACTTTTTTCTATATTAATGTTTTTGCAGATAAGTGGAGGAGCTCTTATTCAGTCTAATGCTGTTGCAATTGTTATAAAAGATATGTTTAAAATAAAGCCGATTTTTTCTGGAATAATGATGGCAGGAGTAATTACAGCAGTTGTTATTGGTGGAGTAAGAAGATTAGGAAAAGTAGCAGAAAGAATAATTCCTGTTATGACTATTACATATTTTATTGGTGGTTTGATAATAATAATTTCTAACTTTAATCATATAAGTTATGCTATAATAAATATAATAACTTGTGCCTTTAATACAGAGGCAGTAGGTGGCGGAGTTTTAGGTTATACAATTAAAGAAGCAATGAGATTTGGAGTAGCAAGAGGATTGTATTCCAATGAAGCAGGAGAGGGAAGTGCTCCAGTGCTTCATTCAGCTGCAATTACAGATCACCCAGCAAGACAGGGACTGTATGGAATACTTGAAGTATTTATTGATACAGTAGTTATCTGTTCCCTGACAGCTTTTATAGTTTTAACTTCAGGAGTAATGGAAATGAATGTATCTCCAGCAGTTTATGTGATTACAGCTTTTGGAACTATACATCCTATGTTTAGATATGTGGTAGGAATAAGTATGGTATTATTTGCATTTTCTACTATATTGTCTCAATGGTATTTTGGAAATGTAACTCTTACTTATATTTTTAATTCCAAGGTAGCTTCATATTTTAAATATGTGTTTGTATGTCTTGCAATAATGGGTTCTCTGAGCAGTTTAAAAATAGTGTGGCTGATACAGGACATTGTATTGGGATTGATGATAATACCAAATCTTATAGGGCTCCTTCTTTTAAATGGAAAAGTCAAAGATGCAACAAAGGATTTTTGGAATATGATAAACAGAGGGGAGATAAAAAAATATGTTAGCAAGTGATAGACAAGATAGAATATTAGAGCTGTTAGAAAGAGATGGAAGTGTAAAAACTTCTAATCTTGTTACCATTATGGATGTTTCACTTGAAACTATTCGTAGAGATCTGGATTTTTTAGAAAAACAAGGGTATCTTCAAAAAGTGTATGGAGGAGCTATTCTTAAGAATAAAGAGGGAAAAAATCTTACTTACTCTTTGAGAGAATCAAAGAATATAGAGGAAAAGAGAGAGGTAGCACTTTTAGCTTTAAAATATATAAATGAGGGAGATACAATAGCTCTCAATGGAAGTACAACAAATATTGAGATAGCAAGATTGATAAAGGATAAATATTCTTCTTTGACAGTTGTTACAAATTCTCTGCTTATAGCAAATGAATTAGCAGATGTAAAAGGAATAAATCTTATTCTGGCAGCTGGAATATATAATAAGACTGAGTTTGCTTTTTTAGGAGAGATAACTGAGCATTTCCTGCATAATTTTTCAGTTGATAAATCATTTATCTGTGTAGGGGGAATATCTCTAAAAAGAGGAGTTACTGATTTCCTTATTGAAGAGGTACTGGTAGAGAGAAAAATGGCTGAAATAGCTGAAGAAGTATTTATTCTGGCAGATTCAACAAAGATAGAGAATAATTCTCTTATAAAAATATGCGATATAGAAAATTTAGATTTGATTATAACAGACTCAAGATTAGATGAGGATATTTTAAAAAAATATCTTGAAAATGGAGTGAAAATTATAAATAAATAAACTAAGAAAAGAGGACAACTGGTTGGTTGTCCTCTTTTTAAGTTATATTATTTTTTTCCCATGATATTCAGGAGAAGGAATAGCAGCGACTACTTCATCAAGATTATCATTTGTAACTTTTCCAGCTATAAGGATAGTTATTCTTCCAGCAGCTTTCTTTATCATTGCATTAAGGATATCTTTTCCTTCCAGAGCAGTTTCTTTTGTACCAGAAGAAAGAATTCTCTTTACTCCAATCTCTACAAACTTATCTATCACTTCAACAGGATCTTTCAATTCATCTACAGCTTTGTGAAAAGTTACTTCCATAGGAGAGGCAAGATCAACAAGTTCTTTTAAAGTTTCGAAATCAACTTTATTATCAGCAGTGAGAACTCCAAGAACAACACCTTTTGCTCCTAATGATTTACATATTTTTATATCTTCTTTCATGATTTCTATCTCTTCTTTTGAATAATAGAAATCTCCTCCCCTAGGTCTGATTATAGGGAAAGCTGGAATAGAAAGTTTTTCCATAGCCATTTTGATAGTACCATAAGATGGAGTAGTTCCACCAAGATACAGATTATCACATAATTCTATTCTGTCAGCTCCTCTTTTTTCAGCTGCAAGAGCTTCAGAAAATGATTCTACACATACTTCTTTTATCATAAGATTCTCCTTATTTTATAAATTTTTAATTTTTATTTTCAACTTGTTATATATTTTTTATTTCATTTTTTATATTATATCTTATATTTTGTCTTTATGCCAGAGGGAGAGATTTAAAATTTTAATATATAGTCATTTTTTCAGTGAAATGTTAAAATAGAGAAAAGGTAATAAAGGGGGAGAAAATGATATATATAAGCAAAGATTATGTGAATGACACACTTAAATGGGATAATAAAGCAGCAGCTCACTGCAAAGATGGAGAGATAGTAGTATTTGAAACAAGAGATTGTTATGACAATTCTATAACGAGTTCAGAAAGACCTCTAGGAGATAGAAGTGATGCTTTATCTAATCCGGTAACTGGAGCACTATATGTAGATGGAGCTGAAAAGGGAGATATATTAAAAGTTGAGATAAGAGATATAAAGCTTCGTCCATGGGGAGTAATGCGTTCTTCAAATATTGGAGGAGTTTTTCATGAGAAATATGATAAAAGAGAAGCTATAATTTATTCTATCAGAAATAACAAAATATTATTTGATGATGTATTGGAATTAGATGTAAATCCTATGATAGGAGTTATTGGAACAGCTCCAGAAGGAGAAGAGGGAATTCCAACAATCACACCAGGAAAACATGGTGGAAATATGGACTGTAAAAAAATAACAGCAGGTTCTACAATTTATCTTCCTGTAAATGTAGATGGAGGACTTCTCTCTATGGGAGATATCCATGCTTTAATGGGAGATGGAGAAGTTTTTATCTGTGGTTTGGAAACAGCTGGTGAGATAACTGTAAAGGTAAGTGTATTAAAAAATATAAAGCTTCCAGTACCATTTTTATACTCTGGAGAAAAGGTTATGACTATACAGTCTGCTGAAACTTTAGATAAAGCAGGAGATATGGCAGCAAAAGAGATGTTTGAGTTTGTAAAAAATGCTTCTGGGCAGAGCGATTTGAGAACAGGAATGCTTATGTCTTTACTTTCTGATATGGCAGTATGTCAAGTAGTGGATCCACTTCTTACAATGAGAGTTGAATTTCCTTTGGAAGTTCTTGAAAAGTATGGATATAAGCTTCCATAGGATAAATTAAAAACAGATAAATATATAAAAATATTCATAGATATGGACAGATTATTTTTATAAAAATAAAGCTTTATTTATAGATGAAATGTAAAAAATATAAAGAACATTTTAGGAGGTTTTGCATAATGAATGATGAATTGAAAATCAAGATGTACTCATTTACAATAGACTGTCTAGAGCCTTACAAATTAGCAAAATTTTATGCTGATTTGCTCAAATGGGAAATAGCTTTTTATGATAAAGATTATGCCTGTATTTGTCCTCTAGGAACATATCAAGGGGCATATCCTGGGATAACATTTCAGCGTAATACTGAATATGTACCTCCTGTGTGGCCAGAAAAACCTGAAGCTCAACAGCAAATGGCACATTTAGACTTTGCTGTTAATAATTTAGAGGAAGCAGTTCAGTATGCAATTCAGTGTGGAGCAACAATGGCAGAGAAACAATTTTCTGATAGTTGGAGAGTTATGATAGACCCTGCTGGACACCCTTTTTGCTTGTGCTATATGAAGCCTGTTTTCAAGAGTCCTCATTTTGCATTGCTATAAAATGCTGTAAATAATTTTATAATAAAAAAATAATTTAAAAAAATCCCAGTAATTTAGGTTGAATTAAATCATTCTAATTACTGGGGTGTTATTCTTATTTATTTAAGGCAATATAATCCTTGTATACTCCCTCTTCTCTTCTTCTTGTAGCAGTTTTAGAAAGATAGCTTCCTTCAACAATATTTTCATATCCCATTTTGTTTATTATTTTTTTCATAGCATTGATAAATGGACATCTGTCAGAATGATGATTATCAAAAGCTACACATGAAGCAAAATGTATAGCAACTTCATCTTTAGTGATAAGATTTTCTTTAGCAATTAGTTTGTTAACATTTCCTAAAAGACTGTTGATACCTTTTCCATGACATCCCCCACATTGAAAGGTAAGAAATCTAAGTTCTTCACTTTTAGGGTAATCTTTAAATATTCCTGTTCTAGTAAAAAATGAATTCATACAATGAAAACCACTGCATCTTCTTTTGGCAATTTCACATTGAATAGTGATGATAAGTTTTATATTTTCCATTTCTCCCTCCTATGTTTCCTGTATAAAAATATAATAACATAAAACAAAGATTGAAGATATGATTTATATAAATAAAATTCATATTTTAAAATCCAGATTTTTTTAAGAAATGCTAGACATTCATAAGGAATAGTGATATTATAATTTAGTTGAATTACTGGGGTGCCCAAAAGGCTGAGATAGGAAAGTTCCTGAACCCACATAACTTGATTCGGATAATACCGGCGAAAGGAGTAATGTGTGAATTATTTATTTAAGTAATCAAACCTCCTTTTGCAGAGATAAAAGGAGGTTTTTTTAATGGGATTAAAAGATTGTTTATGGTGTATAGGTGGAGCGAGTAAGGGAGTATCTGGTTGTAGATTTTCTCTTTATCCAATGGCTGATAATTTTGTAGATATTATTCTTGGGGGACTTGAAAAAACAGACACATCAAAAGTGTGGAAGCAAACTGATAAATTAAGCACTTGTGTGAGAGGAAAAAGCACTCATGTATTTGATGTGGTTAAGGGTCTTTTTGTAAATGCTTATAAAGAAAATGTACATATGGCTCTTGAAGCTACTTTTTCTAAAGGGTGTCCAGGGGATACTGATGCAGATTCATTTATGGAAGTGGATGATGAAAAAGTAAATGAAAAGAATATTAAAGATAAAAAATTTAATGTTGTAAGTAAAATATCTTTCTACCCAATGGGAGAAGAGGACTATATGGAACATATAGCTAAAGCAGTAATGACAGCAAAAGACAAGGGAGTTTTTGCTAAAAGTTCTCACTATGTATCTATTCTAGAGGGAGATGTTCATGATGTATTTGGTGTATTGGAAGAGATATTCCAATATGGAGAGGCAAATCTGTCACACTATATTTTACAGGTTACTATTTCAGTAAATAGTCCAACAAAAGACTAGGATATCAGGAGGAAAAATGTTTAACTGGAAACTAAAAGATGTAATAATGGTATCAATTTTTTCTGTAATATTTTCATTTATATATTTAGGAGCTGTATATTTTGCTAATTTTCTTGCAACAATACTTGCTCCTTTTGGATTGGCACCTTTTGCCTATGAGATACTTTTTGGGGTGTGGTTTATGGCTTCTACTTTTGTACCATATATCGTACAGAGATCAGGAGTAGCAGTAGTATCAGAAGTACTTTCTGCTCTGATAGAGGTTATCATGGGAAATATGTTTGGACCAATAGTTATTCTTTCTGGAATAATTCAAGGAGTGGGGCCAGAGCTTGTATTTGCTAAGAATAAATATAGAAACTTTTCTATGATGAATATGTGCCTTGCAGCAGCAGCAGCTTGTGTAGCAAGTTTTATATGGGGATTTATTAGAGGGGGATTTGTAAAATATTCTCCAATGATGCTTTTATGGATGTTTATAGTAAGGCTTATCAGTTCAGTGGTATTTTCAGGAATCATCTGTAAAATTGCTGCTGATAAATTAGCTGGAACAGGGGCATTGAGTGGATATGTTCTTGGACAGAATAATGATCCTGAAATGGAAGATTAATCTATGGAAGAAGTTTTAAAATGTCAGGATATCATTTTCAAATATAGAGAGACATCAAAAGAAAATATAGTAGATGGATTTACATATTCTTTTAATAAAGGGAAAATATATCTGATAACAGGGTTTTCTGGCTGTGGGAAAAGTACTCTTGCCAATGTGGCAGCAGGACTTTATCCAAGCAGCAAAGGAATACTTTCCAAAGGAGAAGTAGTGCTCTTTGGAAAAGATATAAATGAGTATACTCCAGAAAAAAGAGCAAAATATATTATGATGATGTTTCAAAATACTGATACTCAATTTTGTATGGATATAGTAAAAGATGAGATAATATTCTGTCTGGAGAACATTGCTTTTCCTGTGGAAAAAATGGATGAAGTAGTAGACAGAGTTTTAAATGAAACTGGGATAGAATATCTGAGAGACAGAAAAATATCATCACTTTCAGGTGGAGAAAAGCAAAAACTTTCACTGGCATGTGTATTGGCAGTAGAGCCCAAAATTATAGTGTTAGATGAACCTTTTGCCAATGTTGATTATGAAAGCAGTCAGGAAATTGTAAATATACTGAAAAATATAAATCGAGATAAAGAAGTGACTATAATAGCTGTAGACCACAGAATATCTCTTTGGAAAGATATAGATTACACTCTTCTCCACTTAGGAAAAGGGTGTAGTTTTGTTGATAAAAATATTGATAAATATCTTGTTGATATAGTAGATGAAGAGGAATATAAAAAAAATTATCTGAAAAAATGTGAAAAATTTAAAGATAGAGCAGATTCCATAGAGATAGAAAAATTAAAAATAGCATATGAAAAGGAATCGTTATTGGAAGAGATTAATATTAAGATAAAAGAGGGAAGTATTACTTCAATAATTGGAAAAAGTGGAGCTGGGAAAACCTCTCTTCTTAAAGCAATAGCAGGAATCTCTAAAATATCGTCTGGAAATATAAAAATATTTGGAACAGATATCAAAAAAATCAAAGAGAAGATATTTATAAATACTATAGGAATAGTTTTTCAAAATCCCCAAAATCAATTTATTACATATAAAGTGATAGAAGAGATAATGTTTACTCTGAAAAAAAGATATCCTAAAGAGAATGAAAAAATTCTTTTAGAGAAAGCAGAAAATTTATTAAAAGAATTTGAACTTTACAGATACAGAAATTTTTCTCCGTTTTCACTTAGTCAAGGACAGCAAAGAAAACTTGCTGTTTTGTCTATGCTGGGAGCTGGGCAGAAAATAATTCTTTGTGATGAACCTACTTATGGACAGGATAATAAGACAAGCATAGAGATAATGGAGTTTCTTAAAAGAAAAGCTGAGGAAGATAGAATTACTGTGGTAATGGTATCTCATGACAGAAATCTTGTGTTCAAATATTCAGACTTTATCTATGAAACAACATCTGATAAAAAGATAAGGAGAGTGGAAGTATGATAAAACTCAATCCGGGGTATAAAGGACTGACTATATTTCTGGTTTCTCTGCTCCTTTCTTTTGAATATAATTACTATTTAAACTTTTCAATATTCTGTATATGTATTATGCTTATGGTCATTAATAAAGTTCCAGTGAAAAAGATTCTTCTTGCATTTCTCCCAGTACTCCTTCTGGCAGGGGGAGTATTTTTTACAGGAATGCTCTACAGTAATTCAGGAACAGCGGAAGATGTAACCAGCCTTACTAAGACAGTTGTAATTATTGGAAATGTAGAAAATGGATTGCAGCTTTCAGTAAGAATACTTGCCTATGCAGGTCTTGGACTTCTTTTTGTATTTACTACTGATCCGAGACTTTTTATAATCAGCCTTATGCAGCAGTTTCATCTTCCAAGAAATTTTGCATATGGAATACTTGCAGCTTATGGATTTATTCCAGTGATAAGACAGGAATATGAGAACATGAGATATGCCTATAGAGCCAGAGGAGTAAAAAGAAATATATTTATGCTCCCAATGCTTGTAACAGCTGTACGATCTTCTGAGAGTATTGCAATGGCTATGGAATCAAAAGGATTCAATGCTAAAAGCAAGAGAACAGAATATATAAAACTAAAGGTTACAAAATGGGATTATATAGTTTTGATAGGAAGTACAGGGATAACACTTCTTGCAATGTTTCTATTTTAACTTTCTATTTTTTTCCTCCTGCTGTATAATAGGATAAAATATTTGAACAGGGGGAAATTATCATGATAGGAACAATTGTCAATACAATCACTATTATACTGGGAAGTTTGTTAGGAAGTTTATTTAAAAAAGGAATAAAACAGGAATATCAGGGAGCTATGCTTACAGCTATGGGGCTTGCAGCGACAGCACTTGGAGCCAATGCAGTAGTAAGTAATATGCCTAAAAGTGCCTTTCCAGTGTTATTTATTGTCAGTCTGGCTATAGGAAGTCTTGTAGGAACAGTTATAAATATAGATAAAAGATTTCAAAACTTAATGGGAAAATATTCAAAATCAGGTTTGGGGCAGGGGCTTTCTACAGCTATACTTTTTTTCTGCATAGGAACTCTTTCTATATTAGGGCCAATAGAAGCAGCTTTGAATAAAAACTATACTTATCTTTTTACAAATGCTACTCTTGATTTTGTAACTTCTATGGTGCTTGCATCAACTTATGGGGTAGGAATAGCTATTGCAGCAGCAGTTCTTTTCTGCTGGCAGGGGGCTATATATTTGTTTGCTGGATTTCTTTCAGCATTTTTATCACCAGCCCTTCTTACAGAGATATCTATTATTGGAGGAATACTTATAGCAAGTTCAGGAATATCTATATTGGGAATAAAAGACTGCAAAACTATGAACATGCTTCCTTCACTTCTTGTTCCTGTAATATGGTTTTTGATAAGATCTTTTTTCTAGGAGAAAATCTTTGTAAAACCTTTATTTATAAGGGATAAAGAGAGTTCTTTTTAATGGTAATGAATAGAAAAATATGGTATAATATATCATCAGATAAATTATATTCAGGAGGATCCATGACTAGAGATGAAGCTGTAAAAGCTGTTGATTATATAGTAAAAACAAATGAGCTAGAGGGAGCAGTTTATACAGAGGCAGAGAAAGCTGATTTTATGGCAGCGGCAGAGGGAAGAATTTCAGTGGAGGAACTTATAGAAAAAATCATAAATGACTAAAGAGGTGTTTCTATGGGAGATAAATATGTTTATCCAGGAACAAAGATTTTAGTAAATAAGTTGGGAATAAAAGACAGAAAACTTCTTGAGAAAAAGGAGAAAAATTTGTCTGGAGCCAGACTTCTAGAGCTCAGGCTTAGAAATGATATAAAGAAAACTTTTGATTTTAATTACCTGAAAAGACTTCACAAACATATTTTTCAGGATGTATACTCATGGGCTGGAACTGTAAGAGATGTGAATATAGCTAAAGGGAAGTCTCTATTCTGCCTTGTAGAACATATAGAAGCTTATGGAGAAACAGTTTTTAAAAAAATAAAAGATGCCAATTACTTTAAAGATATAACTAATAAATCAGAGCTGGCTTTAAGGCTGGCGGAAACAATGCTTGATATAAATGCTCTTCATCCTTTCAGAGATGGAAACGGAAGAACTCAAAGGGAATTTATAAGACAGCTGGCAGAGGAAAGAGGATATGAACTTGTATTTGATCATATTACTCAAAGAGGGATAGTTGAATTATCTGATTTAACTCGTGATCCAGATATTCTGGCATTGAAATTTGAAAAGGGAATGACATTAATAAATAAAGAGGAAGACCTTTAAGTTGAACTATATTTCAACTTAAAGGTCTTCCTCTTCTTTGATTTTTTTATAGAGATATCATATTTTCCATTCTGTCAAAAGCCTCTCCCAATTTTGGTATTTCAAGAGTACAAGCTATTCTTACAAAACCTTTTACTCCAAAAGGAGTACCATTAACAACTATTATATTACATTTCTCCAAAAGAAAATCTGTAAACTCTTCAGAAGTCATTCCAGTTTTTTCAATATTCAGGAATAAATATATTCCCCCTTGTGCTTTGAAACAATCTAGAAAAGGTATTTTTTTAACTCTGTCATAGCAGTAGTCGACTCTTTCTTTAAATACAGGAACAAGTTTTTCTTTCTGTTTCTCAAATTCTTTAAGAGCGTAAAGAGCACATCTTTGAGATATAGCAGGTGCACTGTAAATGATAGCTTCATTTATATAGTTGATACAACTTATAAGTTCAGGAACCTGAGATATAACATACCCAATTCTCCAACCAGTCATAGCAAAATTTTTAGAAAAACTGCATACAGATATAGTTCTTTCCTTCATTCCACCTAAAGTAATGATAGGAGTAAAAGATTCCTCATATGAATAGAAATCGTATACATCATCTGCTATTACTAAAAGATCGTATTTTTCAGCAATCTCCTTGATAATATTCATACTTTTCATATTGTAGCATACTCCAGTTGGATTAGATGGCGAATTTATCACTATACATTTTGTTTTTGATGTTACAGCTTTTTCCAAATCTTCTTTTATTATCTGGAAATTATTTTCGAGTTTTGTTTCTACAATTACAGGAACTCCATCAGATAATTTTATCTGGTCAGCATATACTGGGAAAAAAGGTGCAAGAAGTATTGCCTCTTCTCCTTTGTTGAGAATGCTTTTAAATACAAGATAAAGAGCATGACAGGCTCCAGTAGTTATCATGACATCTTTAGGAGTGAACTCATAATTTTTAAAATTCTCTTTGTGGTATTTGCAAATCTCTTCTCTCAATTCAAGATAACCATATGAGTCAGTATAATGAGTATGTCCTTTTTTAGCATCAGCCATAGCCAGTTCAATCAAATGCTCATCAGTGTGAATATCCAAATCTCCAATTCCTAGATTGATAAGAGGAAGAGAACAAGTTTCTGATCCTTTTTTATTTCCCATAGAGTAATTTCTTTCCTTAAATTTATCTGCAATAAAGTTTCTCATTTATATTTCCCCCTACAACGCAAAAAGTGTTTCTTTTAAATTTTCTTTGTTTATATTAAATTCCATATCTATTATATCAGGTCCTGCAAGAATAGCCCAAAGTATTTTATCTTCCATCTCTTCAAATTCCTCTTTTTTTACTACCTCTGATAACTTTGTTGGAAAAGCCAGCTTTTTATAAAAAGGAAGAAGCTGTATATATTCTTCTTTTTTACCTTCAAGAATCAACTGTACAAGGATACCAAAGGCTACTACTTCCCCATGGAGATGTTCTTTTTCCAGAGAAGGAAGAAGAGTCAGCCCATAGAATACAGAATGTGCAATAGCTCCATTGAGAAAATCATCTACCAGATTGGAAACCATTCCAGTATTTACTACAATGGAAAGAACAACTTTCTTGAATTCATCATTGATATCTTTAGAGAAATAAGCAGAAACTCCATTTTCAAGTATTACAGAACCGCAGAGGTGGCTTATCTCTTTTCCAAGAGAATTTGGATAACTCATAGTTCCATTATTTTTTTCAGAAACATATTCATATTTCATTCTCACTTCATAAAATTTAGCAAGGGTATCTCCCATACCTGCCCAGATATATTTAGCAGGAGCAGATTTAATAGTTTCTAAATCTATGAAAGTTTTTTTAGGTGGAGCAGGGAAATTAAAAAATTCCTTAAAGCTTCCATCATTATTATATACAACTGATAAAGCAGATGCAGCTGAACAGGTAGAAGCAATAGTAGGGATAGAAAAAATTTCTATCCCTAATTTAAATGCTGCAATTTTAGCTGTATCTATGGCTTTTCCGCCTCCAATTCCAAGGACAAGATCAAATTTTTTATTCAATGTATTATTTAATATTTCTTCAATATTTTCATATGAACACTCTCCATGATACTTTTCAAGAGAATATTCTTTATCTGAAAGCATAGGAAGAATTTTATCTTTTATACTGTCGAAAGATTTTTCTCCTACAATAATAAGTATATTATTGTAGGGGATAATCTCCTTTTTCAGATATTCCCATATGTTTTTGTCTATAAAGTAAGAAGTGAATGAAAAATTTTCAAACATAGATATGCCTCCATTATACACCATATTTTTCTCTTAATTTTTGAATAGTACCATCATCTATGAGTTCTTGAAGAGCTTTATTGAATTTTTCCATAAGCTCTGTATCATCCTTATTGAATGCAATAGCTTTAGGTTCTCCTTCAAGGGCTCCTACAAGCATAAGCTCAGGATTGTTTTCTACAAATTTTACAGCAACACTTTCATCAAGTACAATACCATCTATTTTACCGCTTTTTAAAGCAACGAGAGCACCTGTATTAGATGAAAAAGGAGTTACAGTTGCACCTTTTATTTTTCTCGCAGCAGCTTCTTTTGTAGTTCCAAGTTCTGCTCCATAGTTTTTATTTTCCAAATCTTCTATCCCATTAATAGGTTTGCTTTTGTTAGCTATAAAAGCTACATTAGAAGAAAGATAAGGAATTGAAAAATTAACAGCTTTTGCTCTCTCTGGAGTGATACTCATTCCAGCTATTACAGCATCCATTTTCTTTGTTTGAAGTGCTGGGATAAGTCCATCAAAGTTTGTATTTGACCATTTATACTGAATATTTAATTTTTGAGCTATGGCAGCTATTATATCAGCATCAAGTCCACAAACTTTACCATCTTCCAGATATTCAAAAGGTGGATATTCAGCATTAGTTCCTATTACATAAACTTTTTCAGTTTTTGAAGCTCCACAAGCAGCAGTCAGTACAATTAATAAAGATAGCATAAATAATTTAAAAAGTTTTTTCATGATTTTCCCTCCATGTTTTATTAATATTTAAAATTAAAAAAAGCACTGATCCCTAAAAAGAATCAGTGCTTTAATAAACGAACCCATAAAATATACTCAGGGAAAACTTCTCCCATCTTTACAAAATATATTATATTATGAATAATGCCATATTAAAGAATCCTTTTATATAGGAATATGTTAAAAATATTTAATTGTAGCATACTCCTTAGATTCTTAAATAACATTTTTTTCTCCTCTTGATAATTTTATTTATTGAAGTGATTATATAACTTGAAAAGAATATTGTCAATATATTTTTTTAAAAATATTTTTCATAAAAAATAAATATAAAAAATTTTTGATAATAAGAATAAAATCTCATATGGAGTTTTTATGATCAATTATGTATTATTTTTATTCTTAAATTCGATGGAAGAGATAAAGTTCTTGTAAAAAAATAAAAAATAACGTAGTATAACTATATCAAACAAATATATGATAGAGAGAAACTTAAAATTAATATATTCATTGAAATAAATGAGAAAATGTGATACGATAAATCAGCTTTAATATTATTATTGATGTATTCTGAAACACATTTTTAATGGACTAGGGAGGAAAAATGCATTTGAAAGGTAGAAATAAAAAGCTGATAGTAATGTCACTATTGGGACTGGCTCTTTTAGGATGTGGAAAAGAGGAAAAAGCTCCTGAAAAAAAAGTGGTAAGAACTATCACTAGTATGGATATAGACAGTTTGAACCCGTATAAGCTTGTATCAAGCGGTTCAGAAGAAATAATGATGAATGTTTTTGAAGGACTTGTAATGCCTACAGTTGATGGAGGACTTGCTCCAGCAGTAGCCAAAGAATACAAAATATCAGATGATGGATTGACATATACTTTTGAAATAAGAGAGGGAATTAAATTTCACAATGGAAATCCTTTAGATGTAAAAGATGTAGAATTTTCTTTGAGAAAAATGTCAGGGAGAGAAGGAGATACTCCAGCTCAAGCTATGTTCTCAAATATAGATGATATAAAAATAACTGGAGATAATGAAATAACAATTACTCTTAAAGTTCCAGATTCAGCTTTTATTTATTACATGACTGAAGGGATAGTTCCAGATGAGAATAGAGATTCTTTGGATAAAGAGGCAATAGGAACAGGACCTTTCAAAGTGTCAGGATATGACAGAGAGCAGAAAATAACTCTTACAAAGAATGATGATTATTGGGGAGAAAAGGCTAAGATAGATGAAGTTGATATATTTGTAACTCCAAATGCAGAAACAGCTTTTCTTAAACTTTTATCAGGAGAGATAGATATACTTCCTCGTGTTGATTCAAAGAGGTTAAATGAACTTAAAAACTTTAAGACAATATCAGGGGCTCAAAATACAGTACAGCTTTTTGCTCTCAATAATAAATTTGAACCATTCAGCCATAAGGAAGTTAGAGAAGCTATCAATCTGGCAGTGGATAAAGATGCTGTAATAAAAAATGTTATGGGTGGGTACGGAATAAAACTTGAAACAAATATGAGCCCAGTAATGAAAAAATATTGTATAGATAATATTGGTGAAAAAAGAGATGTTGAAAAAGCAAAAGAACTTTTGAAAAAAGCAGGCTATGAAAATCTTAAATTTACTGTAAAAGTTCCGAGCAACTATGCTATGCATGTATCAACAGCTCAGGTAATAGCTGAACAACTTAAAGAAGTTGGGATTACTATGAATATAGAGACTGTAGAATGGGCAACATGGCTGTCAGAAGTTTACAGTGGAAGAAAATATGAAGCAACTATAGTAGGACTTACAGGAAAACTTGATCCAGACTCAATATTAAAGAGATATGTTTCAGATTATCCTAGAAATTTCTTCAACTATGAAAATCCAAAATATGATAAACTTATTGCAGATGCAAAAATAACATCTGATGAAAATAAAAGGATTGAGTATTATAAAGAAGCTCAAAAAATATTAAGAGATGAAAATGTAGCAGTTTTCATAATGGATCCAGAACTTATTACAGCTGTGAATAAAAACATAAATGGATATGTGTTCTATCCACTCTCATTTACGAACTTCGCAAAAATTAGTATTGGAGATTAAAATGTTCTATATAAAAAAACTGGCAAAAATGATTTTTTCTATATTTCTCATAGGAACACTTTCATTTTTGCTCTTAGAAATGATCCCGGGAGATCCAGCATCAGCAATACTTGGTGTTGAGAGCACTCCAGAGGACATTGAATTATTAAGAGAAGCACTTGGTTTGAATAAGAGTTTGATAGTGAGATATCTCACTTGGGGGAAAGGAGTACTTGCAGGGGATTTTGGAAATTCCTTCAAGTATTCTGAACCTGTAGTTGATCTTATTCTTAAAAGACTTCCTCTTACATTAGAAATAGCTCTGATTTCGATAGGGATAGTATTTTTAGTATCTGTACCCCTATCTTTTTTGCTATATAAAATAAAAAATAAACATGTAAAAAAAATTGGAGACTTTATGATAGGAGTCTTTATATCTGTTCCATCATTCTGGCTGGGAATAATTTTCATGTTCGTTTTTGGTGTAATATTGAGATGGTTTTCTGTAGGGTATAACAATACTTTTGCTTCCTTGATTCTCCCATGTGTAGTTATAGCTATTCCAAATATCGGAATAATTACAAGCTATATCAAGAGTAATCTGGAATATGAGATGAGAGAAGAGTATATAAAATACCTCTATGTAAATGGACTTAAAATGAAGTGGCTGAATCTGTATATATTGAAAAACTCTATTCTTCCAGTGGTTCCTTTAATAGGAATTATGATAATAGATCTTATTACAGGAATTGTAATAATAGAACAGATATTTTCTATTCCAGGAATAGGAAGGCTGTTGATAACCTCAGTAGTAACAAGAGATATACCTCTGATACAGGGATTAATTTTTTATACATCTGTAGTCCTTGTACTTATAAATTTCATTATAGATATCCTCTATTCAATTATTGATCCTAGAATAAGAGGAGGGGAGTAGAATGAAAAAGAAATATATTTTATTTGTACTCCTTTTGATTGTGGTAGTATATTTTTATCAAAACCCATATGCTATGAATAATGATATGATACTTGCAAGACCAAGCTTAGAAAATTTATTGGGATGCGACAATTTAGGAAGAGATATTTTCAGCAGACTTGTATTGGGTTCTTTTTATACTCTGCTTATAGCATTTGTTTCTGTAGCACTTTCAGTAATGGCAGGAACAATGATAGGAAGTATAGCAGGTTATTATGGAAAAGCTTTAGATTCTGTGATTACATCTTTTATAGAGGTAATTATAGCTATTCCATCAATATTGATAGCTCTTGGAGTAATAATAATTTTGAAAACAGGATTTATTTCAATGATAGTAGCAATTTTTATCATTTATCTTCCAAGATGTGTAAATATGGTAAGAGGACTTGTGAAAAAAGAGAGAAATATGGAATATGTAGTAGCAGCTAAAACATATGGAGTATCAGATTTAAGAATAATTTTTTACCACATACTGCCAAATATAATGAAATCTGTACTTATCAGTTTTACAACTGGATTTGCTGGGGCAATACTTACAGAAGCAGGGCTGGGATATCTGGGACTAGGAATACAGCCGCCATATCCTACATGGGGAAATATTTTGAATCAGTCACAGTCATACTTTTTATCAGCTCCATGGTTTACTATAGCTCCAGGACTTGCTATAATATTCACAGTTTATCAGATGAATAAACTTGAAAAGAGAGGAAAAAGATTTTAATGATAATAAATATAGAGAAATTAAATTTGGAAATTGATGGACAGGTGCTTTTAAAAGATGTAAATTTTCATATGGAAAAAGGAGAGGTAGTTGCTCTTGTAGGAGAGTCTGGAAGTGGAAAGACATTGACTACAAAATTTATACTTGGAATACTCCCAGAGAGAAGTATAATACATTGTGAAAAATTTGAAAAGAACTGTAAAATAGGAGCAGTTTTCCAAAATGCTTTTATATCATTAAATCCAACAATAAAGATAGGAAGTCAGTTGAGAAGACTTTATGAATCACATTATGGAAGTAATGGAAACTGGAAAGAGGAAATAACAGCTCTTTTAGAAAAAGTTGGAATAAAGGAAACTGATAAATTTTTAAAGAAATATCCTCATGAAACAAGTGGAGGAGAGAGACAAAGGGTAGTTATAGCAGGTGCATTAATAGGAAAACCAGAAGTATTAATTGCTGATGAAGTAACTACTGCACTGGATATGAGAACCAAAAAAGAAGTAATAACTTTGTTTAAAAATATAAAGAAAGAATTGGGAATATCTATACTTTTTATCTCCCATGATCTGGACTCTATAAAAAACTTTGCAGATAGAGCATGTGTGATGTATAAAGGAAGTATTGTAGAAGAAAACAGTTGTGAGGGAATATTTGAACATCAGGAACACCCTTATGTAAAAAAACTCATAGGTTTTTCAAAAACTCTGTGGACAAGAGGAGAATAAGATGTTTTTAGAAGTAAGAGATCTAAATAAATACTATAATTCAAGAAATCTTTTTTCCAAAGAGAAAAAGCAGATACTGAAAGATGTAACTTTTGATGTGAAAGAGGGAGAAATATTCTCGATTATTGGACAGTCAGGAGCAGGAAAATCTACTATTGGAAAGATACTTTTAGGAATAGAAAAAGAAAGCAGTGGAGATATAATGCTTATGGGACGCCCTCTTAAAGAAATGGTAAAAAGAGAGGTACAAATGGTATTTCAAGACCCATACAGTTCTTTAAATCCTGCTATGAAAATAGGAAAAATATTGGAAGAACCATTGAAAGTAAATGGTGTGAAAGATAAAAAAGAAAGAGAAGAAAGAGTGAAATCTATGCTTAAAGAGATTGGGTTAGAAGAAACTTGTGGAGTAAAATATCCATCAGAATTAAGTGGAGGACAAAGACAGAGAGTAGTTATAGGAGCTGCTATGATATTGAAACCAAAACTTGTAGTGTGTGATGAGCCAGTGGCATCTCTTGATCTTTCTATACAGAATCAGATATTGAATCTTATTAAGAAATTTAATAAAGAGTATAATACTACTTTTATTTTTATTTCTCATGATCTGGGAGTGGTATATAATATTTCTCATAAAGTTCTTCTTTTATATAAAGGAGAAGTTCAAGAGATAAGAGAAACTGTTGAATTTTTTAAAAATCCTGAAAGTGATTATGGAAAATACTTTCTTGAGGGAATAAAAATTTAGAAGTGAATTTTTGAATATTAAGATAATTAAATTATAAAATTATAAAATATATAGATGAGAGTACCTAAAAAGTTAGATTGGATTTCTAACTGTAAGTACTCTCATCTTTTTTCTTTAAAATAAACTTAATTGAGAAGAAAAATTTTTTTCATCAAAAGTATTGAGATATTTAAAAATTTCGTTATTATTATGTAAAATTCCATTTTGAGAGCATTTTTTATAAAATAATTCCATTAACCTTTTATTATTTGGACTGACTATTTCATATCTATTTCCAAAAGTGCGAATATATCTTTCTTTCATATGAGGAAATAATTTATCTAATTGCTGATAAAAATATTCTCTGCTTCCTTCTCGAAGCGTCATACCAATTCCAAAGCATATAATTCCATGAACTTTAGCTTCAATACAGTAATCTAAAAGTCCATTGATATTTTCAGCAGTATCATTAATAAAAGGAAGAATAGGACAGAGCCATACAACTGTTGGGATTCCTGCATCTCTTAATTTTTTTAACACTTCAAAGCGTTTTTTGGTAGTACACACATTAGGTTCAATTTTTCTGCATAAATTTTCATCATAAGTTGTTAAAGTAATTTGAATTACACATTTTGTCTTTTCATTTATTTTTTTCAATAAATCCAAATCTCTCAATATCATATTTGACTTTGTTATAAGAGTAAATCCAAAACCATATTTATACACTAATTCTAGTGTTTTTCTGAGATTTTTGATTTTTAATTCAAGAGGAATATACGGATCAGTCATTGAACCAGTACCGATCATACATTTCTTTCGTCTGCATTTCAGAGTTTCTTCCAATAGTTCAATGGCATTTTCTTTGACTTCAATATCTTCAAAGTCATGTAGCATTCTATAACAGCTGCTTCTTGAATCACAATAAATACATCCATGAGAGCAACCACGATAGAGGTTCATTCCATTTTTAGATGATAGGATTCCTTTTACTTTTACATAGTGCATATTATCTCCTTAATTGAGCAAAAAAATAAAGTATTAAAATAAAGAACAAGTAAACACTATCTATATTATATCATAGATATTTAAATGCAAGTAAAAAAATAAAATTCTCAAAATTTGTAAATAATAAAAGAAAATACGAAAGATAGATATGCGTTTTCTGAAATTGAAAATTGATAGGTTTATTTTGGGGGGAACTTCATATAATCCAAAACCGAGCTTAAAGGATTATATGAAGCTCAATTTAATTAATTACCCTAAATATTTTAGAGCAAGATTTGTGAAAATTTTTATTCCATTTTCTATTGTTTTTTCAGGAACTAAGAATTTTGAATTATGCAAAGGATATTTAACTTTTTCATCTTCTCCTGCTCCTAGCCAAGCAAAACTGCCTTTTATTTCTTTTAAATATTCTCCAAAATCTTCCGAAGTCATAACAGCTTTAGAAGGAACTATAACATTTTTTTCTCCTAAAACTTCAGCAGCACAAGCTCTAAAGAATATGCTTGTTTCATAATCATTAATAACAGGAGCATATCCCCAATGATAGTTATATTCATAATCAATATCATAAATAAGTTTGAAACCTTCCAATATATTTTTACATTTTTGTTTTATGTATGTTCTTAACTCGTTATTATATGTTCTGGCACTTCCACTTAAAAATATTTCACTAGGGATAGCATTTCCCATAAATGTATCTGGTTTGAATATTCCAAAATTCCAAACCAGATTTTCAAATGGATCTATGTAATGCATCCTTATTCCAGCTACAGTATTTAAAAATTGAGAAGCGACATAAACTGGATTTATACATTGATGTGGGAGTCCGATATGACCACTCTTGCCTTTTATTTTGATTTTTATTAAATCGCAGCTTGCCATCATTTCATTATTTCCAATAGCTATTTGCCCAACTGGAAGATCAGGCCATACATGGGCAGCAAATATAGAGTCTACGTTATTTAAAACTCCAGCCTTTATAAGTCCTTTTGCTCCTCCTTCTATTCCTTGTTCTTCAGCAGGTTGGAATATTATTTTTATATTTCCATTTATTTTGTTTTTCATTTTATTTAAAATAACAGCAGTTCCTAACATAATAGCCATGTGAGCATCATGACCACAAGCATGCATATAACCATTATTTAAAGATTTAAATTCACACTCTGTATCTTCTTTTAGAGGTAGAGCATCCATATCAGCTCTAAAAGCTATAGTTTTTCCAGAGTACTCTCCATTAATATAAGCTATTATAGCAGTTTCATAGATATTAGTTTCATATTTTATACCATTTTTTTCTAAAAAATTAATTATACATCTTTGAGTTTCAAATTCAACATATCTATCTTCTGGATGTTGATGTAAAAATTTTCTTGCTTCAATTATTTCTTCCCAATATGTTTGGATTAAATTTTCTATACTTTTCATAAATTTTCCTCCTAGAATGGACCATAGTTTATTAATGTAGCAATTATAAGAGAAACTATAGCAAGAGCTATTAATTTTAAAACTAGAGGGAAAATATATTTTACATATTTTTCATAGCTTATTTTTCCCATTGCAATAAAAGCAAATATTAATCCTGAAGTTGGATAAATCATATTAGTTATACCATCTCCAAATTGGAAGGCCAGAACTGCTGTTTGTTGAGTCACATTTACTAAATCAGCTAACGGAGACATTATTGGCATAGTAACGACAGCCTTTCCACTTCCAGAGTTTATAAAGAAGTTAAGTATTAATTGAACAAAGAACATGCAGATAGAACTCATAAATCCTCCAACTTTTTCAAGAGGAATAGAGACAGAATGAACTATTGTATCAACAATCATACCTTTAGTAAGAATGATTTGTACAGCTCTAGCTAGAACTACACACATAGATCCCATATAGAAAGTTTTTCCAGTCTTTATTATTTTAGTTGCTATTTCATTACTGTCGTATCCAGCAATAATTCCTGAAATTATTAAAATTGCAGTCATATCATTAAGTTTGAAATTAAATGCAATTGCACCAATAACCATGAAAACTATTGTGGCAAGGAGCATAATTAATAAAGCTTTTTGTCTTAAAGTTAAATTTTCATTGAAGTTATCAGAATTTGTTTCTAAATCAGAGACATCAATATCAGCTACTAAACTTTTACTTTTATCTTTTTTTACAGCATCAGCATATTTTAATATATGATGAGCAGATATTAAAAAGCCAATTATCCATATTATCAATCTGAATTCAAATCCAGAATAGATAGGAAGACCAACAATTTCATGTGCTATCAAAATGGTATATGGATTAACAGGAGCAAGAGAAAATGATACAAATGTAGGAACCATAACAATAGCAACTCCAGTTAAAGTATCATAACCTGCTGCAAGAGCAAATCCAATCATGAGAGGAGTAAATACTAAATTTCCATCTAAAATTCCAGTAAAACCAGATCTTATAGCAAAGAATGTCATAAAAATTAAAATAAGAGTTTTAGTTTTATTATTTCCATCTTTTTTTAAAAGATTATTTATAAAATTTTGAAAAACTCCACTCTCTGTGTAAACTCCAAGACAAGCTGATCCAACTAACATTGTTGCAATAATGGAAGCTGTGGAAGCAAAACCTTCTGGAATAGCTTTAAACCAATTAAAAACAGAAACAGGAACTTGTCTAATATACTGAAAACTATTTGGATCTATCTTGGTTACTCCATCAACTTTTATTCGCTCATATGTTCCAGCTGGAACAATATAAGTCATAATACCAGTGATAATAATTACCCCAATAAGAATAGCGTATACATGAGGTATTTTGAATTTTGATATTTTTTCTTTATTCATAGAATGAAACCTCCCCTTGTGTCTAATGATATTATATTAAATAAGCAAAAAGTATGCCATAAAAAAGATAAAAAAGTCTTAAAAATAAAGTACAATATTAATAATTTTATTGTGTATCTAATTAAAATAAGTATAACTTTAAATTATTAAAATTAAATGGGATAAAAAATGTTGAGAATAAAAAAGCTTTTCTTTTATAAATATGGTATGATTGACTTAAGAAATAATAATGGGATGATAAAGTAAAAAAAGGATGAAAATGGAGTGAGAGAAATGAAGAAAAAATTACTTCTTATAACTACAAGAAAAGATATGATGGTATTATATTTAGAAGAATTAATAAAAATATTTGAAGGGTATCTTGAAATTTTTTCATGTTGTTTACAAGAAAAAAATCCAGAAGAGATTATATTGGAGGAAGCAGACATAGTTTTAGTTACAAGTCCTTATACTTTTTTTCTGGGAAGAAACAGAATGAAGGCTACTTCTAAAGTAATAAATTTGAATTTTACTTTTAAAAAAGAAAAAATCGAAGAACTAAAAAAATTGCCAGTAAACACTGATGTCATAGCTTGCTTTGATTTTTCATCTTCATCCCACCAAGCTGCTTTTACTCTTCAAGAAGCTGGAGTAGATAATTTAAATATATTTCCTTATTATTCAGGAAATCCAAATTTAGAAAATAAAGAGATAGAAACAGCAATAATAAGTGAATATGCAACTGAAATTCCATCTAAAATAAAATATATTATAGATTTAGGAAGAAGGAAGATATCTTTTGCTACAATTCTTGATATAGTTATAAAATCAAATATTTTAGATGAGGTAATAGAAGAAAGAATATATAATTATTTCAAAGATACAGCTATTCCTAATGGTTATTTAAGCTATTTTTATGATGGATCTTCAGTTGTAAAGATGCAGTTAAACACTATTATAAATTGTATAGATTACGGAATAATGATTTTAGATAATGAGTATAATATTGTTAATTTTAATAAAAAATTTATTGAGCTTTTTAATTTAAGAGGAGATATAACTAATTTTAATCTAAATGAATTAGAAATAAGTAATGAAATAAAAAAAATAATCTTAGAGAATTTTAGTATAAAAGACCAGCTATTTGAAATAAAAGAATTTCAAAAAAGAATTTTATTATCCAAAGAAAAAATAAATAAAAAAGATTTGAATTATAATATTTTTATTGTTTTAATAAAAGATATAACAGATATTATAAATTTAGAAAATTATTTAAGAAAGCAGATAGCAAAAAAGGGACATGTTGTAAAATATACTTTTGATGATATTAAAGGAAATAGTTTAGAGATAAAAGATTGTTTAGAAAGAGCTAAAAAAATAGGAAAAATAGATAAACCAACATTAATCTTGGGAGAATCAGGGACAGGAAAAGAACTTTTTGCACATTCTATCCATAATATTTCTGTTAGAAAAAAATTTCCTTTTATAGCTGCAAATTGTGCAGCAATACCAGCTAATCTTCTTGAAAGTGAATTATTTGGCTATGAAGAAGGAGCATTTACTGGAGCTAAAAAAGGTGGGAAAATAGGTATATTTGAAATGGCTCATAAAGGAACATTATTTTTGGATGAAATAGGAGAGTTATCACTGGAAACGCAAGCGAAGCTTTTAAGAGTAGTAGAAGACAAAGAAATAAGAAGGATAGGAAGTAGCGATATAATAAGTTGTGATGTAAGAATAATTGCAGCTACCAATAGAAATTTAGAGGAATTAATAGAAAAAGGCAAATTTAGATTAGATTTATACTACAGACTAAATACTTTAATAATTGAAATTCCAGCTCTTCGTGAAAGAAAGGAAGATATTCCACAATTTATAAAATATTTTTTTGAGAAAGAAAGTAAAAGCGAATTAAAAATTGAAGAAGATGTTTTAAATTTTTTAATAAAATATGAATGGAAAGGAAATGTGAGAGAGTTAAGAAATTGTATTGAGTATATGGCAAATGTATACGAAGATAGAATAAAAATGAAGGATCTTCCAATTTATATATATAAAAAATACTTGAATGAAAATAAAAAAGAAGTGAAATCAGAAGAAAATAATAGAGAGAAAATAGAGAATCAAGATTTTGATAAAAAAGTATTATTAAAAATTTTTGAACTTTTACAAAAACAAAATATAGGAAGAAGAAGATTAAAAGAAAGGCTGCAATTTTTTGATATAAATATTTCAGAGTATAAGTTAAGGGAAATTATTTTGTACTTTAATAAAAAAGGGTATATTTTTACTAATAAAGGAAGAAAAGGAATATTTATAACAGAAAAAGGAAAAAATTTTTATAAAGAATTAGAAAAAATTAGTGTAAAATAGTAAATGTGGAAGTTATTGAAAAAATAGGGAGGAATGAAATGAAAACAATAGGTTTGATTGGTGGGATGAGCTGGGAAAGTACAGTAACTTATTATGAAATAATCAATAGAACAATAAAAGAAAAACTTGGAGGACTTCATTCAGGGAAATTGGTTCTTTTCAGTGTAGATTTTCAGGAGATAGAAGAGTGCCAAGCAAAAGGTGAATGGGATAAAAGTGCAAAAATTTTGACAGAAGCAGCACAAAGTCTGGAAAAAGCAGGAGCAGATTTTATAGTTATCTGTACAAATACAATGCATAAAATAGCTCCAGACATTCAAAAAAATATTAATATTCCTATACTTCATATAGCAGAGGCAACAGCTGATGAACTAGATAAAAAAGAAATAAAAAAAGTTGCTTTGTTGGGAACAAAATATACAATGGAGCAGGATTTTTATAAGAATAAATTAATAGATAGAGGAATAGAAGTAGTGATTCCTGACGATGAAGATAGAGCAGAGGTAAATAGAGTAATTTATGAAGAATTATGTCTTGGAAAGATATTGCCAGCATCTAAAAAAAGATTTCTTGATATTATGGATAAATTAGCAAAAAATGGAGCACAGGGAGTTATACTTGGATGTACAGAAATTGGGCTTTTGGTGCAGCAGAAAGATACAGAAATTTCTTTGTTTGATACAGCAGCAATACATGCTGAAAGTGCAGCTTTGAAATCCATAGAGAAATAATTTTAAGGATTTACAACTGAGGAATACTTATATAAAAAAGGGGAAAGAATGATAAAAAAACTATTGAGTTTATGCAGTATATTGATATTCTTGATATTCGCAGGATGTTTTCAAAAAACAGTAGATAGTTCAAAGTTAGAAAAAAGAAACGGAACTGTCTATCAAGTAGGAGAAAAAAAGCCTTTTACAGGAGTAATGAAAAACTTTTATTCAAATGGGCAGCTAGCAGTGATGGAAAAATTTAAAAAAGGAAAAAACCATGGAAAGGGTGAAAAGTACTATACTAATGGAAAGCTGTGGATAGAGTATTCATATAAAGGTGGAAACCTTCATGGAAAATATATGGAGTATTTTGAAGATGGAAAACCTCAGAAAGAGATAAATTTTAAAGATGGAGAAAAGCATGGAATAGTAAGATGTTATTGTGGAGAAGATGGAAAATTACATCAAGATTCCATATATGATGAAGGAAAACTTACAGGGAAAAGAACTACTTATTATCCAGATGGAAATCTTTTAGAAATAACAGAATGGAAAGATGATGAACTTTCAGGAGTATTTGAACAGTACTATATGAATGGACAGTTAAAAGTAAAAGGCAACTTTATAGATGGAAAAGCTGATGGAAAGGCAAATGAATATTATGAAGATGGTTCTCTTATGGGGGAAACATATTATATTGCTGGAAAAGCAGAAGGATATTCTGTAGAGTATTATTCTGATGGAAAAATAGCGAAAGAACTTAATTATACAGATGGATTTGAAGATGGAGATAGCATAAGTTATCATTCAAATGGGCAGATACAGGAAAAAGGAAAATATATTCAAGGAAAAAAAGAAGGAATATGGGAAACATATCGTTCAAGCGGAAAGATTGTAAACAGAATAACTTACAAAGAAGATGATTCTAAATATGGAGAAGAGTATAATTATGATAATGAAGGAAGTTTAGAATTGAAAGTTACATGGAATGCTCTAAATGATAAATTTATATATGAGCATTACAAAGATGGAAAAGTCATAAATAAAATAATACAGTAAATAATGAATATTAAAATCATAAAGAAAAAAAGAATTTTACAAATACCACGAATAATATAATATAGAACATAAAAAATTCAAAGGGGTGGTACTAAAATGACTATTTATGATTTTAAAGTTAAAAATGTAGATGGAACAGAAGAAACATTAGAAAAATATAGAGGAAAAGTATTACTTATAGTAAATACAGCTACAAGATGTGGACTTACATCTCAATATGAAGGACTTGAAAAACTTTATGAAAAATATCGTGATAAAGGATTTGAAATATTAGATTTCCCAAGCAATCAATTTTTAAAACAGGCACCAGAAAGCAGTAAGGAAATAGCTGAATTCTGTCAATTGAGATATGGAACTAAATTTAAAACTTTTGCTAAGATAGATGTAAATGGAAAAGATGCAGATCCATTATATATATATTTGAAAGATAAAGCAAGTGAAGAGATAAAAAATAGAGAAACAGACTCATTTAAAGATAAACTTGAAAAATTAGGACAGACATTATTAGGAAAAGAGATAAAATGGAACTTTACTAAATTCCTAATAGGAAAAGATGGAGAGATAATAGGAAGATTTTCTCCTACTGTGACACCTGATGAAATAGATGCAGAAGTTGCAAGAGCAATATTAAAATAATAAAAAGAAAATATTTATCAAAAGCAGATCTTTTATGGTCTGCTTTTTTGTTGGAATATACAGTTAGAAAAATAGGTTTGATGAAATAAAAAGAACATTAAAGCAACTGTAATTAGCATTTTTCAATGAAAAAGCAACCATTAATATGTAGAGATATTCTCAGGTCTATGTTACAATTTAATTAAAAAAGATGGGGTGAGATCTATGTCATGGAAATTAAAAGAAGAAGAACTTCAATTCATAGATGAAAATGAGGAACAAATAAGAGAATATGTAGGAAAAAAAGGAGAGGACTATATAAATATCTGGAGAGAAGGAAAGAAATTCAATCCAGCAGCTCTTTTTCTAGGAATGATATGGCTTGGCTACAGAGGAATGTATAAAATTATAATGTATCTTATCATAGCTTTTATTCTTACAGATATTTTCATGATTTTTTTAGGAATAGATTTAACAAGAATATCTGGAATAGTTGCTGGAGTAATTTTAGGAACATATGGAAGTTACTGGTATTTCTTACAAGTTAAAAAAGATATACTTGCTGGAAAAGAAAAATGTATAGATGGCGGAGTAGGTGTAGTACTGTCTTTAGTAATGCTTGCAGGATATGTACTCTTCTCAGTTTATGTAGTTGATACATTTCTCTATTATATACTTTATGGATATTATTATTAAACTTTATGTACTAAAATATATTACTGAGGAGGAGTTTATGAAGAGAATTTTATCACTAGCAACAGTTTTTGTTTTTTCTGCTTTAACAGTATTTGCAACAGGACAAAAACCAGAAAACACAGCTGTTGAACAGACAAGAGCAATAGAAAAGGATGTTGAGATTGTTTTTGTTCTGGATACTACTGGATCTATGGGAGGACTTATTCAAGGAGCTAAGACTAAGATATGGAGTATAGTGAATGAAGTAATGCAGAACCATAAGGATTCAAAAGTAAAAATTGGGCTGGTAGCTTATCGTGATCGTGGAGATGTTTATGTGACTAAAGTTACACAGCTTAATGAAAATCTAGATGAAATATATAGTGTATTGATGGATTATAAAGCTCAAGGTGGAGGAGATGATCCTGAAGATGTAAGAAAAGCTCTTCATGAAAGTTTAGAAATAATTCAATGGTCAGCACCTAGAGAAAATTTATCACAGATAATATTTTTGGTAGGAGATGCGCCTCCTCATGATGACTATAATGATTCACCAGATACTGTAGTTACTGCTAAAAAAGCTAAAAGTAAAGGAATTATTATAAATACTATTCAATGTGGAAATATGCCAAGTACAGATCGTTACTGGAAAGCAATAGCACAATTTGGTGGAGGAGAATATTTCCATATCTCTGGAGATGGAGGAGTAAAAGTTGTAACAACTCCTTATGATGATAAGCTTTATGAACTAAACAAAAGAATAGATAAAACATATATAACATATGGAAGTACAGAAGTAAGAACTGAAGCAGTGAAGAAATTTGATTCAGAAAAACATTCAGTAGATGCTGCACCAGTAGAAGCAAAAGCATCACGAGCAATAAATAAAGCAATAAACAAATATAGCTATTCTAAGGAAGACTTGGTACAAGCAGTAGAAAATAAGGAAGTTTCTTTGAAAGATATTAAAGATAATGAACTTCCTGAAAATATGCAGAGAATGTCTTTAAAAGCTAGAGAAGGATATATTCAAAGTATTATGGATACTCGTAAAGAAATAAGAGAGGAAATAATAAAAGTATCAAAAGAAAGAGAGGAATATATATTAGAACAAAAGAGAAAAGGAACAGCAGGTAAGAGTGAATTTGATTCTGCTGTATCAGAAGTTCTAAAAAAACAAATAAAATAGTATAAAAATAGAGAAAGATGTAAAAAACTAATAAAATTTTAAAATATCAGAAATTTTAGAACTTTATTTTAGTTTATGAACATCTTTCTTTTTTAATTGAAATAATAAAGTGGAAATAATTAGGTAAACAATGTTAGAATGTATTTGCTTGGTTATAAAATTATTATATAAGGAGGAAAAAAATTGAAAGATTTTTTAACTAATAGAGTTTTAATGAGAAGACCAATAGCATTTACTTATAATGCAGAAACAGCTAAAGATAATCTTTATCAAAAAAATGATCACAAAGATGGAAAAGAGTTACAGGCTAAAGCAGTAGCAGAATTTGATGCTTTAGTAGAAAAATTGAGAGAGGCAACTATAGAGGTGCTGATTGTACAGGATACCAAAGAACCTCATACACCTGATAGTATTTTTCCAAATAACTGGTTCAGTACACATGAAGATGGGACTTTAGTTTTATACCCTATGTATGCAGAAAACAGAAGATTAGAGAGAACTCCTAAAATTTTAGATTTTGTAAAAGATAGGGAGGATCTAAAAATAATAGATCTTACTAAAAATGAAAAAGAAGGTAAAGTATTAGAAGGAACTGGAAGTATGTGCCTAGATAGAAAAAATAGAATAGCATATGCAAGTTTGTCTAAGAGAACAAATAAGGATCTTTTTGAAGAGTTCTGTAAAATGATGGATTATAAACCTGTAAGTTTTTCTGGAAAGCAGACTATAGATGGAAAACAGTCTCCAATATATCATACAAATGTTTTGATGGCTATTGGGGAAGAATATGTTCTTATATTCTTAGACTCAATAATGGATGAAAAGGAAAAAGAAATGGTAAGAAAATCTATATTGGATTCAGGAAAAGAACTTATAGAGATAACAGAAGAGCAGACAAATCATTTCTTAGGAAATGCTCTGGAACTTAGAAAAAAAGATGGAAATAAGGTATTGGTAATGTCTAAGTCAGCTAATGATATATTAAGAGAGGATCAAAGAAAAATAATAGAAAAATCAGCAGAGATAATATATTCAGATATTCCTACTATTGAAAGATATGGTGGAGGATCAGTCAGGTGTATGCTGGCAGAATTTTTCTTATAATATAGAGAAAAAAATATGAGGGATCAAAAGCTAGATTAAATTTCTGCTTATGAATCCCTCTTTTTATTTTTAGTTATTTTAGTTAATTATTTATTAACCACATAGACCGGTTTTGAACTAAATATAAGAATTATGCTCCCTATAACATAGATAATGAATAAAGGGATTCCTATATATGTCATTAAGATAAGAAGAAAAATATGAATTACAGCTGCCAGTGTTCCAAATATTATATTAGTTTTTCTGTAAGATGAAATAAGTATTCCAATGGTTATTATTCCACCTAATACCAGTAATACAATTCCGTTCAATGTATCTCCCTTAGATTTTAGAGCTTCCTGATACCAAAGCAATCCAGCAAATAAGCAGATTGCAGCAATAAAAGTAGCACTAGCACTACCTTTTGAAAATAATGGTACCTGAAATTTTTCTATACACTTTTGATTTAAAATACCAACCACAGATATTATTCCAATTATAATAGCAATAACTCCCAAAATTTTTAATACTAACATTAGTCCTCCCTTAGATGTAATCTTTTTGTAATAAAAATTATACTATTTAATTTTACATATTTCAAATATTAAAATTATTTTAAATATATGTATGGCTAATTTTTAAAAAATCATAATAACTTTAAAGATAGAAATAAAGGAAAAACTAAAAAAGCAATAAAATAAATTATTAAAAAAAATTCAAAAAAGTATTGACAAATATATAAAATTGATGTATCTTTTTAATTGAGAATTAGCACTCGACTTTGATGAGTGCTAACAAAAAGGTGATGAAAGATGTCTATTTCAGAAAGAGAAAAGTTAGTATTAAATGCAATAGTAAATTATTATTTAACTTTTGGAGATACTATCGGTTCAAGAACTTTGGTAAAAAAATATGGGATTGATCTTTCATCAGCAACTATTAGAAATGTAATGGCTGATTTGGAAGATATGGGATATATATCAAAAACTCATACATCTTCAGGGAGAATCCCTACTGATAAAGGCTATAAATATTATCTTGATGAACTGCTGAAAGTTGAAAAACTTACAAAAGAGGAAAAGAATAATATAGAACTTGAGTACGAGCACAGAGTTAATGAGCTGGATCTGCTTTTACAAAAGACTTCTTCTCTTCTTTCAAAGATGACTACTTATGCAGGAATAGCAATAGAGCCAAGTACTATAGTAGAAAGAATAAAAAAAATAGAACTGGTACATATAGATGAGTTCTTAGTTTTAGCTGTTATAGTTACTGAAAACAGAGCTGTAAAAACTAAAAAGATAATGCTTGATCAGTCTATTTCTAAAGAAGAACTTGAGGTAATATCAAGAGAGTTAAATACAAAAGTAGCAAATCATGAAATAAATTTTGGGAATATAGAGAAATTTATTTTAGGAAAAAAATTATTAACAGATGATATAGAACAATATGAAGATGACAGTAAATTCTTTATAAATAATGTTCCGAGTATCTTTAAAGATAAGAATGTTAATGAGGTTTCAGAAGTCTTAGAACTTTTCCATCATAGAAAAGATATAAAACTTTTATTTGAACAACTTGTAAAAAATAGAGATAGTTCCTATGGAAAAGTAAATGTAGTATTTGGAGAAGAATTAGGAATAAAAGGATTGGAAGACTATAGCTTTGTATATTCATTATATAAAGCAGGATCATCTCAAGGAATACTTGGAGTAATAGGTCCTAAAAGGATGGCGTATTCAAAAACTATGGGACTGATAAAATATGTAACTCAAGAAGTAAATAAAATATTAAATAAAATAGAGAGAAAGGACGAAACAAATGATAAATGATAAAGAAAAAGAATTAGAAAAAGAATTGGATAAGGAAATGAAAAAGGAAGTTGAAACTTTCGAAGAAGATATAATAAAAGAGGAAGAAGAAAAAGAAGAAAAAGAAGAATGTGGATGCGGATGTAAAGGCCATGGAGAAGAAAAAGGATCTTGCTGCTGCGAAAAAGAAGAAAAAGATACAGAAGAAGAAATTGGAAAATTAAAAGCTGAAGTAGAGGATTGGAAACAATCTTATCTTAGAAAACAAGCTGATTTTCAAAATTTTACAAAAAGAAAAGAAAAAGAAGTTGAAGAGTTAAGAAAATTTGCTTCTGAAAAAATAATTACAAAATTATTAGATGGACTGGATAATTTAGAAAGAGCTATCTCAGCATCAGAAGCAACAAAAGACTTTGATGGACTTGTAAAAGGTGTAGATATGATACTTGGACAATTAAAAGGTATCATGGAAACTGAAGGAGTAGAACCAATAAAAGCTGAGGGTAAATATGATCCAATGTATCATCATGCTGTAATGGTAGAAGATAATTCAGAATTTGAAGATGATACTATCATTCTTGAACTTCAAAAAGGTTATACAATGAAAGGTAAAGTAATAAGACCGTCAATGGTAAAAGTATGTAAGAGAGGTTAATAAAAAACCTTAATATAAAAAAGTTAAAAATAAAATTTAAATATAGACGACATTTTAGGAGGTAATTAATAATGAGTAAAATAATTGGAATTGACTTAGGAACAACAAACTCTTGTGTAGCAATAATGGAGGGAGGAAGTGTTACAATAATCCCTAACTCAGAAGGAGCAAGAACAACTCCATCAGTTGTAAACATTAAAGAAAATGGAGAAATTATAGTTGGAGAAATTGCAAAAAGACAAGCAATAACTAATCCATTATCAACTGTAAGTTCAATCAAAACTCATATGGGTTCTGACTACAAAGTAGAAATTTTTGGAAAAAAATATACTCCACAAGAAATTTCAGCAATGACACTTAAAAAATTGAAAAAAGATGCTGAAGCTTACTTAGGAGAACCTGTAACTGAAGCAGTTATCACTGTACCAGCTTACTTTACTGACTCACAAAGACAAGCAACAAAAGATGCTGGAGTTATTGCAGGATTAGATGTAAAAAGAATAATCAATGAACCAACAGCAGCAGCACTTGCTTATGGACTTGAAAAGAAAAAAGAAGAAAAAGTTCTAGTATTCGACTTAGGAGGAGGAACATTTGACGTATCTGTATTGGAAATAGCTGACGGAGTTATTGAAGTTATATCTACAGCAGGTAACAACCACTTAGGAGGAGACGACTTTGACGCTGAAGTTATCAATTGGTTAACAACTGAATTCAAAAAAGAAAGTGGAATTGATCTTTCAAATGATAAAATGGCATACCAAAGACTTAAAGATGCAGCTGAAAAAGCTAAAAAAGAACTTTCTACAATGATGGAAACTTCTATATCTTTACCATTCATTACTATGGATGCTACAGGACCTAAACACTTAGAAATGAAATTAACAAGAGCTAAATTTAATGATTTAACTAAACATTTAGTAGAAGCAACTCAAGGACCTACAAAAACTGCTTTAAAAGATGCTGGATTAAATCCATCAGAAATCAATGAAGTATTACTAGTAGGAGGATCTACAAGAATACCAGCAGTTCAAGAGTGGGTAGAATCATTCTTTGGTAAAAAACCTAATAAAGGAATCAACCCTGATGAAGTTGTTGCAGCAGGAGCAGCTATTCAAGGTGGAGTATTGATGGGAGACGTTAAAGATGTTTTATTGCTAGATGTAACTCCATTATCATTAGGAATTGAAACTTTAGGTGGGGTATTTACTAAAATGATTGAGAAAAATACTACTATCCCAGTTAAAAAATCACAAGTTTACTCAACAGCTGTAGATAATCAGCCAGCAGTAACAATTAATGTATTACAAGGTGAAAGAGCAAAAGCTTCTGACAACCATAAATTAGGAGAATTCAACCTTGAAGGAATTCCAGCAGCTCCAAGAGGTGTTCCTCAAATTGAAGTAACATTTGATATAGATGCTAACGGAATCGTTCACGTATCAGCTAAAGATCTAGGAACTGGAAAAGAAAATACAGTAACTATTTCTGGATCAACTAACTTATCTAAAGAAGATATTGACAGAATGACTAAAGAAGCTGAAGCTAATGAAGCTGAAGATAAAAAATTCAAAGAATTAGTAGAAACTAGAAACAAAGCAGATATGCTTATTGCTTCTACAGAAAAATCTCTAAAAGATTATGGAGATAAAGCTACTGAGCAAGAGAAAAAAGATATCGAAGCAGCTATTGAAGAACTTAAAAAAGTAAAAGATGGAGAAGATAAAGATGCTATAGAAAAAGCTATGGAAAACTTATCTCAAGTAGCTCATAAATTTGCTGAAGAAATCTACAAAGAAGCTCAAGCTAAAGCACAAGCTGAACAAGGAGCAGGTGCTCAAGGTGGAGACGCTAAAGCTGACGATGATGTAGCAGATGCAGAAGTTGTTGACTAATAATTAATTGAATAATTCCTGAAAAGGAAAACCAATAGAGGGAATAGGGTACTTTACTCTATTCCCTTTCTGGTAATTGAACTTGACTATCTTTGACAGCATGAAGGAGGGGGAATGAAAGGAATAGGATATTTAGAAATAAAAGATTTAGGAATGATCGAGGTATGTGAAGAAAAAGATGGAATCAGTGGTGTAAATTTCAGAGATATCAAATTAGAAGAAATTTATTCAAAAGAAGTAGAGAAATGTATAAAAGGACTTCAAGAATATTTTGCAGGAAAAAGAAAAACATTTGATGTAAAACTTGATATAAGTCAAGGAACTGAATTTCAACAGGAAGCATGGAAAGCCCTATTGGCAATACCATATGGAGAAACAAGATCATATCAGGGTCAGGCAATAGCTATGAAAAACCCTAAAGCTGTGAGAGCTGTTGGGGGAGCTAATCATAATAATCCTATTTCAATCATAATTCCTTGTCATAGAGTCATAGGTAAAAATGGAAAATTAACAGGATATGGAGGAGGTCTTTTCAGAAAAGAATATCTGTTGGACCTAGAAAAAGCTGAATATAGGAGATAGAAATGGAATATAGTTTAAAAAATAGTTTAATGGAAATAAAAGTGGAGAGTCTAGGGGCAGAGCTCACAGGAATGAAAGATCTGAAGACAGGGAAAGAATATATCTGGCAGAAAGATCCTAAATTTTGGGCAAAGAGCTCTCCAATACTATTTCCTTTTGTTGGAGCTTTAAAAGATAACAGATATTTTTATGAGGGAAAAGAATACAATCTTACTTCAAAACATGGATTTGCAAGAGATTATGAATTTCAGGTGAGTGATCAGGGAGATGACTATCTGGAATTTCTTTTTGCTTCAAGTGATGAAACAAAAAAAGTCTATCCTTTTGATTTTAAACTTTATATAAAATATGTAATAAAAGATAAAAAATTAAGAATAGAATATAAAATAGAAAATCTGGGAGAGAAAGAGATGTATTTCTCATTAGGAGCACATCCAGCATTTAATACTCCTGTAGAAAATGGAATAGGAATTTCAGACTATTATCTGGAGTTTGAAAAAGAGGAAACAGGAGAAGTAAAAACTTTTAATGGAACATTGATATCTTCTCAAAAGAAAATAAAAGCTTTTGAAGGAAAAATAATTAATTTAGATATAAATACTTTTGAAAATGATGCCCTCATCATAGAAAATCCTAATTCTGATACTGTTTATTTAAAAAATAGAAAAAATAGCAGAGGAATAAAATTTGTATATGAAGGTTTCAAATATATAGCTTTCTGGAATAAGCCAGGAGCAGAGTATGTGTGTCTGGAGCCTTGGAATGGAATATCAGATTTTGATAATGCTTCAGGAAACCTTAAAGAAAAAGCAGGAATAGAAAAACTTGAAAAAGCTGAAGTATATTATAGGGCATTAGATATAACTATTTTATAGTTTATATAAAAATGTATCATGTTATATTGAAAATTGTGATATAATACTTTAGATATTAGAAATGGAGGAAAATATTAAATGGCAAAAAGAGATTATTATGAAGTATTAGGAGTAGCAAAAGATGCTTCTGAAGCTGATATTAAGAAAGCATACAGAAAAGCTGCCATGAAATATCATCCTGATAAATTCAGTAATGCCAGCGAAAAAGAGAAAAAAGAAGCTGAAGAAAAATTTAAAGAGGTAAATGAAGCATATCAGGTGATATCGGACAAAGAAAAAAGAGCTCAATATGATAGATTCGGTCATGCAGCCTTTGAACAAGGTGGTCCAGGAGCAGGTGGATTCGGAGGAGGATTCAGCAGTGAAGGATTCGAAGATATATTCAGTTCATTCTTCGGAGGAGGATCTGGTGGATTTGGAGGATTCAGTGGTTTTGGTGGAGGAAGTTCTAGAAGAAACTACGTGGAACCAGGATCTGACTTGAGATATCAAGTAGAAATTACTCTTGAAGAAGCAGCAAAAGGTGTAGAAAAGACAATAAAATATAAGAGAAATGGAAAATGTGGTACTTGTAATGGAAATGGAGCTGAACCAGGAAGTACAATGAAAAAATGTACTAAATGTAGTGGTTCTGGAAGAGTTAAAACAGTTCAAAGAACTATACTTGGAAACTTTGAAAGCTTTGTTGAATGTGATGAGTGTCATGGTAAAGGAGAAATTCCTGAGAAAAAATGTAAAACTTGTCATGGAACAGGTATTGTAAAAGAAACAGTAGAAAAGAAAATAAAAATACCAGCAGGAATAGATGATGGTCAAAAATTAAGACTTGATGGAATGGGAGAGGCTAGCGAAAGCGGTGGACCTAATGGAGATCTTTATGTAATAATAAGGGTAAAGGAACATGAGTTATTCCAAAGAAGAGGAGATGACATACTTTGTGAAGTACCTATTACATTCACAGCTGCTGCTCTTGGAGGAGAAGTTGAAATTCCTACTTTAAATGGTAAAAAGAATATAAAAATACCAGCTGGAACACAAACAGGAAAACTTTTCAAATTAAGAGGAGAGGGAATTAAGTCTTTGAGAAGTTCTATGATAGGAGATCAATTAGTACAGGTAGTAGTAGAAACACCTACTGATCTTAATGATAAACAGAAAGAATTACTGAAAGCCTTTGATGACAGTTTGAAAGATAAAAACTATAAAAAACATAAAACTTTAAAAGATAAAATAAAAGCTTTTTTTAAATAAAATACTCAAAAAAAGCTATATAAATCATAGAAAAAATTGAAAAAAAACTTGCAATATGTTATACTTGTAACAAAGCTTTTCTGATGAGGGGGATTAACAATGGAACAATTATTAGGTAAATATGGTGGAATGGGACTAACTTTTGTAGTATGGATAGCTGTATTCTACTTCTTATTAATATTACCAAACAAGAAAAAACAAAAGAAACAAAAAGAAATGATGGATTCATTAAAAGAAGGATCTGAAGTGGTTACAGTTGGTGGAGTAAAAGGTACTATAGTTTCTGTAAGTGAAGATTATGTAGAAGTAAGAGTTGACAAAGGTGTAAAAATAACTTTCACTAAAGGAGCTATTTCTAGAGTATTATAGTAATTGAAATAAAACGACAATAAACATTGTCGTTTTTTCTTTAATAAAGCGGGGACATAAGATGAAGAGGATACTTACAATTTTTTTATTTTTGTTTTTGACAGTGATTTCGTTTGCTGGAACTATTAGATCAGTAAAACTGAATGGAGCTGTTCTTACTATGGATTTTGCAGGATCGGAAAAACCAAAGTATACAATGAATTATGACGAGTACAACAAATTGATTTTTTTAGAATTCCCAGGGAGCACTCTCACTGGAAAAATAAATAGTAAAAACTTCGCAGGAAAATATATAGAAAGCCTTGAAGTCGTGGATTACAGCGGATCAGTTGGATTTTTTATCAAACTGAGAAAAAATATCAGTTATACTGAAAGAATCGCTCCTAAAGGAAATGATTTTATTCTTACATTTAATGATAAATCTCAAAAGAAACAATTTACTATAGCTATAGATGCTGGACATGGTGGAAAAGATCCAGGAGCAATAGGATTTAAAAAATACTATGAAAAAACAATAACTCTAGCAGTGAGTAAATATTTGAGAGATGAATTGAAAAAAGATTTTAATGTTGTCATGACAAGAGAGACAGATGTTTTTGTGCCTTTATCACAACGTCCTAAAATAGCTAATAAAGCAAAAGCGAATATGTTTATCAGTATACATGCCAATGCAGCAGTATCAAGTAAAATGAATGGAGTAGAAGTTTTCTATTTCTCTAAAAAATCTTCGCCATATGCTGAAAGAATAGCTTCTTTTGAAAATAGTTTTGGAGACAAGTATGGTGAAAATAGTAGCGATATAGCTCAAATAATGGGTGAACTAGCATATAAAAAGAATCAGGAAAGTTCGATTGGATTTGCAAGAAAGACAAATAACTCTTTAGCTGATGCTATAGGATTAAATAATAGAGGAATACATGGAGCTAACTTTGCTGTACTAAGAGGATTTAATGGGCCAAGTGTGTTAGTAGAGGTAGGATTCATAAGCAACAAGAGCGATCTTCAAAAAATAACAAATCCAGTATATCAAAAAAAGATGGCAAAAGAGATAGCTGAGATGGTAAGAGGATATTTTTATTAATCAGTGAGGTGAAGCAGTGAGTAAAAAATGGATAGGAGTATTGGTAGGAATATGGATAATTGCTGCAATATGTGGAACGACATATTTTAATCTTGTAAAAAAAGATAAAGGCATAAAGACTATTGCTGCTAATGGACTGACTAGAGAAGAAAAGCCTAAAGAAAAAGTAGTGGTATATATCCCTGGAGCTGATGGAAAATCACTTATTAAAAAAGATGGGGAGATAGAACAGAGTCAAAGCAGAAAAGATAAATCTGTTAAAGTAGTTGCTAAGACTATCGAAATTCTTCAAAATGAAGGGTTTATTGAAAGTAAGGATATTACTGTATTAAATTTATATTTTTCTGGAGATACAGCATACATTGATTTAAATTCTCAAGCAAAGGAAATGGATGACAACAGTCGTAAGAATCTTTTGAATATTTACTCAATAGTAAATAGTTTAACAGAACTTGGAAATATAAGCAGAGTAAAAATACTGGTGAACGGAAAAGATGGAAGCAAGAATTTAGATAAATTTTATAATAGAAATACAAGTATATAACTGAATAAAAAGTTGAGAGAGTACCTTGAAAGAAAATAAGGTACTCTCTTTTTTTATTTATTAATAAAATAAGACTAAAAAAGATTGATATGAAAAAATAAAATACATATTGTTTTAATAAAGTGTAGGAAAAAAATAAAAAAAATTTTTTAGATACAAGTTGATATGAAGTGATTAATATAGTGGTTTAGGTGTATGATACAAGTTAAAACCTAGTAAAAATCAGTATTGACAACAGTTAAAGGTTGAATTATACTTATCGTAACAGAAAAGATAATATTATTAAAACCCATGGGAGAAAATTATGTTTGAGATTAATAAGAAAAGTGAGGTTCCTTTATATCAGCAATTAGTACATAGTATAAAAAAACATATTGAAGAAGGTACATTAAAAGAAAATGACAAAATACCTGCTGAATCAGAATTTTGTACTGTATATGATCTTAGCAGAACAACTGTAAGACAGGCTTTAAGAGCTTTGGAAAAAGAAGGATATATTTATAAGCTTCAAGGAAAGGGGAGTTATGTATCATCTCCTAAAATTTATCAAGATCGGTCAGGTTTTAGTAAATTTTATGATGATATGATGAGTCTGGGAAAAATTCCTATTTCTAAAATATTATCACTGAAAATTAAAAAGCCAAATACTCTTGTTAAAGAGAGAATGAATCTTTCTGATGATGAACTTATATGTAAACTTGTATGGATAAGATATGGAAATGATGAAGCTTTAATCTATGAAACTATTTATCTGAACTACTCTTTAGTAGAAGGAATTGAAAATATCGATCTCAAATCAAAAAAATTATATGATGTTTTAGCAAATGAATTTGGAATAAAAATGACTCATGGAAAAGAGTTGTTTTATCCATGTAAATTGGATGCTTCTGAGGCTAAATTTCTGGGACTAAATGAAGGAGATTTAGGAATGAAAGTAGAAAGAACAGTTTTCCAAGGAAGTAAGGTTTTAGAATACACGAAATCTACAGTGAGAGGAGATAGGTTTGTTTATACAACGGATTTTTAAAAATCTCCATTGAAATAAATTAGGAGGGAAAAATGACTTTTTTTACATTTGTTTTAATAACAGCATTAATTGCTTTTGTTTCATGGTTAAAAACTAAAGGTGAAGACAACAGTGCACAGGGATATTTTCTGGCAGGGAGAGGTTTAAGTGCCACTGTTATTGGATTTTCAATGGTGTTGACAAGTCTTTCAACAGAACAATTAGTAGGGGTAAATGCCTCTTCATATATAAGCAACTTTTCAATAATAGCATGGACTGTACAATCTGTAGTTCCTTTATGTGTACTTGCATTATTTCTTTTACCAAGATATTTAAAAGGTGGATTTACAACTATACCTGAATTTTTCGAGGAAAGATATGACAAACAGACAAGACAGATAATGTCATTGCTTTTCCTAGTTGCATATACTTTTGTAATGATACCAGGGGCGCTTTATTCAGGAGCTATTGCTTTTACACAAATATTTGACATAACAGGAATGTTTGGAGTAAGTTTTAATACAGCTCTTTGGGGAGTGGTATGGCTGATTGGAATTATTGGAGGAATCTATGCAATATTCGGTGGACTGAAAGCAGTTGCAGTATCAGATACACTAAATGGATTTGCTTTGATAATAGGTGGAACAATGATACCTTTCTTTGCTCTGAAATTTTTAGGAGATGGAAGCTTATCAAAGGGAGTGGATATAGTTACATCATCTCATATAGAAAAATTGACAGCTTGGGGAGCAGCAGGGGATCCAGTACCTTGGACAACAATATTTACTGGTATATTAATAGTAAACTTTTTCTACTGGACAACAAATCAGGCAATAATCCAAAGATCTCTTGCAGCTAAAAGTTTAGCAGAAGGGCAAAAAGGAATTTTATATGCAGGAATATTTCTATTATTCCTTCCTGTATTATTAAATGTTCCTGGACTTATTTCTTTTCATATCTTTGGAAATTCATTGGGAAATATAGATTTAGCCTATCCAACACTTGTATCAAAAGTTTTGCCAAAACCTTTATTGGGATTTTTCACAGCATGTTTGTTTGGAGCAATATTGAGTACATTCAATTCATTTATAAACAGTGCTGCAACATTATTCTGCTATGATATTTATAAGCCGATATTTAATAAAAATATATCAGATGAAGATTTAATAAAAGTGGCTAAGATAGCTGGAACTATAATAGCAATAGTATCTATGATAATAGCACCATTACTTCAGTATGGAACAGGGGGATTATTTCTGCTTTTAAAAAGATTTGCAGGATTCTTCAATATACCTATAGTTGCTCTTGTAGCAGTAGGATTCTTGAATAAGACAGTATCTGGAAAAGCAGCAAGAATAACAGTACTTCTCCATGTAATATTATATTTTTCATTAGTATGGATATTTAAAGTAAAACTAAACTTTGTTCATGTAATGGGAGGGCTGTTTGTATTTGACATAATAGCAATGTTTACTCTAGGAAGTGTTTTCAAAAGAGAAAAACCATATGTTCCATCAGTTAAAAATAAATCAGATGTAGATTTAACAAATTGGAAATATGCAAAGGAAACATCAACTCTGCTTGTATTGGGATTATGCTATCTATATTGTGTTCTTTCTCCAATAGGACTGGCAGGAGGAAATAGTCTGACAAAGATAACAATGGTATTTGCAGTAATTGCTCTAGTATTGATGGGAGCTTTAAATATAAAAAAGAAAAAAGTAACTAAAGCAGTATGTGAAGAGTATTAAAGAAAATTGGAAACAAAGTAGCTGGAAGTTTAAGGAGGAAAAATAGATGAATAATAATATAGCTTTTATATTATTAGATCAAGTAAGAGTTGATATGTTGGGAACATATGGACATAAAATAGTAAAAACACCAAATATGGATGCAATAGCAGCAGATGGAGTCAAATTTAATAATGCATTTACTCCAGCTTCTGTATGCAGTCCAGCAAGAACTTCATTATTTACAGGACAGATGCCAAGCAATCATGGACTTATGAGAAATAGTGAAAAGGGAGGATTGGGAGATCCTTCATTATCAAATCCTAATATAATAACAGAGATGCAGGATTATATGAATTATTTAATTGGGAAATGGCATGTTGGGAAAACAGTTCTTCCTAGAGATTTTGGATTTAAGGGTCATAACTTTGATGGATATGGATATCCAGGAAGCGGAGTATATAAAAATCTTGTATTTGCACAAGGGCCAGAGCAGGAAACTAGGTATAAAGACTGGCTGGAGGAAAAAGGTTTTGAAATACCAGAAGTTTCTAAAAGCTACTTTGGAGAAAATGCTCATCTTAGAGTTCAAGAGCTTTGTGGACTTTTAAGCGGAACAAGAGAGGCTACTCTTCCTTTCTTTGTAATAGATGAAGCAAAAAAAGCTGTACTTGAAGCTAAAAAAGAAAATAAGTCATTCTTTATATGGATGAATTTCTGGGGACCGCATACCCCTTGTGTGATTCCAGAGCCTTATTATTCAATGTATAAATCTGAAGATGTAATCTTAGATGAAAGCTTCTATAACCCAATGGCAGGAAAACCAAATCACTATAGAGATATAGCTAAAATGTGGGGAGTATGGGATGCTTCTGAAGAGAGATGGAAAGAAGTTATTGCTAAATTCTGGGGCTATATAACTTTAATAGATGATGCAATAGGAGAATTTGTAAAGTTTTTAAAAGAAGAAGGTCTTTATGAAAGTTTATTTATGGCAATAACAGCTGACCATGGAGATGCAATGGGAGCTCACAGACTTATAGAAAAAGGGGAATTTATGTTTGATACAACATATAGAATTCCTATGATAATCAAAGATCCTGGGTCAAATAGAAAAAATGAAGAAGACAATAATTTTGTATATCTTCATGATTTAACATCAACTTGTAATGATGTTGCTGGAAAAAAGATTTCTAATTTCTTTGATGGAGAGTCGCTTCTTCCTATTTTAAGAGATGGAAAAAGTAATGGAAGAAAAGGGGTTCTTGGACAGCTGGCTGGACACTTTGTGTATTTTGAACAGAGAATGTGGAGAAGAAAAGACTATAAGATAATTTTTAATGCTTCAGATGTTGGAGAGCTTTATGATATGAAAAATGATAAAGAAGAAATGAATAATCTATTTTATGATGAAAAATATAAAGAGGTAAAAAAAGAGATGCTAGAAGAGCTTTACAGTGAAATGGTAAAGTTAAAAGATCCATTGGGAGGATGGCTTTATAGAATAATATATGAAATCTAAAGAATGATTGTGAAGTCGAAAGTAGTAAATCTCTTGTAAAATAATTGGACAGATGATATTATTTAATCAATAATAAAATATTTATGGAGGACAGGATGCTGTTAAATAAATCTAAAAGTCCACTTTACTACCAATTAGCAGAGATCATCATAGAAGAAATAAAAACTAAAAATTTAAAAGAAGATGATAAAATTCTTACTGAAAGAGAATATTGTGAAAAATATAATTTAAGTAGAGCTACAGTGAGACAGGGAATAGCCTATTTAGAAAAAAAAGGATATTTATATAAAATTCAAGGATGCGGAACTTTTGTTTCATCAAGAGTATTAAAGCAGAAACTTTTAAAATTCTATAGCTTTACAGAGGAAATGAAAAAGCAGGGAAAAACTCCAGAATCAAAAATACTTTCATTTAAAGAAAAAATAGCTGGAGAAAAAATAGCTCAGGAATTAAATCTGGATAAAGAGGAAAAGATATTTGAGCTTGTAAGATTAAGACTGGCTGATGAAGAGATATATATGTATGAAAAAACTTACCTTCCAGTTAAAAAACTTTTGAATTTTTCTAAAAAGGATATTTTAAATACACCTTTGTATGATATTTTGCAGAAGAAATATAATATAATTTTCAGCAAAGCAACTGAAAGATTTTCAGTTCTCAGTGCAGATAAAAAAATTTCTGAAGCGTTGGAAATAGATGAGAAGGGTCCTATTATAAAACTTCAGAGATGGACATATACAGGAATAGAAAAAATAGAGTATACAGTAAGTTTTCTTCGTGGAGATAAATTTGAATTTGAAGTAGATTTGGAAGATAACTAAAATTCAGACTCATGGGAGTCTGATTTTTAAAAGCTAAAAATTGGTACGGACAACATGACAAATAATAAAAAATATTTAAAAGGTATAAAATAAGAGAAAGGGGATAAAATGGCTTATTTTGCTGGAATAGATATAGGCGGGACAAATGTTGAAATTGGAATTTTAGATGAAAAAGCTGAAATATTAAAGAAGACAAGTATAAAGACAAATTCTCAAAATGGCAGTGAAGAAACCTTTATAAGAATATGGAATACAGTGAAACAATTAGCAGAAGAATTAAAAATTTCAGAGAGGGAAATTGAAGCTGTTGGGATGGGAATTCCTGGACCAGTAGTAAATAATTCAGTTGTAAAAATAGCGGCAAATTTTTCATGGGGAAATGATTTTCCTGCAAAGGAACTTATGGAAAGGATTTCAGGAAAATCTGTGAAAGTAGGAAATGATGTAAAAGTTATTGCTTTAGGGGAAGCACTTTTTGGAGCAGCAAAAGAATATAAAAACAGCATAACTATTCCTATTGGAACTGGAATTGCAGCAGGAATAATAATAAATGGACAGATAGTAGAGGGTTCTGGAGGAGCAGCTGGAGAGCTGGGACATATAGTGGTAAATAAAAATGGGTATAAATGCGGGTGCGGTCTTACAGGATGCCTTGAAACATATTGCTCTGCCACTGGAATCGTAAGAGAAGGAATAAAAAGATTAGAGAAAGATAAAAATAATGAACTATATAAAAAAATAAATGGAGATTTGAGCAGATTAGAAGCAAAGGATATATTTGATCTGGCTAAATCTGGAGATAAGTTTTCAATAGGGATAGTAGATTTTTTTTGTGAGTATATGGCAGAAGGCCTTGGGATGCTTTTGAATATAGTGAACCCTGAAATAATTATTTTCACTGGAGGAGTTGCAAGAGCAGGAGATGTTCTATTAGATGGAATAAAAAAGTATTTGTCAAAATATGCTCTTGGAATGACTATGGAAAATCTTAAAATTTCTTTTGGAGAATTAAATGAAGAAGCTGGGATAAAAGGGGCAGCAGCATTAGTAATAAAAAAATAAATTATATAAAGGAGAGAAAAATGGAATTTAAAAATTGTGTAACATGGAAAGAAATAATTCAGCAACCATCTATTTGGAGAGAAGAAGTGGAAATAATAAAGGAAAAACTTCCAGAAATAAGCAGATTTTTAGATGGAATAAAAGAAAATAAAATCAAAGTAATATTTACAGGTGCAGGATCATCAGAATTTGTAGGAAATACAATAAGCTCATATATAAACAGTAAAGTGGATATAGAAGTAGTTTCTATTCCTACTACGGATATAGTATCTATGCCAGAACAATACTTGAACAAAGATACAGCAACAATACTGATATCTTGTGCAAGATCAGGAAATTCTCCTGAGAGTGTAGCAACAGTAGAATTAGCAGATAAATTAGTAGGAAATATATATCACATATTTGTAACTTGCAATCCAGAAGGAAAGCTGGCAAAAATATCAGAAAATCAAGACAATAAATTTTTACTGTTAATGCCTGAGAAAACAAATGATAAAGGATTTGCCATGACAGGAAGTTTTTCATCTATGTTAGTTGCTGGAGTACTTGTTTTATTGAGAGAGAAATTTGAATATTATGCAGAAAAGATACTTTATATATCAAAAATTGTAGAGAAAAATTTAGAAAATATTTTAGCAGATGCAGATGTTATTTCAGATCTGGATATAGAAAGAATAGTATATTTAGGAGATGGAACTTTAAAAGGACTGGCAGAGGAAGTATCTTTAAAGGTTTTAGAACTTACTGGGGGGAAAATAGCTTCTTTCTATAATACTTTTTTAGGATTCAGACATGGGCCTAAATCAATAGTAAATGATAAAACAACTATTGTATGTATGATGTCAAATAATAAGCATACAAGAGTTTATGAACTTGACCTGCTAAAAGAATTTAAAAGTGAAAAGGGAGAAAAGAAAATAGTGGTGTTGGATACTATTTTTGATAAAGAGGTAAAAGAAAACTCTGATTTTTATTTTTCTTTTGGAGATGAAAAAATGGGAGAGATGGAAGAGGTAGTTGCTGGACTTGGATATCTTGTATATGGACAATTGATTTCTCTTTTAAAATCATCAAAGCTTGGAATAAATCCAGATAACCCTTGTCCTACAGGGGAAGTAAACAGAGTGGTTAAAGGTGTAATTATTCATAACTATGAGAAATAAAATTCTAGGAGGAATGTAAAATGTTAGTTTCAACAAGACAATTATTGTTAGATGCTCAAAAGAGAAAATATGCTGTTCCAGCTTTTAATGTTCACAATATGGAGACAATTCAAACTGTAATAGAAGCAGCTTCTGAATTAAAATCACCAATTATTGTAGCTGCAACCCCAGGAACAATGAAATATGCAGGAGCAGAATTTTTTATAAAGTTAGTGGAAATATGTTCAGAAAAATATGATATCCCTATAGCAATGCACTTAGATCATCATGAAGATTATAACGAAATAGTGAATGCCATTGACATAGGAACAAAGTCAGTAATGATTGATGCTTCTCATTTAGATTTTGAAGAGAATATAAAAAAAGTACAAATGGTGGTAGACTATGCTCATAAATTTGATGTTACAGTTGAAGGGGAGTTAGGAATACTTGGAGGGCAGGAAGATGATCTGGTAAGAGATGATAAAGACAGCAAATATACAAATCCTGCTCAGGCAAAAGAATATGTAGAAAGAACGGGAATAGATTCTCTTGCAGTAGCAATAGGAACAGCCCATGGAGTGTATAAAGAAGAACCAAAACTGGATTTTGAAAGACTTGCAGAAATAAGAGCAGTGGTAGATATTCCTTTGGTTTTACATGGGGCTTCAGGAGTTCCAGCGGATCAGGTAAAAAGAGCAATAGATTTAGGTATAACAAAAGTAAATATTGCAACAGAATTAAAAATGCCTTTTGCTGAAACTTTAAGAGAAGTATTGGTGAATAACCCTAATGAAAGCGATCCAAGAAAATATTTTGGACCTGCTAAAGAATCAATGAAAAAAGTGGCCATTGAAAAAATATTAATGTGTGGAAGTAATGGAAAGGCATAGTTATGAATAAGATTTTAACAGTTACACTTAATCCTGCAATAGATGTAAGGTACAATATTGAAAAAATTGAGATGGGAAATATAAACAGAACTACAGCTGTTGAAAAAAATGCTGGAGGAAAGGGAATAAATGTAAGCAGAGTAATAAAGCAACTGGGAGGAGATATTCTTGCTACTGGAATTGTAGGAGGATATACAGGGAAACTATTTTTATCAAAATTAGATAAAGACAGCATAGAGAATAGTTTTTTGGAAACTGATTTTGAAACGAGAACCTGTATAGCTGCAATTGATAAGAACACAGGAAAAATAACTGAATTTCTTGAATCAGCTGAGGGAAAGGAAAAAGATTTTGAGAAATTTTTAGAAAAATATATCTCGATTTTAGAAAAAGGAATAAAGTTAGTATGTGGTTCTGGAAGTCTTTTAAAAGGAATAAAAAAAGATTCCTACAATATTCTTATAAATGAGGCTTCTAAAAGAGGGATAAAATTTATTCTTGATACAAGTGGAGACACTCTTGCAAAAGGGATTGAAGCTGCTCCTTTTCTTATAAAACCTAATCAAGATGAGCTGGAAGATATGTTTAAGAAAAAATTTGCTACTTTAAATGAAATAGTTGAAGGAGCAAGGGAGATTATAAAAAAAGGCGTGGAAAATGTGATGGTAACTCTTGGGGGAAATGGAGCAGTGCTCATAACTAAAAATGAAGTCTACAGAGCAACTTTTCCAAAAGTTCAAATAAAAAATACTGTAGGGTCAGGAGATTCAACAATTGGAGGATTTGCCTATGGAATTGCTGAAGGAAAAAGTTTAGAAGAAAGTTTTAAACTGGGAGTGGCCTGTGGAACTACAAATGCAATGCTTGATACAACAGGGAGTATTGATTTAGAAATTCTGGATACTGTATTGAAAAGTATAAAAATAGAAAAAATATTAAATAACTAAAATAAAAAAATATAAAAATAGGGTGATCCAAAAGCTGAAATTTAATCTAGCTTCTGACCACCCTTTTTAAATAAATTAAAAATTTTATTAAAAGTATTTTTTTCAAACTCAGGGATAGGAATAGGTCTGCTGTACAGATACCCTTGAGCATGATCACAATTTAGAGAAGCAAGGAGAGAATTGACTTCTTCTGTTTCTATTCCTTCACCTACAGTTCTTACATTCATTTCTTTACACATATTAATAACACTTCTGACAATTATTTTTTTCTCTGAGCTTACCTGTAATTTTTCAACAAGGCTCCTATCCAATTTTAAAGTGTCAAACTCCAATGTTGTAAATAAGCTGATATTACTGTATTTACTTCCAAAATCATCAAGAGCAATAGTAAAACCAGCATTTTTTATCTCTTTGCTTATATTTGAAATTATTTTTGTATCTATCTCGCCAATTGTTTCAGTGATTTCTATTTCTATAAGACTTCTTAAAACATTGTATTTTGCTGCTATTATTTTTAAAGTCTTTACAAAATCAGATTCAAGAAGTGTATTTCTTGAAAAATTAAGAGATATTGGAACTAATTTTTTCCCTTCTGATTTCCATCTATGAAGAGTTTTACAAACTTCTTCAAATACAAAGAAATCTATATAACGAATAAGACGTTCTTTTTCAAGCAGAGGAATAAATTTGATAGGAGGAGTGATCACTCCATCTGAATTAATATGTCTTATTAAAGCTTCTGTTCCAGATAATTTTTTTGTTTTAAGATCTATCATAGGCTGTAAAAATACATGATATTCATTATTTTTAATTTCAGCCAATAACTTTTGAAGTAATGCTGGACGATAATGTTTGCTTGTAAAATTTGTGTTTTGGTAATATTTCTGTTTATCAATATACATCAATTCTTCAGCATTTTTATGAAGAACATCAAAATCAATTTCATCATCAGCCCATGAATACCCAATTGACAGTCCTCTATTTTCAAAATTTGAAAATTCTAATTTTATATTATCTATATTTCTTATGAAAGTTTCATTGCCTATATTTTCACAAACAACTAGAAATTCATCACCACTAAGTCTAAAAAGTTTTTCCTCAGGAAAATATTTTTTAAAAATATGTGCAGTTTTGATAATCATTTCATCTCCAAAAAGAGGGCCATATTTATCATTGAGCTGTTTCAAACCATTGATGTCAGAAGTTATCAGGCCAAGAGAAGCATAATTATGAAAACTTCTATTCCATTTATATTCTACAAAACTTTTATGATTAGACAATCCAGTGAGCATATCATGGTAATCTAAAAAAGAGAATTTATTTTTTAAGATTTCATCTTTTATTTTACTTTCAATAACATAACTTACTAATTCAAAAAATCCTATATTCACAGAAGGGCTTTCCAGATTATCTAATATTAAATAGAGAGAATCTTGATGAAAAGCTTCAATAGTAACTGAAAAATATGATTGAATATCAAGTTTAACAAAATTGAGATAATTAACGATATCATTATTCTTTAATACTTCAATGTCATTAATTTTTATAATTTTTTTATCTTTGTGAAGAATTTCCCAATCTGATCCTTTTCTTATTTTTAAATCATTCCAGTGTTTTTTATTAGATGATTTTCCAGGCTGACAATATTCAAAAGCACATATATATTGATGAAGAGATTCATCATATTTCATAATAGAAACATGAGCTGCTTTATAATATTTTCCAAGAATGTTAGTCAGGTATTGAAATAAATCATCATTTACAGGTGAATTTTCAGTTGTTCTTTTAAAATCAATTAAAATGTTTTCAAGATTATTAAATTTTGCTTCGCTTCTTAAAGTTTCCATGTCTATAATATAATCATTTTTAAGATTTGTTTGAGCAATAGAAGGAACATAAGAACATTTTAAGCTTTTATAAATATCTATATTTTTAGTATAAACAATAGCTTCTCTATTGCCACTTATAGGGTTATTAATAATTTTCATATTAATAAGGCACCATATTATTTCTTTATTTTCTTTGATAGCACGAAATTCTACTGATTCTTCAAGTTTTCCCATTGCTATATTTTTTATTACATTTTCTTTTGAAAAAGCATGTTTTATTTTTTCTTTATCTTCAGGATGCACAAGAGTAAGCATTTTTTTGAAAAAATATGTATATGTATATTCCAAATCTTTATCAAGATATTTTTGCCAAGTACCAGAAATATTACTTACTTTATCCTCAGAAAGATCTATGTAGGCATATCCCATAGAATCTTCCAATAGGGCTTTCTTTAAAGTTGAGTTGAAAAGATTTAAAAATTGAAATTCTTGATGTTCAGTGATATCCTCAACTATTCCGATTACTTTTCTAGTTGGAATACCATTAATGATAATATTGTTTAGTTTTATTTTTGTCCATTTATATTTTGTATTTTTTAATCTGGTCTTTATTGTACCACAGCTTCTTGGATTTCCATCAAGAACAGAATTATAAAGCTCACGATATGTTTCTATATGATCTGGATGAATCTCATTATTTTTTATACGGCTTTCAGGAACATTGTATATAATTCCTGGAATTTCATTTCCAGGTGGGATTCTTAAATGAGTTAAAGTTTTTGAATCTAAATCATATTCAAAAATAATGCACTTAGTAGAGTTCATTGCAAGTTTAAGTTTTGCCTGATTGAATTTAAGTTTATCTTCAATTGCTTTACGATCACTGATGTCAATAACAATGGAGTTGATAATATACTCATCTCCTTCTTTGACAAAAACTCCCTTTGTTAAAAGAGATCTGACTTCACTGTTTTTAGTAGTTATTCTTTTTTCGAATTCAAAATTTTTAAGTTTATTTTCAAAGGCATTTTTTAAAATTGCTTTTACCTTTGAAATATCTTCTGGGAATGTAACAGCAATAAGCTTATTTCCAAGAAGTATCTTCATTTCTTCAGGAGTGTATCCATAGAGTTTATAAAAGCCGTCATTACCATAGATCACAGTAAAGTCTTCATCAAATTTCAGCTTATATACTCCTCCAGGAATATTATCAGTAATAGTTTTTATATTTTGCTGTAATTGTACTTTCTCAGTAATATCAAAACAAATACTTACAATAACAGGGCCATTTTCTGTCTGAACAAGACGTCCTCTATCTAATACCCATATATATGAGCCATTACTTTTTTTCATTCTGTATTCTACTTCATATTCTTCTTTTAATTTTAATGAAGCTTCAACTACTTTACAAACATGATCTCTGTCTTCAGGATGAATGCCGTTTATTACAAGACCACCTGTATCTTCTATAAATTCTTCCTGTGATTTATATCCTAATTTTTTTAATAGCTGGTCATTAACAAAATATAGAGGGAAGTTTTCTTTGTAATATCCTCCAATCATTCCACCAGGGACAGAGGAATTTAAAAGATCAAGTGCAGTGTGCTGAGCATTGAGATGAATATTTCCAATTTTCTTGTTAAGATCAAGAAAAATATTTGAAGCATGAATAGGAACTGAAACATGGATTGCAGAAAACTTATATCCTTTTTCAGTTTCTTTTATAATTATACTCGCTCTAAAATTTGCAGGGGGTTCATTAGAGTCAGGACACTCTTTTTTTATATTACTGATACAGATAAGTAAAAAAAGATTTTTTGCTATTGTAAAGATTTTTAAATACTCAAAATCATAAGAATAAGAAGAAGGATTATTTTCTATTTCTTTAGTAATCATAGTTTTCATTTCTTCAAAATTATGAACAATATCCGTCTCAGTTATTCCAAAAGCAAAAATATCCTTGTCTAAAAAAGACAAAGTTTTTTGGATATCTCTTTCTTTAAAATAAACAGTATTGAATTGTGTAAAAAAATCTTTGATTTCTTCATGTTTATCAGTATTCATAATTCCCCCTGAACTACTTTAATTTGAGTTATAAATTCACTTATCCAATATAATTTTACTATATATTCTCATTAAAAACAACCAAAGATTTCTTTGAATGTAAAAAATTTGTTTGAACTTTAAAAAAATTTTGAAAAGAGAGAATAAAATGATACACTTAAATTGACGGGAAATAAAAAATATGAAAATTTGTGAAATATATTTGTTTTGGCGGAGGCAATATTATGCTGGAAGAATTAAGAGACAGAGTCAGAAAAAGAATGAGAGAGAAAAGATATATACATACCTTAGGTGTGGAGGAAAAAGCAGTTGAATTAGCAGAAAAATATGGAGCTGATATAGAGAAATGCAGAATAGCGGCGATACTGCATGATGTAGCTAAAGAGATGCAAATAGATAAAATGAAAGATATATGTCAAAAAAATTTTTCTGAAGAACTTTCAAAAGAAGATATGGAGATAAATGAAATACTTCATGGTTTTGCTGGATGTATAATAGCGAGAGATGAATTTGGGATAACAGATGAAGATATTTTAAATGGGATAAAGTATCATACTGTTGGAAAAAGAGGACTCAGCCTTTTAGGCAGAATAATATATATTGCAGATGGTATTGAAAAAAACAGAGATTATCCTGCTGTTGATGAAATAAGAAGAGAAGTTGAAAAAGACTTGGACAAAGGGATAATATTAGAAATTGATAGGAAAGTAGAATATCTCACAGAAAGAAAAGGAAAAATACATAAAAATACTGTAGAGATGAGAGAGTGGCTGAAGAAGAAACAGCCTAAGGAGGAAAAATGAATTTAGATAAAGAATTAGAAAGATTGAAACAGCTTATGGATAAAGGAAAAGGATTGAAGCTGGATGAAATAACAAAACTTTTAGGATGGTCTCTTAAAAATAAAAAAGAAAATAGAGAGATCCTTGATAAATGGATAGAAGATGGAGCCCTCATGAGAAATAACAGAGGCAAATATAATATTCCTGAAAATCTTGGATTTGTAAAAGGAACTTTCAGCATAATAAAAGACAGATTTGCTTTTGTAGATACTGCTGATGAAGGGATATTTATTCCTAAACCTCATTTTAATTCTGCATTAGATGGGGATACTGTATTGGTAAAAATAACAGCAGGGCTCAATGGAGATAAGAAAAAAGAGGGAGAAGTAGTAAAAGTAATAAGCAGAGAAAGGGATACAATAGTTGGAATACTCCAAAGAAATGAAAATTTTGGATTTGTAACACCAACTCATTCATTTGGAAAAGATATATATATCCCATACAGAATGATGAAAGATGCTAAGAACCAGCAGCTTGTTGTAGTGAAAATAACTTCATGGGGAACTAATGAAAAGAAACCTGAAGGAGAAATAATAGAAGTAATTGGAGATCCGTATAATACTAATAATATGATTGAGGCTCTTATTGTAAGAGAAGGAATGTCAGAAACTTTTTCTAAGCCTGTATTGATAGAGGCAAGAAATATACCAGTGACTGTGTCTAAAGAGGAAATTGCAAAGAGAAAAGACTTGAGAGATCTTCCTATAATAACAATAGATGGGGATGATGCAAAAGACTTAGATGATGCTGTATATGTAAAAAAACTTTCAAATGGAAACTATAAATTAATAGTAAGTATAGCAGACGTTTCTCACTATATACCAGAGGGATCTATGCTAGATCAGGAAGCTTTCAAAAGAGGAAACTCAGTGTATCTAGTAGACAGAGTACTTCCTATGTTTCCTAAAGAAATATCTAATGGAATATGTTCGTTGAACCCTGATGAAGACAAACTTACATTTACATGTGAGATGGAGATAGATCAGAATGGTAAGGTAGTAGATTCTGAGACATATAAATCTGTAATAAAAAGTGTAAGAAGAATGACATATACAAATGTCAATAGGATGATAGCTGGAGAAGAGGAAGCTTTAAAAGAGTATTCAGATATCAAAGATATGGTAATGGAAATGCTTGAGCTTTCTAAAATAATAAGACAGGTAAAATATAACAGAGGAAGCATAGACTTTGATCTTCCAGAGATAAAACTGATACTTGATGAAGATGGAAAAGTAAAATACATCAAGAATAGAGAAAGAGGAGAATCTGAAAGAATAATAGAAGATTTCATGATAGCTGCAAATGAAACTGTAGCTGAAAAGCTTTTCTGGATGGAGATTCCATCAGTGTATAGAACACATGAGAAACCAGATCCTGAAAGAATAAAAAATCTGAATGAAACATTGAGTAAATTTAAATATAGAATACATTCTTTAGATGAAATACACCCTAAAAAATTCCAAAAAATAATAGAAGATTCAAAGGAAAGAGGAATAAATCTTCTTGTGCATAAGCTTATTCTTATGGCATTGAAACAAGCAAGATATACAGTGGATAATTTAGGGCACTTTGGACTGGCTTCTGGATATTATACACATTTTACTTCACCAATCAGAAGATATGCAGATTTAACTGTTCATAGAATATTGAGTTCTGTACTTCATGGGTACCCAAGTAAAAAAATAATAGCTAGAAATGCTGAAGAGCTTCCACAAATATGTACTCATATATCTAAAACTGAAAGATCAGCTATGAAGATAGAAGATGAAAGTATAAAAATTAAACTTGTAGAATATATGATAGATAAAGTTGGAGAAGAGTATGATGCTACAATTGTAGGATTCAGCAATAAAAGAGTATTCTTTGAAACTGAAGAGCATGTGGAGTGTTTCTGGGATGTAGTAGCAGCTAAGCATTACTATGAATTTGATGATAGAGAATATGTAATGAAAGATATGGATGGTGGAAAAGTATACAGCATCGGAGATAAATATAAGGTTATTCTGGTGAGAGCAAGTCTTGCAGAACTTGAAATAGAAGTAGTACCTCAAGTAGCTATGGAAGAGGGACTATAAGGAGAAAAGCATATGATATATACAGCTGATGAAAAACGATATAATGATATGAAATATAGAAAATGTGGAAACAGCGGACTTTATCTTCCAGTTGTATCTTTAGGGCTATGGCAGAATTTTGGTGAAGAAACACCTTTAGATATTCAAAAGAAAAAATTGTTCAAAGCTTTTGATCTGGGCATAACTCATTTTGACTTGGCCAATAATTATGGAAGACCAGCAGATGGTTCAGCAGAAGAAAATCTTGGAAGAATATTGAAATCTGATTTGAACAGTTATAGAGATGAACTGATAATATCTACAAAAGCTGGGTATGATATGTGGCCAGGACCTTATGGAAATGGAGGATCAAGAAAATATATTATGGCGAGCTTAGACCAAAGTCTGAAAAGAATGGGATTAGAGTATGTAGATATATTCTACCATCATAGACCTGATCCAGATACTCCTTTAGAGGAGTCTATGACAGCCCTTGCTGATATAGTAAAACAGGGAAAAGCCTTATATGTGGGAATATCTAATTACAAAGCAGAGGAAGCAGAAAAGGCTGTAAAAATACTTAATGATTTAAAAGTTCCCTGTCTTATAAATCAAATCAGATATAATATGTTTGAAAGATGGGCAGAGGAAAAACTATTTGAAATATTGGAAAATTCTGGAACTGGGTGTATGTGCTATAGTCCTTTGGCACAGGGAGCTTTGACTAATAGGTATATCAATGATATACCTTCTGATTCGAGAGCAGCAAGAACTGGAACTACTATAGCAGAACGTTATCTTGATGAAGAAAAGCTATTAAGAGTAAGAGAGCTGAATAAAATAGCAGAAGAAAGAAATCAAAGCATGGCACAAATGGCTCTTGCATGGGTATTGAGAAGAAAAGAAATAACAAGTGTATTAATAGGAGCAAGCAGACCAGAGCAGATAGAGGACAATGTAAAAACTATTCAAAATTTAGAGTTTTCAGAAGATGAAATAGTAAGAATAGAAAATATATTGAAATAGAATGGAGAAGAGAATCAGAAATGATTCTCTTCTTTTGTCTTGGAGGGCAAAAAAAAAAATTGGATTATTAAAGAAGAAAAAAGTGTTGTATAACAGTAGTTTTTTTATTATATTTTATTTCAAAATTAATCTCAAAGTGTGACAAAAAGATAAAATAATATGGAAATTAAACTGTTGTATATCACTTTAAATAATTAAGCCTCTTGACGAATAGCAGATGACAGATTATATTCTATATTAGAATAAATGATGGAAAAGAAAATATGTATATATTTAAAATATAATTGAAGAAAAGGATGCAAGTAAGTATTTTTTATAATAAGGGGGAAAAGTTATGAATGAAAAAACAGGAACAGAAAAGAAAAATTATGGAGGCTGGGCATTTATTCCACTGGTTGTATTTTTGGTAATATATCTAGGCGGGGGAATGTTTTTTTCAGCTAGAGGAGTGGCCAGTCCATTTAATCAGCTTCCAAGACATGCAGCATTGCTGATAGGGGTTATCATAGCATTTGCGATGAACAGAAAAATGAAGCTGGATGATAAAATCAATATATTTACAACAACTTCAGGAGAAAGCGGAGTTATGATGATGGCTCTTATCTTTCTTTTAGCAGGAGCTTTTGCAGGGGTGGCAAAAGGAATGGGTGGAGTAGACTCTGTTGTAAACCTTGGACTTACTTTTGTACCAAAACAGTTTTTAGTTCCAGGTCTATTTGTAATATCGGCATTTATATCTACTGCAATGGGAACTTCAACAGGAACATTAGTAGCAGTTGCTCCGATAGCATTGGGAATATCAGAAAAAGTGGGATTAAATCCAGCAATAACATTGGCAGCAGTTCTGGGAGGAGCTATGTTTGGAGATAATCTGTCAGTTATATCAGATACAACAATTGCAGCTACTAGAGGAGTAGGCTGCGAAATGAAAGATAAATTCAGAATGAACTTTTTAATTGCTATACCAGCAGCCATTGCAACAATCATAGCCTTTACAATATTAGGGGGAGCTGGGCAGATCGAGGGAGAATTAAGTTACAATTTAATAAAAGTGGTTCCATATTTAGCAGTACTTATAGCAGCAGTTGCAGGAGTAAATGTATTTACAGTTCTTATTGGAGGAATCCTATTTGCAGGATTAGTAGGATTTGTAACTGGAAGTATGACATTTGTAACATTCTTCCAATCAGTAGCAAAAGGTATGGATGGAATGATGAATGTAACTATTATGGCTATTCTTATTAGAGGACTTATTGGATTGATAAAAGAATATGGTGGAATAGAATGGCTTGTACAAAAACTTACTGGGAATATTAAAACTCGTAAAGGAGCTGAATACAGTATAGCAGTTTTGGTATCTGTATTGGTTTTCTGTCTTGTAAATAATACTATTGCTATAATAATTGCTTCTCCAATAGCTAAACAGGTAGGAGAAAAATTTAAGATAGCTCCAAAAAGAACAGCAAGTTTATTAGATATATTCAGTTGTGTAATTTTATGTTTAGCTCCACATGCAGGAGGAATGCTTCTTATAACATCTATGGCATCAGTTTCTCCAATAGAAATAATAAGTTTCTCTTTCTATCAGGTATTTTTAGGAATCTGTACTATAATAACTATTCAATTTGGACTTATGAAAACTAAAGAAGAAAAAGAAGCAGACTTACTGGAAAAACAAACTGCTTAGTTGAGAAAAATGAGACAGGAGGAAAAATGGACAGAATAATAGAATTAGCAGAGAAATATTCTAATGAAATGATTGCAAATCGTAGAAAAATACATAGAAATCCAGAATTAGGAGGGCAGGAAGTAGATACTTCAAACTTCATAGTTGAAGAACTGGAGAAGTTAGGAATAGAAGTAAAAAGAGGATTTGCCAAAACGGGGATACAAGGAATGATTTATGGTAAAAATCCTAATGGAAAAACAATAATGATAAGAGCGGATATAGATGCTCTTCCCATGAGTGAAGAAAATGATCTTGAATATAAATCTCAGGTAGATGGAAAAATGCACGCTTGTGGGCATGATGTACATACGGCTACTTTATTAGGAGCAGCAAAGATATTGTCTCAATTAAAAGATAAACTTGATGGAAATGTTAAATTATGCTTCCAACCAGCAGAAGAAACAGTAGGGGGAGCTGATTTAATGGTAGAGGATGGAATATTGGAAAACCCTAAAGTGGATTATGTAATCGGGATGCATGTAGAGCCTAATGAAAAAATAGGAACAGCATCTATAGAACCTGGACCAGTGAGTTCATATCCTGATTTCTTTGAGATAAAGTTTATTGGAAGAGGGGGACATGGCTCATTTCCTTCTAAAAGTATAGACCCTATACTTCCAGCAGTAGAGACATATAATCTCTTAAATCTCATATCTAAAAAAGTGTCACCATTAGAGCCGTGTGTGGTACAGATATGCAGATTCAATGCTGGAACATATGACGCTATTATTCCAAATGAAGCAGTAATTGCAGGAACCGTAAGGACTTTGCATAAACACAATCGTGAATTTGTAAAAGAACAAATGGACAAAATAATAAAAAATATAAGCGAAATATATGGAGTGGAATATAAATTTTCATATAGAGGAAAAACATTCCCTGTATATAATACACCAGAGATAATAGAAGCAGTAAGAGAAAGTGTAAAGGATGTTTTTAACAAAGGATTTGTTGTAAATCAAAGTTTTAAAATAGGAGGAGATGATTTCTGCTTCTTTAGTGAAAATACTCCAGCTACATATTTAATAGTAGGAAGTGCAAATGAAGATAAAGATACACAATATCCTCTTCATAATCCTAAATTTAATGTAGATGAAGAGGTAATAAAAACTGGAGCAGCGGCATTCTCTAAAATAGCATACGATTATTTAAATGGAAAATATAAAGGAATATAGGCAAAATAAAAAACTGACTTGGTTACAGGTCAGTTTTTTCATTAATAATAAAATTTATTTGATTTATACTAATCACTATAAAATTTTATCTTAGAAGAAGAGAAATAAAATCTTCTTTGAATAAGAAATCTTTTTTTTGTGAAAATTCCTCCAAAGATTTTTTTATTATTTGAATACCTCTAATTATTTCATCTTTTGATACAGCAGCAAAACTTAAACGGATATGATCATTTTCCTGTTCATCATTTATATGAAACACAGAGTCAGGAAGAATAGAAACATGTCTTTCTTTCAATACATTATAAAATACATTGGAATTTAACCCTTTGGGTAATTTAATCCATATGTAAAACCCTCCATTAGGAATATATGGAAGTTCTATTTCTTTTATTTCTCTCAAAAGAGAAAGTGTAAGTTCATATTTCTCTTTAAATGCTGCCCTTAATTTTTCGATATGAGGTTCAAAGTATCCTCTTTTGAGAAAAAGGTGAAGAGCCAGTTGAATAAGACCAGCTGATGATATATCAGCAGAAAATTTTGCAGCAATAATATCAGAAATCAAATTACTAGGAACAATCATATACCCAAGTCTCAAACCAGGCATTATAAGTTTTGAAAAAGAATTTATGTATATAACTTTATTTTTTCTGTCCATAGCCTTTAATGGTGTAGCAACATTATTATAATAGTAAAGATGAGAATGACAGTCATCTTCTATAATTGTAAAATTATATTTTTCTGAAAGTTCCAATATTTTCTTCTTTTTTTCTGTTGACCATGAAATTCCAGTAGGGCTTTCAAAATTTATCATAGTATAGATAAAATCTACTTTATTTTTTTGTAAAATTTTCTCTAATTCCTCTATATTTATTCCATCTTCTTCCAAAGAGACACTTATCATTTTTGCTATTTCAGAAAAAGTATTGATAGCTCCATAATATGTAGGGTTAGCCGCTACCATTGTGGTAGTTTTTCTTTTTAGAATAATTTTTTTTATAAGATCCAATGCTTGTTGAGATCCAGAAACTATTTGGATATTATTGGGCGAAGTATAAATATTATTATTTTTAAGTTTTTCTGCAATTGTTTCTCTGAGCTCTAAAAGCCCCTGAGTATTGAAATAGTTGAAAGCTTTTTCTCCATAATTATTAAATATATCATTTATCAATTCCTGAAATATACCAACAGGATAAAGATCAGCAGCAGGGGTAGCACTTGCAAAATTTATATCTTTATTTATTATTGCAAAATTATTTATAACAGGTTTTTGAGTATTGGAAATAAGTTTATTCTTTTCTTTTACAAAGCATCCCTTTCCAGAGAGCTTATAGATATAATTGTTTTTTTCAAGAAGATCATATGCCTTCAAAACAGTGAGAGTATTTATATCGAATTTGATGGCAACCTGTCTTATAGAAGGAAGCTTTTCATTAGGAAGAGCTTCACCAGTTTCTATCATATTTTTTATAGAATCATATAGCTGCAAGTAAATTTTATGAGGTGAATCTTTGTAGATTAAGAAATTAAGTTTCATAAAAATCTTCTCCTTTTTGCTACAACTGTTTTATATTGTTGAAAATTGTTTGATATAGTTAAAATATAAAAAGCGTTATATAACAGATATTAAAACAGTTTTTATTATTTTAAAAAAGAGCTTAAATTACGAAAAATAGACAACTGTATCAAAATTACAAACTGTTATACATCGGTTTCCACAGTTATATATCTTGACTAAAAGACTATAACGGTTTATAGTTGTATTATAATATATGAATCAGAAAATTGCTATGTATTTAAAAAATTTATGAGTATTGTTTCTGCAAAAGGAGGAAAAAATGAAGTATTCTTTTAATGAAAAAATTGACAGAACAGGAAATCATGCGGCTAAGTGGGAGGAAATGGGGAAAAAATTTATATCAGATGATTTATGGCCAATGTGGATAGCAGATATGGATCTTAAAACAGCTCCTGAAATAATAGAGGCTATGAGAGAAAAAGTAGAACAAGGAATATTTGGTTATGTATATAGACCAGATTCTTATTATCAAGCAGCAGCAGATTGGTTAGAAAGAAGATTTGGATACAAAATTGATCCAGCTACTCTTATAAATAGTCCTGGAGTTGTGCCTACACTCTCTTTATTGGTAAGAAGTATGACAAAACCAGGAGAAAAAATACTTATTCAAAGTCCAGTATATTATCCTTTTGCTGCTACTATAAGAGATAATGGAAGAGAAGTAGTAGAAAATAAACTTGTAAAAGATGATGAAGGATATTATACAATAGATTTTGAAGATTTTGAGAAAAAAGTTTCAGATGAAAGTATCAGTTTATTTATTATGTGCAGTCCTCACAACCCTGTGGGAAGAGTGTGGAAAAGAGAAGAACTTCAAAAGATGTCTGATCTTTGTTTAAAATATAAAGTAAGAGTTATATCAGATGAAATTTGGAGAGATATAATAATGCCAGGACATAAACATATCCCAACAGCTTCTCTTGGGAAAGAGATCGAAAATAATACTATCACTTGTTTCTCACCAACTAAAACATTTAATATAGCGGGACTTCAAGCTTCATTTGTAACATTTCCAAGAAGAGAAGAATGGGAAAAATTTGATAATGAATTAGGAATACTGGATATTAAGAGAAACAGTCCGTTTAGTCTGGTAGCTTTTGAAACTGGATATACAAAATGTGATGAATGGGTAAATAAATTAGTTGAACATTTAAATGGAAATATGGATTATGTAATTAATTTTATAAGAGAAAAAATTCCAGAAATAAAAGTTAAAAAACCTGAGGGAACTTATTTGATGTGGCTGGATTTTTCAGCATTAGGTTTATGTAAAGAAGATACATCTAAATTTATGCAGGAAAAATGTAAAATAGCATTAGATGATGGATTTTGGTTTGGGGAAAATGGAATAGGGTTTGAAAGAATGAATATAGCTTGTCCTAGATATATGGTAGAAGAAGGAATGAATAGAATAGAAAAAGCTGTGAAAGAATGGAGAGAAGGCAAATAAAATCTTAGGGAGGTTTAATAATGAATGAAAAAACTGGAGAAAGAAAATATGGCGCGATGGCGTTTTTACCTTTATTAGTATTTTTGGCATTATACATAGGAAGTGGGCTTCTATTTACATTTATGGGAGTTGACGGAGCATTTAAAAAGTTCCCAAGACATGTAGCTCTTCTTATAGGTATAGCAGTAGCCATGATTATGAATAAATCAATGAAACTTGATAAAAAAATTGATATATTTACTGAAAATGCAGGAAATTCAGGAGTTATGCTGATAGGTTTAATTTACTTATTAGCTGGAGGATTTCAAGGTGCAGCAAAATCAATGGGTGGAGTTGAGTCAGTAGTTAATTTAGGACTTACATTTATTCCAAGTGCAGCTCTTGTTCCAGGAGTGTTCCTTATATCATGTTTTATTTCAACAGCAATAGGAACATCAATGGGAACAGTTGCAGCTATGGCTCCAATAGCAATAGGTGTGGCTCAGGCAGCAGGGCTTAATCTTCCTCTAACATGTGCAGCAGTTATAGGGGGAGCGTATTTTGGAGATAACCTTTCAATGATATCAGATACTACTATATCAGCAGCCAAAGGTGTAGGATCAGAGATGAAGGATAAATTTAAAATGAACTTCTTTATTGCTTTGCCAGCAGCTATAATTGCAATCATAGGATACTGGGCATTTGGAGGGGCTGGAGAAATATCTGGAGATCACCCATATCATTTGCTTCGTGTAATTCCATATATAGTAGTATTGATAGCAGCTTTAAAAGGATTTAATGTAGCAGGAGTTCTGTTGGTTGGAATAGGAATGACAGGAGTCATAGGACTTGCTGAAGGAACTGTAAGTTTCTTAGACTGGGTAGGTGCAATAGGTGGAGGAATGGAAGATATGTTCAGTATCACTATTGTAGCTATATTGATTTCAGGGCTTATAGGATTAATTAAATATTATGGTGGAGTAGACTGGCTTGTAAATGGTATTGTTTCTAGAATTAAGGAACGTAAGGGTGCAGAGTATGGAATTGGACTTCTTTCAGGACTTTTATCAGCAGCTCTTGTAAATAATACAATAGCTATTATCATATCAGCTCCTATAGCTAAAGAAATAGGAAAAAATTATGGAATAGCACCAAAACGTCTTGCCAGCCTTATAGATATATTTGCCTGTGCGTTTATATCATTGACACCTTATGATGGAGGTATGCTGATAGTTACTGGGCTTTCAGATGTATCACCTATGGCAGTATTGAAATATATGTTCTATATGTTTGCTTTGATAATAACAACTTGTATCACTATCCAATTTGGACTGCTACGTACAAAAGAAGAGATCGAATTTATTGAAAAAAATCCTAATGGAATAAGAGAATAATATTTAAATAAAAAAGTATAGAGATAATAATATAAAATCACGGAGGAAGAGCAATGAACGATTTAAAAAATAAGGGAATGGGAACAATAGCAATTCATGCAGGACAAGGAAAAAATCCATTTGGAGCTTTATCAACTCCAATATATCAAACATCAACATTTGTGTTTGATTCTACAGAACAGGGAGGAGCAAGATTTGCTGGAAAAGAAGAAGGGTATATTTACTCAAGATTAGGAAATCCTACAACAACAGTAGCAGAAGAAAAAATAGCAGCATTAGAGTGTGGAGAGGCAGCAGCAGCTACATCTTCTGGAATGGGAGCTATATCATCTGCACTTTGGACACTTTTAAGAGCAGGAGACCATGTGATAGCAGATAAAATATTGTATGGGTGTACATTTGCATTGTTATGTCATGGAATGACAAGATATGGGGTAGAAGTAGAATTCTTAGATACTTCTGACTTAGAAGCAGTAAAAAAAGCAATGAAGAAAAATACAAGAGTAGTATATCTTGAAACACCAGCAAACCCAAATCTAAAAATATCAGATATAGAAGAAATAGCAAAGATAGCTCATACAAATGAATATACAAAAGTAGTAGTAGATAATACATTTGCTTCTCCATATTTACAAAAACCTTTGCTGTTAGGTGCGGATTTAGTAGTTCACTCAGCAACTAAATATCTCAATGGACATGGAGATGTAATCGCAGGTTTTGTAGTTGGAAACAAAGAACTTATAACAGAAGTAAAATTATTTGGAATAAAAGATATGACAGGATCAGTATTAGGACCAACAGAAGCTCACCTTATAATCAGAGGATTAAAAACTTTTGAAATAAGAATGCAAAGACATTGTGAAAATGCAATGAAAGTTGCTGAATATTTAAATGCTCATCCTAAAGTATCGAAAGTATACTATCCGGGACTTAAAGATCATGAGGGATATGAGATAGCTAAAAAACAAATGACAGGGTTTGGAGGAATGATGTCATTTGAACTTGAAGGTGGATTTGAAGCAGGAAAAACATTATTAAATAATTTAGAAATGTGTGCTCTTGCAGTAAGTTTGGGGGACACAGAAACATTGGTACAGCATCCAGCATCAATGACACACTCAGCTTATACAAAAGAAGAATTAAAAGAAGCTGGAATCCCTGAAGGATTAGTAAGATTATCAGTGGGATTAGAAAATATAGAAGACATAATAGCTGATTTAGATAAAGCATTCGAAAAAATAAAATAGGATAAAAAATAATTAAGGAGCAGGGAGAAATTCCTGTTCCTTTTTTAATTAGGAATAAAAAACTACCCCTTGAAAAAGACGAATCTACTAATAATACTAATTAAATAAGACCAATAAATTACTACTAATAAAATTATTATTGGTCTAAAAAATAGTAGTAGACTTTTTTGAAAATAGCATAAAAAATTTACAATATTTTTTTAAAAATTGAATGGTTAACAGAAAGAAAGGATATATTAACAATTAAGAATTGAAAAAATAAGAAAAACATGATAGAATTTAAAGAAATAAAAATACACAGAGGTCTAAAATGTTTAGTAAAAATAATGTATTTATAACATCTTCATACTATTATTGCTATTAGGATTTAGGAAACTAAATCCCTTTTGTTATGCAGTTTGATAGTAAAGGGAGATGTATTGATAGATAGATAAGCCTATTGATACAAATCAATAGGCTTTTATTTTTTCTTTAAAAATAAAGGGCTTTGTGTTAAAATAATATAGAAAAAATAAGGGAGGACGAGATGGAAAACGTATTTGATGTGTTAGTAGGACGTGGATACTTAAAACAATTCACTCACGAAGAAGAAATGAGAGAAATATTAGGGAAAGAGAAAGTTACTTTCTATATAGGGTTTGATCCAACAGCAGATAGCTTACATGTTGGGCACTTTATTGCTATGATGTTTATGTCTCATATGCAAAAACATGGTCACAGACCAATAGCTCTTCTTGGTGGAGGAACTGCCATGATAGGAGACCCAAGCGGAAGAACTGATATGAGAACAATGATGTCAAAAGAAACTATTGCTCATAATGTGGCATCTATAAAAAAACAAATGGAAAAATTTATAGACTTTTCTGATGGAAAAGCTATACTTGAAAATAATGCAGATTGGTTATTAGGACTTAATTATGTAGATTTTATAAGAGATATAGGGGCACATTTTTCTGTAAATAGAATGCTTGCAGCAGAATGTTTTAAATCAAGAATGGAAGCAGGACTTTCTTTCCTTGAATTTAACTACATGCTTATGCAAGGATATGACTTCCTTGTATTGAATCAAAAACATGGATGTACTATGCAGTTAGGTGGAGACGACCAATGGTCTAATATGATAGCTGGAGTAGAGCTAATTAGAAAAAAAGAACAAAAACAAGCTTTTGCAATGACTTGTACTCTTCTTACTAACAGTGAAGGTAAGAAAATGGGTAAAACTGCTAAAGGAGCTTTATGGCTAGACCCAGAAAAAACATCTCCATATGAGTTCTACCAATACTGGAGAAATGTTGATGATGCAGATGTTGAAAAATGTCTTTCATTATTGACATTTATTCCTATGGATGAAGTAAAAAGATTAAGTGCATTGGAAGGTGCAGAAATAAACGAAGCTAAAAAGATACTTGCTTTTGAAATTACAAAAATGATCCATGGAGAAGAGGAAGCTCTTAAAGCTAAAACGGCAGCAGAAGCTCTATTTGGTGGAGGACAGGATATGAGTAATGTTCCTTCGGTAGAAATAGAAGAGTCAGCTTTAGGAACTGGACTTGTAGACTTCTTAGTGGAAAAAGGGATATTAAAAACTAAAAGTGAAGGAAGAAGATTAGTTCAGCAAAATGGACTAAATATAGGGGACAGCAAAGTTACAGATTTTGCTATGCCTATAACAAAAGAACTTTTCACTGATGGAGAATTTCTTGTTAAAATAGGAAAGAAAAAATATCATAAAGTAGTTTTAAAATAGTCAAAGGTGAGTTTATTGATTGAGATAATATTGAGAAAAATGATGGACAAGGATATACCTGATATTTACAGGTATATCCATCTGAATTATGTGAAAAAATACTATCCTGATAATGAAAAAGAGCAGTGGGAAGCTCATAGAAGATGGTACAGTTTTGTTGTCAATTCTCCCTCATATCTTTTCTATACTATAGAAAGTTTGAGCAGGGAGTTTTTAGGAACTGTAAAATTCGAATTAGATGAAGAGGAAGCTGCCATAAGTGTGTATCTTGTAGAAGATATACGAGGAAAGGGATATTCAGAAACAGTTATTCTCAACAGCATCAATGAACTTTGCTTTGAAAAGCCACATATAAAAAAAATATCAGCATATATATTGGAAGAAAATGAGATCTCACAAAAAGTATTTTGTAAGATTGGATTTAAGAGGAAAAAAATAGAAGAGTATAATGGAACTGAACATATTTTATTTGAGAAGAGAATGAAATCTTCAGAGGGAAAAACTATGACTAAGAAAGAAAAAGTAAAAAAAATACTTGAAAAACTTCATGAAAAATTTGGAGATCCTAAGTGCGCCTTGGATTATAAAACACCTTTTGAACTTCTTGTAGCTGTTATTCTTTCAGCTCAATGTACAGATGTGAGAGTAAATATTGTTACAAAAGAGATGTATAAGAAGGTAAATACTCCAGAAGGTTTTGCAGCTCTTCCAGTAGAAAAAATAGAAGAAATGATAAAAAGTACAGGGTTCTTTAGAAATAAAGCGAAAAATATAAAATTATGCAGTCAACAGCTTCTTTCAAAATATAATGGAGAAATACCAAAAGATATGGATAAATTAATAGAGTTGGCAGGGGTAGGAAGAAAAACAGCCAATGTAGTAAGAGGAGAAGTTTGGGGGCTTGCAGATGGAATAACTGTAGATACTCATGTGAAAAGATTAACTAACTTAATTGGGTTGGTTAAAAATGATGACCCTGTAAAAATAGAACAGGAGCTTATGAAAATAGTTCCTAAAAAAGACTGGATAGATTTTTCACACTACCTTATCTTACAAGGAAGAGACAAGTGTATAGCTAGAAGACCAAAGTGCAGTGAATGTGAAATAAGAGAGTTTTGCAACCATGGAAAAAATCTGGATAAATAATCATTTTAATTCTTGACAAAATAAATAAGGAATGGTATAACATAATAGTAATTAGAATGTATTTCAAGGAGACGGTAAATATGAGAGTTTATCTAGACAATAATGCAACAACAAAGATGGATAATGAAGTATTTGAAGCAATGGTGCCTTATTTAACAGAATATTATGGAAACGCTTCAAGCTTGCATCTTTTTGGTAAAGAAACAAATAAAGCTATGAATGAATCAAGAGAAACTATCGCAAAATATCTTGGTGCAGATCCTAGTGAAATTATATTCACAGCATCAGGAAGTGAATCTGACAACCTTGCAATCAGAGGAATAGCTAGAGCATATAAAAATAGAGGAAAACATATAATAGCAAGTCCAATAGAACATCCAGCAATTAAAAATACATTAAAAGATCTAGAAGATGAAGGATATGAAATAACAATTCTTCATGTTGATAAAAATGGAATGTTAGATGTAGAGGAACTTAAAAATGCAATAAAAGATGAAACTATCTTAATAACTGTAATGCATGCTAATAATGAAGTTGGAACTTTCCAACCAATAGAAGAAATAGGAAAAATAGCAAAAGAAAATAAAATTATATTCCATGTGGACGCAGTTCAGACAATGGGAAAAGTAGATATAAAGCCAAAAGAAATGGGAATAGATCTTCTTTCTTTCTCTGCACATAAATTTTATGGACCTAAAGGAGTAGCGGCTCTTTATTGGAGAAATGGAGTAAGATTTGGTAAAGTTCTTACTGGTGGAGGTCAAGAAGGAAAAAGAAGACCAGGAACTTCAAATGTTCCAGGAATGGTTGGAATGGCAAAAGCTTTAGAATTAGCTTATAGAGATATGGCAGAAGAATTTAAAAAAGAAGAAGAATTAAGAGATTACTTTGAGAGTGAAGTATTAAAAAGAATACCTGAAGTTGTAATAAATGCTAAAGAAGCAAAAAGACTTCCAGGAACTTCAAGTATCACATTTAAATATCTTGAAGGAGAATCAATTCTTTTAAGTTTAAGTTATAAGGGAATAGCTGTAAGTTCTGGATCTGCTTGTTCATCTGATGATTTACAAGCTTCACATGTATTGTTGGCAATGGGAATTGCACCTGAATTTGCACATGGAACTATTAGATTTGGTCTAGGAAAATATAATACAAAAGAAGAAATAGATTATACATTGGATGTTCTGGTAGAAGTGATTGAAAAATTAAGATCAATCTCTCCTCTTTGGAATGAATTTAAAAATAAATAATAGTAAATAAGGAGTATGAAAAATGCAATATACAGAAAAAGTAATGGAACATTTTATGAATCCACATAATGTTGGAGTTATAGAAAATCCATCTGGATATGGAAAAGTAGGAAACCCTTCATGTGGAGATATCATGGAAATATTTATTAAAGTAGAAGATAATATAATAACTGATGTTAAGTTCAGAACTTTTGGATGTGCTTCTGCAATAGCTAGTTCTTCAGTATCTACAGAACTTATCATGGGAAAAACTGTTGATGAGGCTTTAGCTCTTACAAATAAAAAAGTAGTAGAAGCATTAGGTGGACTTCCACCAGTAAAAATGCACTGTTCTGTTCTTGCAGAAGAGGCTATAAAATTAGCTATAGAAGATTATCTTTCTAAAAAAGATAAAAAAGAAGAAAAATAGAAAATAACTCATTAAAAAATTAATTTTTAATATAAGCTTCTGTAAATTTGTGATATAATTTTACAGAAGCTTATTTTTATACAACAGGAGATGCGTAATGAAGAAAACTATAAATGTATTATTATTGGCTATTGTACTTATAAGTTCCACAGTTTTTGCCAAAGACTCTGAAACTATCATGAAAGAGGAAACTCTTTCATATAAAGCAATACTTTTAGGGGATGATAAAGGTAAAATATATTATTCTGAAAATATTGATGAGAAGTATCCCTTAGCTTCTCTTACAAAGATGATGACTTTGATGGTGACTTTTGATCAGTTGGAAAAAGGGAATATAAAGATGAAAGATAAGATCAAGGTCAGTAAGAAATCAGCTCAAACTGGTGGAAGCAGAATTTTCATGAAAGAGGGAGATGTGTTTACTCTTGAAGATTTGATTAAAGCAACAGCTATCTATTCAGCTAATAATGCAGCTTATGCAATAGCAGAATATATAGGAAAGGGTGATGTGGATAAGTTTGTAAAAATGATGAATAAAAAATCTGCTGATCTGGGATTAGAAAAAGAATTGGAATTTTATACACCAGCTGGACTGCCAAGTGACATGACTAAAAAAGGAATGGATGCAGGAACAACAAGAGGAATATACAAATTATCTCTGGCAGCTGCGAAATATAATAAATATATGGAAATTGCCTCTATTAAAGAAACTACTATCCATAATGGAAAATTAAAAATAAAAAATAGAAATCTTCTGTTGGGAGAAGAGGGAATATATGGAATTAAAACAGGACATCATTCTAAAGTGGGTTATAATATTTCTGTATTAAGTGATAAAGATAATATGAAAATATTTACAGTAGTTGTAGGGGGGCCTACATATCAAAAAAGAGATGAAAGTGTTTTAAATCAAATGGAAGAATTTTATGAGGAATACCAATTTAGAAAACTTACTGATAAAAATGTTTCTATAGCTAAGGTTCCAGTTTTTAGTGGAGATAAAGAGTATGCAGATTTGTATCCAGATAAAAACTTTACAGATATTTTAAAGAAAAACAGTGATATAAAAATATCTATTAAAAGAAATAAAGGAGTAATTGCTCCAGTAGAAGCAGGGAAAGCTTTAGGAGAATATAAAGTAGTAGTAGACGGAAATGTTGTTGAAACTGGAAAACTTATAACAAAAGAAGATGTGAAATTAAGTATATCTTTAAAAAATATATTCTAAAAAATGAGAGAAATCTTGGGGAAAAGATTTAGTATTAAAAAAAGAAAAGTTAGTAATATAAAAGAAAAATCAAAGGCTTTAATAAATAAATAAAAAATTTTTAAAAAAAGCAAAAAAGATATTGACGGAATCTAAAAACTATGATATTATAATCAATGTACCGCAGGAAAGCGGGACAAGAAAAGGTAATAAAAAAGGACATTAGCAACAGAATAGAGAGAGATGAAAAAATCAACAAACAATAAATAGGTGTAAACAAT
>OGIW01000166.1_pt1 | contig 77179 bp, 69 predicted proteins | sample 1571921 | NCBI WGS metagenome assembly OGIW01 (sample SAMEA2582112, study PRJEB24529) | metagenome | biome: Human gut stool | place: China | collected 2011 | reverse complement strand
TTTTTATATTTTTTTCACGTTTTTTCGATGAAGAAGCAGGAAAATCCCTTTCTTTCGAGCATACATGACAAAATCACCAGAATTATTCTGTGTAATCTCCTTCTTCCTCCGGAATCGCTTCGCCGTTTTCGTCAAACTCACCTGTACCCTCTCCATCGGCATTCTCTCCGTCGGCATTCTCTCCATCGGCATTCTCTCCGTCGGCATTCTCTCCATCGTCGCCCTCCGCGGCGAGACTTTCTTCTGTCGGCGCAGGACCTACATAATTTCCATATTCGTCATATTCCCCGGCTCCTGTATAATCGCCTTCTTCGTCGTATCCGCCGGTCCACTCTGCAAGCGCTTTCTCAAGCTCTGTCATTGGCTTTGGTCCAACATACGAGCCGTTTTCGTCAAACTCACCTGTACCTGTGTATTCGCCGCTCTCCTCATATCCGCCGGTCCACTCCGCCGCCAGCTCCTCCGGCGTCTTTTCTTTTACCTCTTCCTCAAAGGTAATGGTCTTTACGGTATCTGTCACGCTTTCCAGATGAAGAATCCCTTTTCTCCCGGAAATTAAAGGCAGAATGGCAATGGCTCTCGTCATCTTGTCTTCCAGGAACTCATCTTTTCCCAGCATCACAGTTATATCTCCATATAAAAGACTGATCTGGTAATTTTTATCAAATTCGATATGATCCGGTATCGTCTCGTTCTTCTGGAAAATCGTGGCAAGCGCAACGGCTGTATTCAGGACTGTTTTTCCCTTGATGGGAAGCTCCTCGTCCATGACCACGTGCTTCACGGAAATGCCGTCAAAATACGGAACTGTCTCGTCTCTCTCCTTCGAGCTTTCTATGAAAATGCCGTTTCTGTCAAAATAAATGTAGCTGTCCAGATAAGGAATACAGCCAACCGGCTTTTCTTCTTTTACACTGATGCAGATGGTATTTCTGTTTACCTGACTTACCACATATCCTTTCACAAAGGGAATGTCCTCTGTCTCCCTTTTTGTGTAAAGAAGAGGCGCAAGAACGGAATTTGATGCCAGTGGTCCGCGAAGTACCATTTTCCTCACTTCTTTTTCGGAATAATGGCTGCTTCCCATTACCTCTACCTCGTCAACCTTAAAATACGCAAAAAAGAAAATCACGCCTGCTGCCAGGAGACTTCCGAAAACTGCGCCCGCATATTTCCATGCTTTTTTACTTATCCTTTTTTTTCTGTAATTTGATGTCCTCATACCAAAAGTTTCCTCAATCTTCTGTCAATGCCCCTCCCAGGGCGTTTAAATCTTCACAAATATGCTCGTATCCCCGCTCGATAAAAGAACAGCCCTCTATGCAGGAAGTACCTTTACATGCAAGAGCTGCCAGAATAAGAGCCGCTCCTCCCCGAAGCTCCTGTGCCTTTACCGTACAGCCTGTAAGAGGAACGCCTCCGTCGATAAAAGCGTCTCTTTCTCTGATCTGTATCTGCGCGCCCATGCGCTTCATTTCTTCTGCCGCCTTGTACCGCGCTTCAAATATATTTTCCCTGATACGGCTTTTTCCGGGGACTGTGAGAAGAACTGCCATAAGCGGAGACTGCAGATCTGTTGGAAAACCGGGATAAACGCCTGTTTCCACGTAGTCGGCAGGAGCATTTACCTCTCCCGCATCCACAATCAGTTTACCACTGTTCACTTCGTATTGTCCACCTATTTTCCTGTATACCTGAAGAAAAGCGTTAAGCTCTCCCTCGGGCGGATTCAGGATCTCAATTTTTCCTCTTGTTGCAGCAGCCGCACAGATATACGTTCCGGCTACAATACGGTCAGGAGGAACCTGCATATCCCCGCCTTTTAAGCAGGGTACGCCGTCTATGGTGATCACGCCTGTTTCCTCGCCGGAAATCCTTGCTCCCATTCTCCTTAAATAGCGACAGAGCCAGAGTATTTCCGGCTCTTCTGCACAGTTTTTTATTATCGTTCTGCCCCTTGCCGTCACTGCAGATAAAATCCCCTGCTCGGTTGCTCCCACGCTTTTGGCAGAAAAAGAAATTTCCCCTCCTGTAAGCTCCCGGCATTCTGCCTCCACAAAGTTTTCTTCCTCCCGGATTTTCACCCCAAGACAGCGAAGTGCGTACAAATGCAGATCTATAGGGCGCTTTCCAATAACGCAGCCTCCCGGATAGCCGATTTTTCCCCTCTTGTTTCTTGCAGTGACAGCTCCCAGAAGAATGACGGAGGAACGCATTTTACCGGTATCTTCAGAAGAAATTTCCTGTCCCCTGCACCGGCTGCAGTCAAGATAGAGATCGTGCCCTTTCCACCATGTTTTTGCTCCCAGCTTTTTAAGAATTTCTTCCATACAGAAAACGTCTGCAATTTTGGGACACCCTCTTAACACGCTGACTCCTCTGTGCAAAAGAGATGCCGCCATCATGGGCAGAGCGGCATTTTTCGACCCCTGGATCCGGACAGATCCCTTAAGCTTCCTTCCCCCTTCAATATAAATACGCTTCAAGCTGTTCACTCCCAAAGGGCATCTTACTTTTTATTGTATGCGGTTTCTCCTCCTTTGTGACTGGATACGCTGAGTGCAAGCCCCATTTCTCCCAGAAGAAAAACGACGGAGGTTCCCCCGTAGCTTACAAAGGGGAGGGTAATTCCCGTATTGGGAATGGTATTTGTCACAACTGCAATATTTAAAATCACCTGAACTGCCATATGCGCCATGATCCCTGCCGTTAAAAGAGCTCCCAAAAGATCACGGCTGTGGGTGGAGATCACGCAGAGCCTCCACAGAAGAAGCATAAACAAAAGAATCAAAAGAGCCGCGCCAAAAAGTCCCAGCTCCTCGCATATCACAGAAAAAATCATATCGTTCTGCGCCTCCGGAACAAAGCCAAGCTTCTGAATGCTGCTGCCAAGTCCTCTGCCAAAAAGCCCTCCGCTCCCGATTGCATAAAGCCCCTGAATGGTCTGAAAGCCTTTTTCATACTTCTCCGGATTTCTCCAGATAGCAAGACGCTCCAGCCGGTAACTTTCCGCAGCAAGAAAAACTGCCACAAATCCAAGCCCTGCCGCGCCAATCCCCACAAAAGGAAGATACCTGGGATTTGATACAAAAATCAGCACCACGCCAATTCCCAGAATAATCACTGCAGTACTCAAATTGTTGCTTCCCACAAGCCCTACTATAGGAAGAAGCGTTGCCATTGTCCTGCACATAAACCAGAAATTCCCTGTGCTTTTCCTGCTTTTTTCTATCTGCCAGCCAAGAAAGAGAATGACTGCCACTTTTGCAAATTCCGAAGGCTGAAAGGAGAGGGGGCCAAGATTCAGCCACCTTTTGGAACCGTTGATCTCCTGCCCCACAAGGAGCACTGCTGTAGAAAGCACAATAGAGAGAAGATATGCAGCCGGCGCCATTTTTGCAAAAACACGGTAATCCATCTGCGATACAAGATACATTGCCATAAGTCCGAGCGCTGTGGCAAACAACTGCTTTTTAAAATAATAGGCAGAGTCGTCAAAACGCACTCTGCCATTATATTCGCTGGCGGAAAAAAGCATGACAAGTCCAAATGCAACAAGGATCAGCACAAGGACAAGAAGGATCACATCAATATGAACTTCCTGCCGCTTTTCTTTTTCTGACATGATTTCCTCCGGCTTACGCTTTATTTAAAGCATATGAATTTCAGCCCCGGAAATATGACTGCTCCCTTTCCGCTTCTCTCTTTACTTTTAAAGCTCAGACACGTATTTTTTAAACATATCGCCTCTCTGCTCGTAATTGTCAAACTGTCCCCAGCTTGCGCAGGCGGGAGAAAGAAGAACAGCTTCTCCCTCTTTTGCGTGTTCCGCACAAAAATGCACAGCCTCCTGAAGAGTTTCAAGAAGTACAATGTCCGTAAAACCAAGACGTTCTGCTGCCGCCTTAATTTTCTCTTTTGTTTGTCCGATCAGAACGAGGCAGCGCACCTTTCCATCAAATGCCTTTATCCACTCGTCATAGCTTGATTCTTTATCGTATCCGCCTCCGATCAGATAGGTGGGACGGTTCATTGCCTGAATGCCTTTTATGGCTGCATCCGGGTTCGTTCCCTTGGAATCGTTATAATACACAACCCCGTTTTTCTCCGTGACGTACTCGATTCTGTGCTCCACTGCTGTAAACTCACAGACGCTCTTTCGGATACTTTCCATATCTACGCCTGCGTAGTATGCCATAGCCACTGCAGCCATTACATTTTCGTAATTGTGCTGTCCGAGAAGCTTTAATTCTCCTGTCTTTACAACAGGAATTTTCGCCGTCTCTGTAGCGAGCACGATGGTGTCGCCTTCCAGATAAATTCCTTTTTCCAGAGTACGGACACTGGAAAAATATACAACCTTCGGAACAGCCGTCTCACCGAATTTTCTTAAAACCTCATCTTCATAATTGAGAACGCATACATCTTCGCTGCTCTGATTTTTTGTGATTAGCTCTTTTACACGTATGTACTCCTCCATTGTATGATGGCGGTTTAAATGGTCCTCTGTGATATTTAAAATTGCGCTGACCTCCGGGGCAAACTCCTCGATCGTCTCAAGCTGAAAACTGCTGATTTCCGCAACGGTCACGCTGTTCTCCTGCATCTCCTGCGCCTTCGATGTGTAAGGCGTTCCTATGTTTCCCACTACGAACACGGAAGGACAGGCGTCTTTCATAATTTTCCCCAGAAGAGCCGTTGTGGTTGTTTTGCCGTTTGTTCCCGTGATCGCAAGAACGCGACCTTTCCCTGTGCGGTAGGCGAGCTCTACCTCTCCCCACACAGGAAGACCCATCTCATAAAAGCGCTTTACAAGGGGAAGGTCTGTGGGAACTCCGGGACTTAATACGACAAGATCAAGGCTTTCCAGCACTTCCTCCGGAAGCTCTCCGGCATAAAATTCCACAGGATACGTTCCTGATGTTTTTTTTAGAACGGATTCTTTATCTGCATTTTCGTTTCCGTCATAGATAACAGGTTCTGCTCCCACTGCTCCAAGAAGGTCCGCCGCGCCGATTCCGCTTTTCCCGGAACCGAACACAAGAACCCTTTTCTCTTTTAAATTCATAATCTATACTCCTCCATAAATCCCTCTGTTAAAGAGCCAGAAGCGCGATAAGACAGAGAATTGCTGTAATTACAGAAAATACGGCTACAATTCTTGTCTCTGACCATCCGCAAAGCTCAAAATGATGGTGAATCGGCGCCATTTTAAAGAAACGCTTACCGTGAGTTGCCTTAAAATATGTAACCTGGATCATAACAGAAAGCACTTCCACTACATAAATCAGCCCTACGATCAGAAGGAAAAGAGGCATCTGCATCATATAGGCTGCGCCTGCCACAAATCCTCCAAGAGCAAGAGAACCTGTGTCACCCATAAATACCTTTGCAGGATATACGTTAAACAGGAGAAATCCCATAAGTCCTCCTACTACTGCGCAGGTGATCGGCTCGATCCCGGATTTCAGCCCGAGAGATACGACTGTAAAAAATACAGCTACGATCAGAGTAACGCTGGACGCAAGACCATCAAGACCGTCTGTAAAGTTCACGCCGTTTACTGTTCCGATCACAGCAAAAAACAGGATCGGCACTGCAAGCCAGCCTGCATTCAGGTAATGTCCGCTCCAGAACGGAATCCGCATAGTAAGGGAAATATCTGTATAATTTACAACATAAAATGCAAAGATTCCCGTTACTACTACCTGGAGGAGAAATTTCTGCCAGGGAAGAAGACCGTCTGAACGCTTTAACACAACCTTCAGATAATCGTCAAGAAATCCGATGATACCAAAACCAAGCGTTAAAAACAGGACAGGAATGATCTTTGGATAATCCTTAATGTAAAACAGACAGGTCACTACTGTCGCAATTAAAAAGATGACTCCTCCCATTGTGGGAGTACCCGCTTTTTTCAGATGGGACTGTACGCCCTCCACTCTCTCTGTCTGTCCCATTTTCAGCCTTCTGAGAAAAGGAATCACAACAGGACCCAGCACAACGCTGACAGCAAAGGCAATCAGCACAGGAAGTATAACATCAAACTCCATTCTCACACCTCATTTAATTCTTTCGTTTTTTATTTTTATTGCTTTTGAAACACTTTCTAGTATAAGGCTTTTTGGCTTATTTATCAACCCTCTTTGGCTGTGTTCTGCTCCTCTTCTGTCCCGTTTTTTTCAATTCCCATATAGGGCAGCACATTCTCAAAAATGCTTCGGATCACAGGCGCCGCTATAGTTCCCCCATAGTAAATCCCCTTAGGATCATGAATAATGCAAAGCCCCAGTATCTGAGGGTTTTCAGCAGGGGCAAAGCCAAGAAAAGAAGAGATATACCGGTTTGCGCTTCGCGGAAGCGTCTGGGAGGTAGCAGTCTTTCCTCCTATGGAATAGCCCTCTATCTTCGCATTTTTTCCGGAGCCTTCTGAGACAACTGTTTCCAGGATTGCCCGCACTGTTTCCGATGTTTCCTGTGATACAATTCTTTTTGGGGACGGATATTCAATTTTCTGTGCTTTTGTGCCGTCACTGCTCCTTACCGTCACTCCAAAATGTGGCGTTACCCTGTTTCCCCCGTTAATAAGCCCGCTCACAGTTGCCGCAAGCTGAATGGGCGTAATCTGAAAAGACTGTCCGAAAGCGACAGTGGCAAGTTCCACCTCACCCATATTTTCCATTTTGTGCATGATCGTTCCCGCTTCTCCCGGAAGATCCACCCCTGTCTTTTCCAGAAGTCCGAACTGTCGGAAATACTTATAATAGTTTTCCACTCCCAGGCGAAGCCCTACCTCTATAAAAACAGGGTTACAGGAGTTCTGCGCGCCCTGCACAAATGTCTCCGCTCCGTGTCCTGTCCTTCTGGCACACCGGATTCTTCTGTCTTCCACGATTTTATAGCCCGGACAGAAAAAATGGTCGTTTACAGATACCACGCCTTCCTCAAGTCCTGCGGACATGGTAATGATCTTAAAAGTAGAACCCGGCTCATACGTATCGTTCAAACATGGATTTCTCCACATCTGATTCAGTAAATCCTGTTTCTTTTTCGGCGAAAGCCCGGAGGTATCCTGTCCTGTATTTAGCTGAAACGGCTCGTTTAAATCAAATTCCGGAACATTGACGCAGGCGTAAATCTCACCATTTTGCGGATTCATGAGCAAAATTGAAACGCGCTCCGCCTGTTTTTCCTCCATGACCTTTAAGGCTGCCTGCTGAACATATTCCTGTATACTGGCGTCCAGGCTGATCTGAAGGTCATTTCCGGAAACCGGATCTTCTCTGCTCTCCCCAAGACGCTCCAGCTCTACTCCTCTTGCGTCTGTTGTTGTCAGAATTTTCCCTGCTTCTCCTTTTAAAACCTCCTCATATTTTACCTCAAGTCCTATAATCCCCTGATTGTCTCCGCCTGTAAACCCCAATACCTTTGACGCAAGCGAACCATACGGATAATATCGCTTATAATCTTCATCAACTTTTACACCGGAAAGACCGTACTCCCGAATGGCGTCTCCTGTCTCCTTCTCCACATTTGTTTTAATACGCTCAATGGACGACACTTTTTCGACCCGTTTCCGTATATCCTCCTCTTTCATTTCCAGCTCCTGCGCAAGTACGGAAATCACCTTTTCCGGTTCTTTTATCTGACTGTGTATAACAGACACCGTACAGACTGTCCTGTTATCTGCCAGCACCTTCCCTTTTGCGTCCAGTATCCGTCCTCTTGCTGCCTTTATATCTCTTTCTCTCTCATGAAGTTCCTGCGCTTTTTCATAATAGTAATCTGAGCGGAATCCCATCAGATATACGAGTCTTCCGATCAGTCCTGCCATAATAAAAAAGCAGATAAAAAATACAAGCCATACTTTTTTTCTGTGGAATGTCCTGTTTCTTTTCATAAAACAAAACCCCGGCAGAGATTGTCATTTCAATATATGACTTCTCTCTGTCGGGGTATTCATTTATTCCAGTCCTGCTTCCTCGTTTGTAAGACCTTCGCTTTCCATATCATTTCCCTCTATCGGATCAGAATCGTCTTCCAGAGGTCCGGGAGCTTCCACATTGGACACACCGTCCTGCAGTTCTTCTCCTCCTGTATTGCCGTAGCTTCCCAGATTTTCGGATTTTATATATTCTCCATTTTCATTCACCTGGTAGCTGCCGTCCTCATTGAGGAGATAACCATTTTCATCAATGCGGTTTCCGTCCCAGTCAACAAGGTTTCCCTTATCGTCTATGAGATTTCCGTTTTCATCTACCTTGCCTCCAACCGGATTTTTCAGATAACCGGCAAATCCTTCCCACAATTCTGTCTGCGGAACGGTTCCGTCCGTAATTTCATCCGGTGCAATATTCAGATACGGAAGAAGTTCTGACAGGATTCCCTGTGCGATATACTGTGGATAACGACTGGTTGCCTGATCTTCTACATTTGGTTCATCTACAACTACATAAATCACAATCTCCGGTTCCTCTACAGGTGCAAACCCGATGAAGGAAACGAGATATTTTCCGTTTCCACGGGGGAATTTTTCCGCCGTACCTGTTTTACCGCCTGAGCTGTAGCCCTGCACCTTGGAATAGTGACTGGTACCCTGCTGTACACTGAGCTCCATGTAGCTTCTGATGTCGGCAGAGATATTGGAAGAAATCGTCTGTTTTAAAAGAGTAGGAGAAAACGTTTTTACAATTCCACCGTTTGCATCTTTAATTTTTGTCACAAGATGGGGCTGATAGTAATATCCGCCATTTATAACAGAACAAAGAGCATTGATTTCCTGTATCATGGTACAGGTATAACCCTGTCCGAATGCAGAAGTTGCAAGCTCCGTCTCTCCCATCGTATCTTTCGTATGGATAATGCCAGTTCCCTCATTTGGAAGATCGATGCCTGTTCTTGCTCCGAAATTAAAAAGGCTCTGTGCCTTGATAAACTGCTCGCTTCCCATTTTTGCGCCAATCTGCATCATACCGTCGTTACAGGAGTTGGCGATCACTTCTCCAAGTGTCTCCGTACCGTGAGCGTCCGGGTAAACGGCACACTTGATTTTTGTCTCCGCATTTGCTCCAAAAACCTCAAGACCGTCGCATAAAAACGTATCTGACTCGGAAATTTTTCCTTTTTCCAGGGCGCCCGCCATTACAATGGGCTTAACAACTGAACCGGGTTCAAACGCATCTGTGACACAGTAATTGCTCCACATTCCGTTTAAAGCTTCTACTGTCTGCTCATCGTTCATTGCCTTGATCTCTTCCTCTGAGTATTCTCTGGATAAGTCTCTCGGCTCATTCAGATCATACCTGTCACCGCCGTCCATAGCGATGATCTCTCCGGTAGAAGGATCCTCCACAATGACTCCAACGTTCTTTCCTCCCATTTTTCCATTGAATGCATTGACGTATTTCTCCACGATCTGCTGTGCGCCAATATCAAGAGAAGTCTCAATACTTCTGCCGTTTACCGGTTCTATGATCGTCTGCTCCACGTCAGCATTGTTGTTAAAATATCCGTACTGTCTTCCGTCTACCCCCATCAGGGTACTGTTATAATAACTTTCCAGACCTATATCTGCCACATCTCTTGAAAGCGTAAAACCAATGGTATCGCAGGCAGATTCATCAAAGGGGTAAATCCTCAGATAATCTTCCTCGAACCATACGCCCTTTACATTGCTTCTCTCTTCTATCTCCGCCTTTGTCAGACCGCTCTCTTCTATGTCCTCCGGAATCTCTGTAGCTTCCTCAAACGCCTTCTTTTCGTCCATGGAAATCTGTTTTTTCAGGATCTGATACTGGCTGTTTCTTGTATCCTCGGCAGAAAGCCGGGAACGTATATCCTTCTCGTCCAGTCCCAGAATATTTACAAGCGCCCGGACAGTCGGCTCCGTATATGTTTCTTTTTCATTTACAGCCTTGCAGTCCAGAATTACATTGTATACTTTATTGCTTGTAGCAAGAAGATTTCCATTTCTGTCGTAAATATCACCTCTCCTTGCAGGGATCACACGGTTTTCATATCTCTGCTGCGCCTGACTTAATACCTGTTTTTTGTATTTGCTGCCACTTGTTGCATTGATATAAGTAATCCTTGCTGCCAAAGCGACTAAAGCCAGCAACACTGCACAAAACAGCATTACCAGCTTTTTCCTCATGACCAGATTAATTTTTCGGGTTGGTTTTCTTCTTTTTTTTCCTGTCGTAGCCAATCAATCACCTGCCTAATTTGTACTCGGAATATCCTGATACTGCCTTACATAGCTGTTTCCTTCTGTCGTATATGTCATTACCTGATCTTTGGTGGGATAACTCATACCAAGGCGTCCAATAGCGATTTTTCGAATAGTATCCAGATCAATATTAGAGGTTACCTGACTGTAATACGCGTCATTATCCTCCTTAAGCTGGGTAAGCTCTGATTCCAGAACTGCGACTTCCTTCATACTGGCAGTAATTTCCGCCTTGAGCTGAAGATAATGGATACAGAAAAAAAGAATTGCAGCGGAAACAACCGCTATGAATACCACATATCCTTTTCCCATTCCCATTGCGCGCTCTCTGTTCTTCTGCGTCGTTCTGCTGACCTCCCTGTAGCTTTCCGGACGCGCCGTTTTTTTCTGAGCTACTCTTGCTCTTCTGACCGCCTCTTGCCTCTGCCTGTCCGGGTAATTCCTTGCAGGTTCTTCTGCAAGTCTTCTTACCGCATTGCCCTCTACATAGATTCCTCCTGCGTTCCTGGCACTATTCCGTCTTCTTCTGGCTGTCTCTGCTTGGTTTGTATTCGCCATTTTGTACTGCCCCTTTTATATCTTTCTTTCAAAAATCCGAAGTTTTGCGCTCTTGGAACGTGGGTTTTCCTCCATTTCCTCTTCTCCCGGAAGAATTGGTTTTCTGGTAATTACACGGCCTTTTGGCTTTTTGCCACACACACATACAGGAAATTCCGGCGGACAGGTACATGGATTTTCATTTTTTCTGAAAATCGTCTTCACGATCCGGTCCTCCAGTGAATGGAAGGTAATGATACAAAGCCTTCCTCCGTCATCAAGCAGATCGATCATTCCGTCAAGAGAATCCCGGAGTACATCCAGTTCTCTATTCAGTTCTATACGGATCGCCTGAAAGGTCCGCTTTGCAGGGTGTCCTCCTGATGCCTGCATTTTCATGGGAATTGCCCTTCTTATAATTTCTGTAAGCTGTCCTGTTGTCTCGATCGGACCATTCTGTCTTGCCGCAACAATGTGCTTCGCAATGTTCTTCGCAAATTTATCTTCTCCGTAATCACGAATGATACGGTATAATTCTCTTTCTTCGTAACCATTTACAATGTCCCCTGCCGTCTGGCTCTGTCTCTGATCCATACGCATATCAAGGGGCGCGTCAGTACGGTAGGTAAAACCCCGCTCCTCATTATCGAGCTGATAAGAAGAAACACCCAGATCCAGAAGGATGCCGTCTACTTTTGTGATACCGCGGGCGCGAAGTTCCTCTACCATGTAACAATAGTTGCTGCGAATGATCATCGCCTGTTCACAGGCAGCCAACCTTTCACTCGCAGCAACTATTGCATCCTGGTCTTGATCTATGCCAATAAATCTCCCCTTGGCAGAAAGTTTCTTACATACCTCAAGGGCATGTCCCGCTCCTCCTAAAGTACCATCCACGTAGACACCGTCCGGCTTTACCTTTAAACCGTCTATGGTTTCTTTCAGTAATACAGATTTGTGTTTAAATTCCATCTCCGTCTCCTGTTGGATTAGACTCTACGCATTGCTTAAATGACGATACCCATATCCTGCATATTCTCTGCAATTTCATCCATATCGTCATAATCACAGTTTTCGCTCCACTTCTCTTTGCTCCAGACTTCGATCCTGTCCAGATTACCTGTCAGAACCACGTCTTTCTCCAGACCGGCAAACTCCCGCAGTGTCTGCGGCACTAAAACTCTCCCCTGCCTGTCCAGTTCACACATGGCAGCGCCTGCAACAAAGAACCGTGAGAAGGTTCTTGCGTTTTTATTTGTAAGTGGCAAAGCTCGTAATTTCTGTTCAAAGGCTTTCCATTCATCTACAGGATAAATAAAAAGGCAACCATCCAAACCTCTTGTAAGAACAAATTCTGTTCCCAGAAGCTCCCTGAATTTCGCAGGAATGATCAGACGCCCCTTCGCGTCTATTGTATGATTGTATTCTCCCATGAACATGCAAATCACCTACTCCCGGAAAATGTGATTCTCCCCTTCACATTTTCTTACAGGCGGAAATGATATATGACACCACCGGGTCTCCATTTGCCACCACTATTCTCCACTTTCTACCACTTATGTGCTTATTCTAAACTATCCATGAGGAAATTACAAGGGGAAATCCAAGTTTTTTTCTTTTTAAAAAATTTTTTCTTTTCCTAAGCCTGTTCTTCTTATCGTCAATCTTTATGCGGTCTTAATACTCTTAACTTACTTATTTATGCGTAATTAATACTGAATAGGCTATAGTATATAGACGCTATGAAATAAAGATAATGTAAAGATAAAGGAAAAATATGACAATGATCAAACGAATTCAACCCATAAAAAAATTTTTCCGTAAAAAAATGCGCTTTTCCTCGTCCCGGATTATTATTCTGGGATTTTTTCTGGCTATTCTCTGCGGAAGCCTCCTTCTTATGCTTCCCATTGCTTCCAGAGAGGGACGGGTCACGCCTTTTCTTGACACGCTTTTCACAGCCACGTCTGCAGTATGCGTAACCGGCCTCGTCGTATATGACACTGCCACTTACTGGTCAGGATTCGGACAGGCTGTCATTCTCTGTCTGATCCAGACAGGCGGAATGGGAATCGTCACCATTGCTGTCGCATTTGCCCGTCTTTCCGGGAGAAAAATCGGGCTGATGCAGCGCAGCACCATGCAGGAAGCAATTTCTGCTCCTCAGGTTGGGGGAATTGTGCGGCTTACCAATTTTATTATCCGGACAACGGTTCTTGTAGAGCTTGCAGGAGCAGTATGCCTCTTCCCATGCTTTATAAAGGAATTCGGACCATTAAAATCCCTGTGGTATTCCCTCTTCCACTCCATATCTGCATTTTGTAATGCCGGTTTTGACCTGATGGGCGTAAAGGAACAGTTTTCCTCCCTTACTTCTTATGTAAATCAGCCGGTCGTCAATCTCGTGATCGCGCTTCTTATTATAACAGGAGGAATTGGTTTCCTGACCTGGGACGACATAAAAGTGTACAGACATCATTTTCACAAATATAGAATGCAGAGCAAAACAATTTTAATGATTACGTCTGTACTGATCGTTCTTCCTGCTCTTTACTTTTTCTTTGTAGAATTTTCAAGAGATGTGTGGGGAGATCTGTCCGGCGGAGAAAGAGCTATCCGTTCTTTTTTCCAGTCCGTGACACCGAGAACAGCCGGTTTCAACACCGTAGATCTGACCCTTCTCACAGAACCCGGGCAGATGATCACCATTTTACTTATGCTTATAGGCGGTTCCCCCGGATCCACTGCCGGAGGGTTAAAGACAACGACAATCGCTGTTCTTTTCGCCTCCGCCTTCGCAGTATTCACTCAGAAACCAGACGGTCATTTATTCCGGAGGAGGATTCCCGACAACACCATTCATTATGCGGCTACTATTCTTCTTATGTATATTGTACTCTTCCTCTCGGGAGGACTGATCATAAGCTGTGCAGAAGGAATTCCTGTTCTGCCTGCTCTGTTTGAAGCCGCATCTGCCATCGGTACCGTAGGGCTTACCCTTGGCATTACACCGGGACTTGGCGTTATTTCAAGAATTGTATTGATCTGTCTTATGTTTTTCGGCAGAGTCGGCGGACTTACCCTTGTTTTTGCCGCTATTTCAAATAAACATCATGCAGCTTCCAGGCTGCCGCAGGAAAAAATAACAGTAGGTTAAAAGGAGTATAATTATGAAATCAGTTTTAATTATCGGACTTGGCAGATTTGGAAGACACGCTGCCATGACATTAACCGATATGGGACATCAGATCATGGCTGTTGATATTCGTGAGGACCGTGTAGACAAGGTTCTCCCCTATGTGACAAACGCTCAGATTGGAAACAGCACAAACGAGGAGTTTCTCTCCTCCCTTGGAATCCGAAACTTTGACGTCTGCTTCGTTACGATTGGAGATAATTTCCAGAATTCTCTTGAGACAACTTCTCTCTTAAAAGAGCTTGGCGCAAAAAAGGTGGTTTCCAGGGCAGCAAGAGACGTACACGCAAAGTTTCTTCTCCGAAACGGCGCGGACGAAATCGTATATCCGGAAAAACAGCTTGCTTCCTGGGCAGCAATCCGCTACACCTGCGACCACATTTTTGATTACATTGAGCTGGACGATGAGTATTCCGTATTTGAGGTTTCCATACCGGAATCCTGGATTGGCCGTTCCATTGGAGATCTTGACATAAGAAACAAATACAATATCAATATTATGGCGCTGAAAAAACATGGACACTTAAATCTTGACATCAGTTCCGACACATATATTTCTCCTGGAGAAACTATGCTCGTTCTGGGAAATAACAACGATATTCACAAGTGCTTCCACATTTGATATACTGATGTCAGACTACTGCAGAAGGAGGTAACATTTCATGAATAAAACATCGATTCTTGTTGTGGAAGATGATGCTCCTGTCCGCAACCTTATCACGACTACCTTAAAAGCGCACGACTACCGTTATCTCACAGCACCCAACGGAGAGCGTGCGATTTTGGAGGCTTCCTCCCATAATCCCGATATTGTTCTTCTTGATCTTGGTCTTCCTGATATGGACGGCATGGAGGTGATCCGGAAAATCCGCTCCTGGTCCAATATGCCGATCATTGTGATCAGCGCGAAATGTGAAGACGCCGATAAGATCGAAGCTCTTGACACAGGAGCAGACGATTATCTTACAAAACCGTTTTCCATTGAGGAGCTTCTAGCCCGTCTCCGCGTGACACAGCGCCGCCTTTCTGTTATGAAAAGCGAAGCAAGCGCAGCGGATTCTGTTTTTATAAATGGAGATCTTCGTATTGATTACGCGGCTGGCTGCACCTACCTCGGAGAGAGAGAACTTCATCTCACTCCCATTGAATACAAACTTTTGTGCCTTCTTTCCCGAAATGTGGGGAAGGTTCTCACCCATACCTTTATCACACAGAAAATATGGGGTGCAAGCTGGGAAAATGACATTGCCTCCCTCCGCGTTTTCATGGCAACCCTCCGAAGAAAACTGGAAAGCGATCCACAATCTCCCCAGTATATCCAGACTCACATCGGTGTGGGATACCGTATGTTAAAATTATAGTAATCCTGCCGGAATATTTTTGTACTCCGAATCATTACAGAACCATTTCTTTCACAAAAAAAGTGCAGAACTTACGGGATACCTTCCTGTACGCCTGCACTTTTTATTATTCTTGTTCTGTTTTTTCTTCCTGATTTTCTTCCTGCGTTTCCTCGTCTGTATTCCTGTCATTGTCTGCAGGGATTTTATCTTTAGAGATTTCGCCTTCAGAAGCTTTCTCCTGGGAATCCTCAGAAACTTTTTCTTCGGAAACTTTCTCTCCGGAATTGCTCTTTTCCTTCTCCATCAGCGTTACTTCCTCAGGAAGGAGCTCGTCAACTGAGTTTTTTTCTGAACGAACCCTCTCTGCTTCCTCATAAAAACGTGCTTTTCGGCGTTTTTCCAGCACGGCGCGCTTCTTTGCCATAATGCGTTTTATAATCACCACTACTGTAAACAGCAGAAACAGACCGGCTGAAATTGCCTGATTGACCGCTATATCTGTTCCCGGCAGGAACATTTTGTCTGTCCGGATCCACTCAATAAAGAAACGCCCGAAACCATATCCTGCCAGATACCGCATAAAAATTTCTCCTGCGAAAAGCTTTCTTCTGTTCCACACAAAAAGGAGAAGAAGAAGGAGAAGACACCATATACTCTCATAAAGGAAAAGCGGTGTTGCCTGAATATACGAAACGTTGTCGATAGTGACAAGATTTTCTCTCATCCAGGGCGTAACCTCTCCTGCCCGTACATTGGAAAGCGGGAGCTGCATGGTCAGCACATTGCTTGTATATTCTCCAAAAGATTCTCTGTTGAAGAAATTTCCCCATCTTCCGATAATCTGTCCGATCAGAAGCCCCTTTACTGCCACATCTGCCATTTCCATAAATGCAGCTTTTTTGATCCGGCAGAAAATTGCGGCTGCCAGAACGCCTCCTAAAAGCCCTCCGTAAAAGACCATTCCTCCGTTTCTTGTATCGAATACCTTCATAATATCCGTTTTATATACGCTCCAGGAAAGAAGCACATAGAAAAATCTCGCTCCTATAAAGCCGCCTGCAAGCCCGGAAATCATCATTCCCAGATGCAGATTCGCATCCTGCTTTTTCCGTTTTGCCTCCAGTACCACAAATACCATTCCCAGAAGCATGCCAACTGCCAGTAAAATTCCGAAAAAGGTAATCTCAAATCCGAAAACCCGTACAGATACCGGCACATATTCAAATTCCAGTCCCAGATTGGGAAAACGAACTGACATATTCATAAAACACCTTTTAATACATTATACATTGAAACGGAATAAAATTACATCTCCATCCTGTACTACGTATTCTTTCCCTTCCATGCGCACAAGACCTTTTTCTCTGGCACCTGCATAAGAACCGCAGTCCAGAAGGTCACGGTAATTTACAACTTCTGCCTTAATAAATCCTCTCTCAAAATCAGTATGGATCTTTCCTGCTGCCTGAGGAGCTTTTGTTCCGATTTTAATTGTCCAGGCTCTTGTCTCGTCCTCTCCTGCTGTCAGGAAGCTCATAAGTCCAAGAAGATGGTAGCTTGCCTTTACCAGTTTCTCAAGGCCGGATTCTGTAAGTCCCAGATCTTCCAGGAACATTTTTTTCTCATCCTCGTCAAGCTCTGCAATTTCCTGCTCAATCTGCGCGCAGATGACAAAAATTTCGCTGTTCTGCTCTTTTGCATATTCGCGCACTGCCTGTACATAAGTATTATTCTCGCCATCATCAGCAAGATCGTCCTCAGCTACGTTTGCCGCATAAATTACCGGCTTCCACGTAAGAAGGTTGTATGTTCCCATAAATCCTTCCTCGTCTTCATTATCAAGCTCCATCGTGATCGCCATTTTTCCGTCTTCGAGATGTTTCTTCACTTTCTGGAGGAAGTCCAGCTCTTTTGCAGCTTCTTTATCCATGCGGGCTGTCTTTGTCACTTTTGCAATTCTTCTCTCCAGGATTTCCAGGTCTGAGAAAATCAGCTCCAGATTAATAGTTTCAATGTCACGAAGAGGATCGATGCTTCCGTCTACATGAACCACATTTCCGTCCTCAAAACAGCGCACAACGTGGACAATGGCATCTACCTCACGGATATTGGCAAGGAACTGGTTTCCAAGACCTTCACCCTTTGACGCACCTTTTACAAGTCCTGCAATATCCACAAACTCGATCACTGCCGGAGTTACTTTCTTTGACTTGTAAAAATCTCCCAGAAGGTTCAGACGCTCGTCCGGAACTGTTACCACGCCCACGTTCGGGTCAATGGTACAGAATGGGTAATTTGCTGATTCTGCTCCCGCCTTTGTCAGTGAATTAAACAGTGTGCTTTTTCCAACGTTTGGTAAGCCTACGATACCTAGTTTCATATATATTTACATCTCCTTATTGTATTTTCCGTTATTTTTTCGCATAATTTATCCGCCTTATGCAGATATAAAGTATACCATACAGGCTTGTTCTTTTCAATCCCTCGACATGATCATCACAAGATTTCCTCTGTCAAACGTCACTCCCGCCTCTTCCTCCAAAATCTCATTGCTCACAGTAAGCCCGCAATCGGAAACTGTGAGGTAATGACGGTTCAAAGGATATTTAAAGCCTTTGAGCGTAAGCCCGGGCACATCTCCTCCCAGTGAAAAAAAGGATACGTATTTTCCAAACTGCTCTGCCTTTCTCAGAACCGTGCCGCTTTCTATGAGCGTAATATAATTGTGTCTGTCATAGAAAGAAATACGAATCCCATTCTTTTTCCCCCATACGAGAAGTCCCATATTTGCAAAAGTATGGTCAAGGCGTGTTCCAAGACAGCCAAAAAGAACCATATTTTTCCCTCCGCGCTCTGCGGCGCGGCATACTGCCGACTGGGTATCCGAGTCATCTTTTTCCGGTCTCAGGCGGCAGATTTCCGTATTGCGGAGGCTTTTTAAAAATTCTTTTCCCGCTTCGGAGAGACTGTCAAAATCTCCTACTGCCATATCCGGATGCATCCCCGTGTGAAGAAAAAATTCAAGCCCTTTATCTGCCGCTATCAGATACGGCATTTTTCCCTGTTTTTCTTCTGTTTTTTTTAAAAAATCGAGGGCAAAATCTTCCTGGATATTGCCCCCGCTTACGACGATTGTATCAATCATAATATTCCTCATGAAATTGTTCTGCTGATTTCTTCCATTTTTTTCTGAATATCCTGAACACTTTCTGCCAGATCCTCCCGGAACGCGTAAGAACCTGCTACGATCAGATTGGCACCTGCCTCCATAACTGTGGAAAGTGTCTCCTCGTTAATTCCTCCGTCTACCTGGATCTGCGTGTCAAGACCTTCCGCATCGATCAGCTCCCGAAGCTCCTTAATTTTCTCTGTACACTCTTCGAGATATTTCTGACCGCCAAACCCCGGCTGAACAGTCATCACAAGAACCATGTCTACCTCGTCGAGAAGATGGCTTATATCATTGACAGGAGTTGCAGGCTTAATGGATACTCCCACTTTTACCCCTGCCGCACGTATCAGTTCTATGGTACGTTCCAGATCCTCACACGCCTCTGCGTGAACTGTGATGGAATCGGCTCCGCATTCCACAAAGTCACGGATATACCGTTCCGGCTCTGTTACCATAAGATGTACGTCAAAAAACATTTTCGATTCTTTACGGATTGATTTGATTACCGGCATTCCAAAGGAAATGCTCGGCACAAAATCTCCGTCCATTACGTCTATATGAAGGATTTTCACTCCCTCATTTTCCAGAATTTTTATCTGCTCTCCCAGACGGTTAAAATCCGCTGATAAAATTGAAGGGCATAGCTGATACATAAGTCAGTATCTCCTTTTCTCTTTTAATTCCTGATGCAGAGCCAGGTAATCTTCATACCGAAGCCTGCTGATCTTATTTGCCTCCAGAGCTTCTTTGACTGCACAACCAGGCTCATGAATATGACGGCACCCCTGAAAGCGGCACTCTTCTTCATATTCCCGAAACTCCGGAAAGTAATTTTTCAGTTCCTGTTCTTCCATATCTGTAAGATATAAAGATGAAAAACCGGGCGTATCTACAAGGAAAGTATCTTCTCCTACAGGAATCACCTGAGAATGCCGCGTTGTATGTTTTCCGCGCTTCAGCTTTTTGCTGATCTCTCCTGTTTCCATCTGTATCTCTCCCTGAAGAGAATTGGTAAGAGAAGATTTTCCAACCCCCGAAGGACCTGCAACTACAGTTGTCTTTCCCCGCAGGATTTCATGAATTTCTGAAATCCCCTCCCCCTTAAGGGCACTGGAAAGAATTACCCTGTAGCCGCACTGTGTATACGTTCTGTAAAGAAAGTCAAGTTCTTCCTCTGTTCCCAGATCTTTTTTATTAAAGCACACAACTGCCGGAATCCCCTGCTGCTCCATCATAATGAGAAAGCGGTCAAGAAGCATATAATTTGGTTTTGGATTTTCCATAGCAAAGATGACAAACGCCTGGTCTACATTTGCAACAGCAGGACGTATCAGAGAATTTTTTCTGGGAAGAATTGCTGTTACGCTTCCCTCTTTCTCATTTTCGTCCAAAATGGAAATCTCCACATTGTCTCCTACAAGAGGTTTTTGATTATCCTTTCGGAAAATCCCCTTTGCCTTGCATTCGTAAACCTGTCCGTCTTCTGCATAAATATAGTAAAATCCGGCAATTCCCTTAATGATTCTTCCTCTCATGGATTACTCTGCTTTCTCAAAAGTAATGGAATATTCTCCGATATTCTGGTAGCTTCCCTGCACTTCCTCAGAAAGATATAAGGTTCCTTCCGCCACACCGGGCACTCCTGTAATATCAAGCTGATACGGAAACTGAAGCGGTGTTCCCTCTGAAATAACAGATGCTTTCGGCACTCCGCCCACATACTGGATCAGTTCCAGACGTGCCGAACCGCCGCTGTAGCCGTCCGGTGTGTTTAAGCCCTGTGTACACTTCCATACTTCTCCTGCTGCAGTTGCCTGCTGTACTGCTTCGTCTGTAACCTGAGAAATCTGAGATGCGTCTGAGGCTGTCTGTGTACCGTCGGAAGTTCCTGTCTCTCCCTGTGTACCTGTCGCTTCTTCTGTATCGGAAGGCGGCTGATTTCCGCTGCTTACAATAAGTGTAATACTTGTCGTATCCGGATCGCCGTAAGAACCGGACTCCGGTGTCTGGGAGATTACTCCGCCTGCTGTCACATCTGCGCTTTGCTGCTGCTGTATATCAATTAAAAGGAATTTTCCAAGTGTGGTAACCGCGTCATCTTCTGTCATTCCCACTACGCCCGGAATTTCCACTTCCACACCCTCGCCGTAATCAAGGCCGCGGCTGATCACAAGCGTTACTTTATCTCCTGATTTTGCTGTTGCTCCGGGCTCCGGAGAAACAGAGTACGCATATCCCGGATCTACAAGAATGTATCCGTCTTCATCTAAATCACTGTACTCTTTCTGGATTTCCACTTCAAGTCCCAAATCCTCAAGAAGCTGCTGTGCTTCGATTCCCGTTTTTCCGTCAATATCTGGAATGGTAACTTCCTGCGCGCCCTTACTGATATAATATTTCAGAGTGGAATACTCCTGCACCTCAGTTCCTGCCGGAATATCCTGAGAAGAAATTCTTCCTTTTTCCTGATTGGACGCCTCCTCGCCGATCATCTGCACACCGATATGAAGGCTGTTTGCAAGCTCTTTTGCCTCTGCCTCTGTTTTTCCTGTAAGGTCCGGCACTTCCACCATCTTATCGCCCTTTTCTTCCTGCGTCTGCTGTTGTCCATCTGCTGCGGGCTCTTTTTTCTCCAGCAGGCCTGTTGACTTTATGATGATTACAACAACTGCAATGAGGAGAACAGCTCCCAGGATCAGGGCTGCAATAGTCACACCCCTTCCTGGTCCTCTTTTCTTTTTGCGTTTCTGTCTTTCCCGTCTTTCTCTTTTGCGGCGGTACTCTTCCTCCTCTTCCTCGTCACCGTCCTCAAAATCATCTGTATAAACTTCTTTTTCCAGTTCTTCCACCTCTGCACGTAATTTCTGCTTTGGCGTGTGCTTAATGGTTCCGAGTTCTTCATCTGAAATGATGACTGTTTTTGCATCATTGTCTACGGAGGTCAGCTTCACAAAATCTCCCTGCGGGTCAATGAGTGAATGCTTCAGATCTGCGATCACATCTTCCATTTTGTTGTATCTGCGATCCACACTTTTCTGTGTACATTTATAAATAATCTGTTCCAGACTGTACGGCAGCTCCGGTGTGTATACGCTTGGAGCAACCATCTCTTCCTGAAGATGTTTGATCGCAATGGCAACCGTGGTATCTCCGTCAAAGGGGACTTTTCCTGTTACCATCTCATACAGTGTGATTCCAAGAGAATAAATATCACTCTTTTCATCACTGTATCCGCCGCGCACCTGTTCCGGAGAACTGTAGTGTACAGACCCCATCACATTGGAGCTTATCGTGTTTGAAGATGCAGCTCTTGCAATTCCGAAATCTGTCACCTTAACTTTTCCATCTGTTGAAATAATAATATTCTGAGGCTTTACATCACGGTGTACAATTCCATGACTGTGGGCTGTTTCCAGACCCATTGATACCTGAATGGCAATACTTGTCGCTTCTTTTACGGAAAGCTTTCCCTTTTTGGAAATATAGTCCTTCAGAGTAATGCCTTCGATCAGCTCCATTACAATATAATAAAGACCTTCATCATCGCCTACATCAAATACGTTTACAATATTGGGGTGTGTAAGACCGGCCGCTGCCTGCGCCTCACTTCTGAATTTTCGGATAAAGGTTGTATCCTCCCGAAACTCTGCTTTCAAAACTTTAACTGCAACAAAACGGTTCAGCTTATGGTCCTTTGCCTTATAGACATCCGCCATGCCTCCCGTCCCGATTTTTCCTAATATTTCATAGCGTTCCGCTATAATCATACCCGACTTTAACATTTCTCCACCTCGTTCGTGAATGGTTCTACCAATATAATTGCAATATTGTCTTTTCCGCCATTAAGGTTTGCCTCTCTTATGAGAGTTTTTCCCTTTTCTGTCAGTTCCATCTCTGAATCCAATATAATTTCTTCCATTTTTCTGTCGTCCACCATATTGCTCAGCCCATCAGAACACATTAAAATAGTATCTCCGGCTTCCAGTTTCAAATCAAAAAAGTCAATATCTACTGTCTTTTCTGCACCCAGCGCTCTTGTAATGATGTTTTTATCCCGGTGGTTTCTCGCCTCTTCCGGGCTGATCTCACCAAGTCTTACCATTTCCTGAACAAGTGAGTGGTCTTTTGTAATCTGCTGGATCTGTCCCTGCACAACATAGAGACGACTGTCTCCTACGTTTGCCACATAGGCGTACTGTCCCACTATTGTAGACACTACCATAGTAGTTCCCATTCCTCTGAGGCCTTCATCTTTCTGTGCCTGTTCTATAATTTCCGTATTTGCAGTTTCAATGGCATGCCGTATGACCTTTACAGGATTATAATCTGCGTCCTTACGGATTTCGTCCACCAGTATCTCCACAGCATGGGACGATGCAAAATCGCCTGCATTGTGACCGCCCATGCCGTCTGCGACAACGAACAGATTCGGAAGATTTCCCACTGCATCTTCTGATGTAAACACATAATCCTGATTCATCTTCCGCTTCTGTCCCACATCGGTAGCTGAATATACCTTCATGTCACTTCTCGCTTTCTGTTTTTTCCATATAGCTTTTTCTCAGTTGCCCACAGGCACCGTCAATATCGCTGCCCATTTCCCTTCTAATAGTAACATTTATTCCGCATTTTTCAAGTTTTATTTTGAAATTCTCCGCAGCCTCCCTTGTCGGACGCTGAAAAGAGCGCTCTTTTACAGGGTTTACAGGAATCAGATTTACATGGCAGTTTATGTCCCTAATCCTTCCCGAAAGCTCCCTTGCATTTTCTTCGCTGTCGTTCATCCCTGCTACAAGGCTGTATTCAAAGGTAATTCTTCTGCCTGTTTTTTCAAAATATATCCTGCAGGCGTTTAACACTTCTTCCATTGTGTACTTTCTTGCAATGGGCATAAGCTCCTGTCTCTTCTCATCGTTTGGCGCGTGAAGGGAAAGAGCCAGCGTGATCTGAAGCTTTTCCTCTGCCAGCCGAAGCATTTCCGGAACAAGTCCGCAGGTGGAAACCGTAAGGTTTCTCTGGCTGATATGAAGCCCGCCCTCCTCTGTCAAGATGTGAATAAACCGAAGAAGATTATCATAATTATCAAGGGGTTCTCCAGTTCCCATAACTACCACATTGGAAACTCTCTCTCCGGTATCCTTCTGTATGCTGTAAATCTGATCCAGCATCTCCGACGGTGTGAGACATCTTGTAAGACCTCCGATCGTGGACGCGCAGAACCGGCAACCCATACGGCAGCCTACCTGTGAGGAAATGCACACGGAATTTCCGTGCTTATAGCGCATCAGCACGCTTTCTATTACATTTCCGTCTGCAAGCTGAAACAGATATTTTCTTGTTCCGTCCAGTCTGGAAATCTGCACGTCTACTATACGAAGCGCTGTGATCGGATACGCGGACAGCTTCTTTTTTAAACCTGAGGAAAGGTTTGTCATCTCCTCATAAGATGTGGCAAGATGCTCATGGAGCCAGCTGTAAATCTGCTTTGCCCGAAACGGCTTTTCCCCCAGGCTTTCCATAAGCTCTGCCAGTTCCTTTTTGTTCATGGACTTTATGTCTGTCATATATTTATTTCCTTCTGAATTTTGCAATGAAGAATCCATCTGTCTTATGTACTCCCGGAAGTAGCTGAAGGTATCCGAGCGCTGTTGTTTCTGAATGCAGTTCTTCCGGAAGATACGGATCCAGACTTTCCAGTTTAAATGGATAATTCTTCAAAAACCACATCATATTTTCTTCATTTTCCTCTTTTGCTATAGTACAGGTACTGAAAATCAGCGATCCTCTCGATTTTACATATTCTGCCGCGCGGCTCAATATGGTTCTCTGAAGAATGACGATTTCCTCCTGTTTCTGGGCAGTGACACGATACTTGATTTCCGGCTTCTTTCCAATGACTCCGTAGCCGGAGCAGGGCACATCTGCCAGAACAATATCCGCCTTACACTCAGACTCCACATCGAAAACTGTGGCGTCCTGAACCTTTGCCTGCACATTAATGGACTCTGTTCTCTGGATATTCTCCTCAATAAGCCCCACCTTATAATCGCTTACGTCTCTGGCATCTACCACACCGTAGCCTTCCATTTTATCACCCATATGAAGGCTTTTCCCGCCGGGAGCAGCACAGAGGTCGATCACATAATCTCCTTTTTGGGGGTTTGCAACCTCTGCCACAAGCATGGAGCTTACATCCTGCACCTGGATCTGTCCTTTGATAAATGCGTCCAGAGTAAGAATGTGATTAAAATTACTTATCTGAAACGCATAGGGAAGGTACGGCGCCGGTTCTACTGTCACGCCCTGATTTTCCAGACTTCTTTTCACTTCTTCCAACGCGTACTTATATGTGCGGCACCTTACAGTCAGCGGTTTTTCCGTAAGGAAATCAGCCAGCATCTTTTCTGTTGTCTCCTCGCCATAATCATTGAGCCACCGGATCACAAGGGGCTTTGGCATGGAATATTTGACAGAAAGACAGGAAACAATATCCTCCTCTTTTTCCGGATATTTCAAATTTCCCATCTCTCTTATTACGGTGCGCAGAACTCCGTTTACAAAGGGCTTTAAATTATAAAATCCCTTTCTCTGCGCAAGCTTTACCGCTTCGTTGCACACGGCGCTGTCCGGAACGCTGTCCATAAATTTAAGCTGATACACGGCGCTTCTTAAAATTTCCCGGATTGCCGGTTTCATTTTATCTACTGTCACCTTGGAAAAAGAATCCAGAATATAATCAATCTGAATCCTGTATTCCAGAGTTCCCTCACAAACTCTTGTGATAAACGCCCGCTCCTTCTTGGGAAGGAACTGATACTTGGAAAGGGCATTGCGTATGGCAATGTGACTGTGTTCCCCTTCCTCTTCAATCTGCAATAAAATTTCCAGGATCAATTCCCTGGCATTGACTCCACTAATCGTCACTTCTTCTTCCTCCGGCAAGAATAATCAATCTCAAAAGCTGTAATATAGATGAGGCAAGAGCAGCCACATACGTAAGCGCAGCCGCGCGAAGCACCTTGCGGGCGCCGCTGTTTTCATCTCTGCTTAAAATCCCTGTGCTTTCCAGCATATGAAGGGCTCTTGAGGAAGCGTTAAACTCCACCGGCAGAGTCACAAGCTGAAAAAGGACAGCAAAAGAAAACAGCACGATTCCCAGGGTAAGCAGAGGCTGAATCGAAAAAATCAGTCCTGCAAAAAACAATGGCCAGGAAAGGGTGGATCCAAAGTTTGCCACAGGCACAAGCGCAGAACGGATACTGAGCGGCGCATAATCAATATGGTGCTGAATGGCATGACCGCACTCATGAGCCGCCACTCCCACTGCTGCCAGAGAAGTCTGTCCGTATATATCCTCCGAAAGCCGGACGGTTTTGCTTCTCGGGTCATAGTGATCCGTGAGACTCCCGCTGACCGGAACAATCTGTACATCTGTGATCCCTGCCGCATTTAAAATCCTTCTTGCCGCCTCCGCACCGGTAAGCCCGGAAGCGCTTCTTCTGCTCCTGTAAACCGCAAAGGTGCTTTTCAGCTTTGCAGAAGCTGCCAGAGACAAAAGCATTCCTATAATGATCAGCAAATACGTAGGGTCAAATCTCCAATAATATCCGTACATCTACAGTCACTCCTTTTTATCTGAGAATTTCGTTCCTGCTTCCACAGGATACCCCCTCAAAAAAGCATCTGCATCCATTCTTTTTTTGCCCTCAAGCTGAATCTCCTCAAGAATCAGCGTCTTATCGCAGCAGGCAACATGGATTCCGCGTCTGTCTGTTTTCACCACAGTTCCCGGAAGGGCAGAGCCCTTTTCCTCCCCTACGCTGCTTTTCCACACTTTTAAGGTTTTTCCGTTTAAAAACGTATAAGCGCTTGGCCAGGGATTTAAGCCCCTTACAAGGCGTTCCAGCACTTCTGCGCTTTTTGTGAAATCAAGAAGCCCCATCTGCTTTGTGATCATGGCAGCATATGGAGTGGGACTTTCTTCCGGCTGCTTTTCGTATACGGCAGTTCCGTCAAAAATGGAAGGCAGAGTTTTTACTAATAAGTCTGCCCCTGCTTTTGATAATTTATCAAAAAGACTTCCTCCCGTTTCCTCCTTTGAAAGAACAACTACCTCTTTTGAAATCATATCACCAGTGTCAAGACCTTCTCCCATTTTCTGGATCGTAACACCGGATTCTTTTTCCCCGTCGATCACCGCCTGCTGAATCGGAGCTGCCCCTCTGTACTTCGGAAGAAGAGACGCGTGAATGTTGATACAGCCAAAACGCGGCAGCGTCAGGATTGTTTTTGGAATAATCTGTCCGAAAGCTGCCACCACAATAAGATCCGGTGCAATGCCTTTCAAAGTTTCCTGAAATTCCGGATCTCTTACCTTTGCCGGCTGATGCACAGGAATCCCAAGGGAGACTGCCTCCTCTTTTACAGGAGTCGGCAGCATGGTTTTTCCTCTTCCTTTCGGCTTGTCCGGCTGCGTCACAACTGCCGCAACCTCATAGCCCGCCTCCTTCATTGCGCGAAGAGGCAGAACTGCAAAATCCGGTGTTCCCATATAAACAATTTTCATAATCTGTCACCTCCCGGAGCTTTTATTCTCCGTCATAATATTCGTAATCGTCCTCGTCATAAGTGGTTCTGTGAAGTTCTCCCTCCACAAGCTCCGTGTACAGCTTTCCATCAAGATGGTCGATTTCATGGCAGAACGCACGGGCAAGAAGTTCCTCCCCCTCATACTCCACTTCTTCCATATCTTCTGTAAGCGCTTTTACCTTCACATAATTCGGACGCGTTACCTGTCCTGACATACCAGGAACGCTTAAACAGCCTTCATCACCTGTCTGCTCTCCGGAAGTCTCTGTAATTTCCGGATTAATAAGAACAAGCGGACCTTCTCCAACATCAATGACCACAATTCTTTTTAAAATTCCAACCTGAGGAGCTGCAAGACCCACGCCGTTATTTTCATACATGGTATCCAGCATATCTTCCACAAGTTCTCTGAGGCGCGGTGTCATCTCCTCCACCGGTCTGCATTTTTTTGTAAGTACAGAATCTCCCTCTGTTCTGATTGTTCTAAGTGCCATTTTCTTACTTCCTTTCTTCTCTTTTTTTGTTCTGCCTTTATGCAAAATCAAACTGTATGTATATTTTCCGGAATCCGGAATTAATTTCCATGTATTTTTCTATTTTATCTTTTATATTTACAAGTGTATGATAATCCTCATGCTTTAAATAAAGCACCTGTTTATACACATCTTTTACTTTTCCAACCGGAGCCGAAGCCGGTCCGATCACATGAAGACCATCTCCATGATACGCCTTTTTTACAAACTGCCCAATATAATACATTCCCTTTGAAAGCCGCTCTTCCTCCTCACATGCCCCAAGAATGGCAAGCATATGGGAAGCCGGGGGATAGTCAAGAAGGAGGCGGTAACTCATCTCCTCCTGATAAAAGGCTTCATAATCCTGGCAGGACGCAGCCTGAATGCTGTAATGCTCCGGGTGATACGTCTGAATAATAGCTTTTCCCCGCCGCACCCCTCTTCCGGAACGCCCCACTGCCTGGGTAAGAAGCTGAAACGTCCTCTCCGCACACCGATAATCCGAGGCATTTAACGACATATCTGCTGCGATCACTCCCACAAGCGTCACGCCGGGAAAATCGTGTCCCTTCACGATCATCTGTGTTCCGATCAAAATATCTGCCTCGTGCGCTGAAAACGCCCTTAAAATCTGTTCATAGCTTCCCTTATTTCTTGTTGTATCATAATCCATGCGAAGAACCCGGGCATTTGGAAAGTTTTTATGGATAATCTGCTCAATCTGCTGGGTTCCTGCTTTAAATCCTCCAATATAAGGAGAACTGCAGACAGGACAGATTTCCGGCTTTGGCGTCTCATACCCGCAGTAATGACAGATCAGCCTTCCGTTATTGTGTTCTGAAAGAGATACGTCGCAATGGGGACATTTCATAACGTGTCCGCAGGAACGGCACGATACAAATCCCGCGTAGCCTCTCCTGTTTAAAAAAAGCATTGCCTGTTCTCCCTTTTCAAGACAGGCGCTGATCTCCTCTGAAAGACTTCTGCTTAATATGGAACGGTTTCCTGCCTTTAATTCTTCCCGCAGATCAACGATTGATACCTCAGGAAGCGGGCGCGCCTCATATCTGGAATTGAGGTTTACGAGAAGATACTCTCCCCTTTCCGCCCGGCTGTATGCTTCCAGGGACGGGGTTGCAGAACCCATCACAACGTAAGCGCCCTCTGTCTCTGCCCTGTACACTGCCGTCTCTCTCGCGTGGTACCTTGGGGTATTTTCGCTTTTGTAAGTCGGTTCATGCTCCTCGTCTATAATGATCAGTCCCAGATTGGGAAACGGAGTGAAAAGAGCAGAACGGGGTCCTACCATAATCCTGCATTCTCCTCTTTTTGCCCGCTTGAACTGGTCGTAGCGCTCTCCCTGAGAAAGTCTGGAATTTAATACAGATACCTGATCTCCAAATCGCCCGTAAAACCGGCGTACCGTCTGATACGTAAGCGCAATTTCCGGAATCAGGACGATTGCCTGCTTTCCTTTGCTTACCACCTCTTCGATCAGTTCCATGTACACCTGGGTTTTTCCGCTCCCTGTCACGCCCCGGATCAGGACAGGGCGGGGCTTCTCCTGTCTCCATTCTTCTCTTATCTCCTCCACCGCATTTTTCTGCAAAGGCGTAAGAGAAAAGTGTTCCTTCTCAGCTTCCATTTCCGGAGAAACTGCATTTCTGTAAATCTCGCTGCTTTTTACGGAAAGAATCCCCTGTTCCGTAAAATATTTCATAACAGAAGGAGACGCCCCCATATTTTTTACAGCGTCTGTATAGTCCACACTTTTATCCGGGCTCTCCAGCACAGAACGGAGAAGCCTTATTCTTGCCTTATACCTTGTATTTTCAAGCTCTTTTAAAATCCTCTGTCCTTCCGTTTCTTCTGTATCAAGACAGATTCTTCTCTTTTCTTTTGCCCTGACTGTCTCCTGAATGGGAAGAACCGTCTTCAGCGCCTGGATCATAGTAGAACCATACTGCTCCTTTAACCAGGCTGCAAGCGCGATAAGCCTTGCCTCTGTAGTATCTTCGCTGCTTTTAAACTCTACAATCTCCTTGATCCTCTCCGGAGAAAAGGACGGCGTATCCGAAAGTCCTACCACATATCCCTTTCTCACGGAATTTCTGTTTCCAAAGGGAACGGAAACTACCATTCCCACGCGTATTTCTCCCTGAAGTCTCTCCGGCACTTTATACTGGAAGCTCCGGTCAAGCTTATCATGAGAAATATCAATAATTACATCTGCATAAATCATGTATCTGCACTTTCTATTTTCCCGCCAGAATCTCTGCGATCAGGACTCTCTCGTCCATCGGATATTTTTTGCCCCGGATTTCCTGATAATCTTCGTGCCCTTTCCCTGCAAGAATAATAATATCTCCCGGTTCTCCGTGAGAAATCGCGTAAGCAATGGCTTCCTTACGGTCGATAATCTCCACATATTTTCCGTCTGTTTTCTCAATTCCTGTTTTAATGTCGTCTATGATCGCCTGGGGATCTTCATTTCTCGGATTATCTGACGTAATGATGGTAAGGTCTGAAAGGCGTCCGGAAACTTCTCCCATCTCAAAACGGCGAAGTCTGGAACGGTTTCCGCCGCAGCCGAAAAGGCACACCAGCCTGTGCGGGTGATACTCCCGAAGGGTACTTAAAAGGCTTTCCAGCGCCATAGCATTGTGAGCATAGTCAATCATCAGGGTAAATTCGTCTGAGACTTTTACCATCTCAATTCTTCCCTTTACCTTCGCCACCTTCAAAGCCCTTATAATATTTTCTTCTGACACCTTAAAATGACGGCAGATTGCAATAGCAGTCAGAGAATTGTAGATGCTGAATTTTCCCGGAATATCAATCTCCACCGGAAAATCCATCAGCCCCTTTAAGTGGTAGGAAATGCCAAGACTTCCCTTTCCGCTTATCAGCTTCGCATCCTCTGCGCGCAGATCTGCCTTTTCAGAAAATCCATATGTCTCAAGAGCACAAGTATGCCCTTCCACAATTTTTTCAAAATGCTCGTCGTCCCGGTTTACGATTCCCACACGGCACTGTTTTAAGAGCATCGCCTTACAGGAAAGATAATGCTCAAAATCTCTGTGCTCATTTGGTCCTATATGATCCGGCTCAATATTTGTGAAAATTCCGAAATCAAACACAAATCCCTGTGTTCTGTGAAGCATCAGACCCTGGGAGGACACCTCCATTACCACGCAGTCGCAGCCAGCTTCCACCATCTCATGAAAATACTGCTGTATCACGTAAGATTCCGGAGTCGTATTTGCCGCCGGAATTACTTTGTCTCCGATGATCGCCTCGATCGTACCGATCAGACCAACCTTGTATCCTGCGTTTTCCAGAATAGACTTTACCATGTATGTGGTCGTCGTCTTTCCTTTTGTTCCTGTAATTCCGATTGTTTTCAGCTTTTCTGCAGGGTGGCCGAAATAGGCGGCAGAAATAAACGCCATCGCATAGCGTGTATCTTTTACAAGAATTACCGTAACATCTTCAGGCGCTTCTGTTTCTTCCTCCACAATCAGCGTTTTTGCTCCTTTTTCTACTACATCCGGAATAAACTTATGTCCGTCCACAACAGCTCCCCGGATACAGATAAACATGGAGCCTTCCTCTGCCTTTCTGGAATCGTAGGCAACGGAAGTCACCTCCCGCTCCACATCTCCCTGCAGGCATGTATATTCCAAATGTTCCAATAAGGCTGATACCTTCATATTCCATTCCTCCTGCTCCTCCTTTTGCCAAAGCAGACCGGAGGTATTTATTCTTTTATAGAATATCACACCTCCCCCCGGTTTTCAATGTTTCCTTTTCCCTTTCAGCACCGGCACAAGAAGAATACAGAGCATTGCGGAAGCCGCAAGCAGGGAGTGCATCTTTTCCATTTTTGTCCTGTCTTCTGTTTTCGGAATTTCCTTGCCTTCATATTGAATTGCCGATGTACCGCCCTGTATCTGAACAGGAACCGGCGTGGGCGTATCCAAAACCTTCAGCGTCTGTACAGACGCCTGCGCAGTCACTTCACGCTCTCCCGTCTCCTTTGAAAGAACGGTCACTTCGTTTAAAAGTTTTCCTTCCACGCCTCTTTTCGGCAATTTCACCTTTGCTTTCAGAACAATACATTCCCCCGGATTCAAAATGGGAATAAAAGCTTTATCTTTTGCCTCGTTTAATTCCACGCCTTCTTTTTCCACAAATTCCGCACGGATCCCTTCTTTCAGAAATCTCTCTGTCGTAATGAGGGAATGGAGGGTAAGTTCCCCTGTATTCTGAATCCGTATCTCATAAGAAATTTCTTCTCCCGCTACGGCAGTCGAGCGGTCTGCAATCTTCTCCACTGAAAAATCCGCTTTCAGAGGTTCTATCTCCGACGTGCAGACCGCTTCCAGAGAAACTCCATCTTCCAGAGAAGCAGTCACTGTACAGGTAAGGGGTTCTTTCTGTTCCGGAAGAAGCTGAGCTGTAAGGAAAAGAAGAACTTCCTGACCGGGTTCCAGAACAGACAGAACGCTTCTGTCTTCCTGAAAATTAAGACCCGAAGCTTCCTGCCACTGCCATGTAACTTTCGGACAGGAAAAAGCAGTGTTCAAAATAATATCAGAAATTTTCTCTTCTCCTGTGTTTTTCAGGGCAACTTCATACACTGCCGCTTCTCCTGCTTTTAAGACAGGCTCCCCGTTCAGCAAAAGTGTGAGTGGGTTTTTAATTTCTTCTTCCTCTTCTGCGCTCTCCTCTTTGTTTTCTTCCGTTACTTCTTCCGGCGTTTCTTCTGTATCTTCCTTTTCTTTTTCTTCTGTATCTGTCACTTCCTGCCGACTCTGTTCTCCGTCCCACAGTTCTGCATTTACTGTTCCGTCACTGAGTTCCATTTTTTCCACATCTGCGCCAGAAACTTTTTCGCAGTTTCCCCAGTTTCCACATAAAAACAGCAATGTAAAAATCACAGCGGCAGCTTCCCCTGCGTGTTTCCTGATTCTTTTTTTCATAAATACCTCCTTAATTTTTTGTTTTCCAAATGGATTTTTTTTGCCGAACGGCATGAAATAAAATAGAATTTTCAGATATGTACATATTATCATTTTCCAGTAAAAAGTACAAGGTTTTTTCAGAAAATCAAATTATTTTAAGATTTATTTATAAATTTTCGATATATTTTATACTTACGTCATACTTTGCACACAGTTATCCGATATAATAGGTCTTGGATAGATGAAAACCACTCTCTATCTCCCCCCTCAAAAAGTAAAGAAAAAGCTGCCGTATGAAAATACAGGCGGCTTTTTCTTTTGTTCTTGCAATTCACATACTGCTCTTTTATAATTATCTTTATAACAGCAAAAAAAGAAAAGAGGTATCTCCTATGAACGAAAAAATCGTAGTAGTTGCACTTGGCCATAGAGCTCTGGGAACCACCCTTCCGGAGCAGAAAGAAGCCACAAGAGCCGCTGCAAAAGCAGTTGCAGATTTAGTTGAGGAAGGCGCAAAGGTTGTCATCTCCCACAGCAACGGTCCACAGGTAGGAATGATCCACACAGCCATGAATGAGTTCGGAAAAGCACACCCGGATTACACGTTCGCTCCTATGTCCGTATGCTCTGCCATGAGCCAGGGCTATATTGGCTATGACCTTCAAAATTCCATACGGGCAGAGCTTCTCTCAAGAGGCATTTATAAGCCTGTAAGCACAGTCCTCACACAGGTTGTGATTGACCCTTACGACGATGCTTTTGCAGAACCGGAAAAAATCATCGGACGTGTTTTAAATGAGGAAGAAGCAGAAATCGAGGAGGAAAAAGGAAACTTTGTCACTCCATGCGAAGGAGGCTACCGCAGAATCCTCGCTGCGCCAAGACCGCAGCGCATTGTGGAATTTGAGACAATCCGCACACTCACAGATGCAGGACAGGTAGTCATCGCAGCCGGCGGCGGCGGTATTCCTGTTCTGGAACAGGGCATTCAGCTTCACGGAGCAAGCGCCATTATTGAAAAAGACCTGGCAGCAGGACTTATGGCAGAAGAATTAAACGCAGATACTTTGATGATCCTCACAAGCGTGGAAAAAGTAAGCCTGAATCTCGGAAAAGACAATGAAGAATTTCTGGACACAATCTCTGTACAGCAGGCGAAGGAATATATGGAAGCAAACCAGTTTGCACCAGGCTCCATGCTTCCAAAATTTGAAGCAGGAATTTCCTTCATTGAAAAAGGAGAAGGAAGACGTACGATCATCACAGATATTTCTCATGCCAAAGACGGATACCTTGAAACAACAGGAACCATCATAAAATAAGCTGCTTTAAAAAACAGTTTCTTCTTAATATACAATGAAGGACAGCAAAAGACGGGATAGGCATACAGGCTGATATGCTTCCCGTCTTTTTAATTACTATATTTACATAGATTTTCTCTCTGCAATCTCTGCCATTTTCGCCTCATTCAGACGTGTATCGCCATGAACACGACTGTAGGAAAGGTATCCGTTCATACGATCAATTTTTGTAAGATTGCTGGAACCGCATACAGGGCATACGTCCATCTCAAGCTCCTCATGTCCACAGTCATCGCAGTACGCAAGAGAAAGATTTACTCCCTCATAATATCCAAGAGCCATTGCTCTTCGAATCAGAGTGCGGATCGCCTCTCTGTTATAGCTGATCGGATAACGGACGTACTGGATTTTTCCTCCGTTACAAAGTTCCCAGAAACGTCCTTCCAGATCCTGTTTTTCAATAGGAGTAACGTCCTCTGTCACATGGCAGTGGAAACTGTTGCTTACATACGGGCGGTCGGAAACGCCCTCCACAATGCCGTACATTTTGCGGAACTGCTCTACCTGAAGACCGCAGAGGCTCTCTGCCGGTGTTCCGTAAATCGCGTAAAGATAGCCGTCCTCTTTCTTAAACTGATTGACTTTATCGTTGATATAACGGAGAACCTCAAGAGCAAACTCCCCGTCCTCTGTAATGGATTTTCCATTATAAAGCTCCTGCAGCTCGTTTAAGGCTGTAATTCCGAAAGAAGCTGTCATTGGCTTTAAAATCTTTCCGATTTTTTCGTGCGGTTTTAAATGACCGCCGTAAAATCCTCCTTCACAGTATGCAAGAGGATTTGTAGAAGCCCGCATCTGTCCCAGGTATTCGTAAGTACGGATATGAAGGCTTCGGATCATCTCCAGATAAAAATCAAGAACTTCATAAAAATCACGGTTTTCTGCGCGGGCCTTTGCAAGAATCATGGGAAGATGAAGGCTGACTGCTCCCACGTTAAATCTTCCCACAAAAACAGGAACATCGTTCTCATCTGCAGGCTCCATGCCTCCGCGCTCATACCAGGGGCTTAAAAATGCCCGGCAGCCCATCGGACTGATTACTTTTTTATATTTTTTGTACATGCTGGAAATATATCCCTCTCCCGACATGGAAAGCCAGTCAGGATACATGGTTTTTGCAGAACAATCTACGCCAACCTCGAATACGTCCTCACAGCATTTTCCTTTTCCGTGAATATTTTCATCATATAAAAATACAATCTTCGGGAAAAGAACCGGCTTCTTTCTGCCCTCTCTGCCCTGTCCACCCTGATGAACCTGTAAAAGAGAAATGCTGCACATTTTCTCAAACTGCTCTGTTCCAAGACCAAGTGTCACAGTGACAAAAGGATAATCTCCTCTGGAAGAACCGACTGTATTCAATTTATACTCAATTCCCTGCCAGCCCTGGTCATAGTCGCGTCGAACCTTGTCGAGGGCGTATTCAATGGCTTTCTCTTCTCTTCCGCTCCAGCTTTCATCAGAATATTTCATAAATTCCTGAATATATCTGTCGTAGCTTTTCTGGGCGTAAGGAGCCAGGATCTTATCTACCTCGGGAACTGTAAAGCCGCCGTACTGCTGGGCTGCCGTACTTAAAATAATATCGCCCATAACGTCAAAAGCAGTATCAAGAGTTTTCGGCTCGTTATACCACACATTTCCCATCTCGAATCCGCCGCTTAATACAGAAGCCACGTCAAAAAGACAGCAGTTCATTGTATCAAGGCGGGCAGACTGGTCGTGAATATAAATATAACCGTCTTTACATGCCTGAAGCTCATTCCGGTTCATAAAGAATTTCCGGTAAAGCTCCTTGTTCAGCTCATTAAAAATCAGACTTCTCTTTGTGGCAACAAGAGCGCTGTCCGTATTTGCATTACTCTTGTCCCCAATATAGCGGATTGCCTGACTTTTTGTATACACATCGTCCATCATATGGATAAAATCAAGCTTATAATTCCGGTAATCCCGATAACTTTTTGCAACAGCAGGATTTACACGCTCAAGAGCTCCCTCTACGATATTGTGCATTTCCTGGATCTGGATCTCGTTTTTTCCAAGAGAATCGGCGTGCTCCTGTGCAAAACGACAGATAAAATCTTTCTCCTCATCAGAAAATGTATAAAGTATACGCGCAGCGGATTTATTTACTGCTGCCACGATTTTCAGAGGATTGAACTCCTCCTTCGTCCCATCTTTCTTAATCACATAAATCATACTATTTTTCTCCCAATTACCATATCTAGTTATAATTTTCAATTTTTTTCTTCATCTCACCCATATATGGTGCTTACAAGAGTATAGCATAACCCTCTGAAAAAGGGAAGGGGCAAAATTATCTATTTCCTGTACATTCTTTTCAGGACAGGGAGAAGAAGTGTACAAAACGCGGAATACACAAGGAAAAGTAAAAAAATCCCGTCCAGAACTTTTCCTCCGATTTCATACAAAGTAAAATTTGCCGTTCCCTGCGCAAGCTGCAACAGCCTGTCCGGAAGAAGCCCCAGAATTTCTGCCACTGCCGGATTATTAATATTTGACAAAAAGGAGGGCAGAAATACCAGTACAAAGGGAAGGATAACTGCCGCCGCCAGAGACTTTGTTTTTCCGGATACCAGCATGGTAAGAAACGAAATAAACAGACAGCCCAGGTATCCCCCGACTGCGCAGAGAACGTACTTTTCCACATTTGTCATTTCATAAAAGCTTTTCCAGCCAGAAGAATTTGCCTGAATCGGGCAAAACGCTCCGTCTGCACCAAGATAAAGAAGAACTGCTCCCGTATATAAAAGCACTGTGCACCAGTATATGCCCGTAACAATATAAAAACAAGCCTTGACTTTTGCGGAAACTGCCTTATTCTTTCCGTAAAGAGAAGAAAACAGAATACTGTCTGCTTTCCACTGAAATTCTCTTGCAAAAATCCCGGAAACCAGGTATCCAAGCACAAGCATGAGAATCATAAGAATTGTTGGAAAATAAAGAAAAAGCTGCTTCCAGCCCTCCACATAATCGTAAACAAACGGTGTTGGAAGACTTTCATATTTCTTTATCAGATATTCTTTTTTCGTTTCTGAAAAAAGCTCCTTTCCTTCTCCAAAAAGCCAGTCTTTTAAAAGAACGATCCTGTTTTCATAAAATTCGGACGCCTCTTCCGGCTTTAAGCTGTCTGCTCTGAAATAATTATAATCCCGAAAGCCTTCTGCATATGCGTAGTTTAAGAGATTTCTGATTTCCAGAAAGCCCTGCTTTTTATGAAACGCCTTATCGTTCTCCTGAAAGTCATCAGACTGCGCCTCCGGCGTCTGTGAAATTTTATTATTTTCCACAATGACTTTTCGGATTTTCGTCTCATCGAGAGGGCCTGCCCACGCCTTTTGCTCTTCCCTTAATTTTCTTACTGCGCCGAATCCTTTTTCTGTTTCCCCCGCTTCATTTACGTAGGAAATATTTCCCGCAAAAAAACAGACGACACACAAAAGCACCACGAGAAGAGCCACTGCAATCTGATTTCCTCTTCTTAAAAACACTTTCTTTATCTCAAATTTCACCATATTCCTCACCTGCCCTTCTTCCAAAATACCAGAGAAATACATCTTCCAGATTTGCCGCTGCGAATACCGCATCTTGCCGTGGTTTTTCCTCCGAAAGAACACGGAGCTTTATTTTTCCCTCTGCACGCCTGATATTGGAAATCTTATAATTTTTCATAAACCTTTCTGCTTCCTTTTCATTTACTGTACACTCCCACACGCCTGCAGGAAGACAGGAGGTCAGCTCCTCCACAGTCCCTGTCCTCTTGATTTCTCCCTCCTTCATAAGAAAAACGGAATCTGCAATATACTCTATATCTGACACAATATGCGTAGATAAAAACACAAGACGATTTTGAGAAAGTTCGCTTAACAGGCTTCGAAAACGGATCCGCTCATTGGGATCAAGACCTGCCGTGGGCTCGTCCAGAATCAGAATCTTCGGATCATTTAGCATTGCCTGAGCAATCCCCACTCTTCTTTTCATACCTCCGGAAAGACGCTTCATTTTTTTGTTTTTTTCCCGGGAAAGCCCCACCTGTTTTATCAAAAGCTCTGCCCGTTTTTTCGCCACAGCAGGGCGTAATCCTTTTACTGAGCTGATATAAAGAAGATAATCCCACACTGTAAAATCGGGATAATACCCAAACTCCTGGGGCAGATACCCGAGAAGCTTTCGGTACTCTCCCTCCATCGAAAAAATATCTTTTCCGTTATATGTGATTTTTCCTTCTGTGGGAGAAAGAAGGGTACAAAGCATCCGCATCATAGTTGTTTTTCCTGAACCATTGATTCCCAGGAGCCCGTAGATTCCCTCTTTCATCACACAGGATACATGGCTTACCGCATTTGTACTCTGAAAACTCTTTGAAACATTTTCCATTTTTAATTCCATAACATCTGAACCTCCCACATTTGTCTCCCTTTTTTCTGCCCTCTGCTTACGCAGTAAAAAAGATACAGAACAGAGCTTATAAAAATCAAAGCCCACACCGGTTTTGTCACCGCTTCATAAATCGGTTCCTGCAGAAGAAACAGAAGCCACACAGCATCCCACATCATACAAAGAAAAACAGAAAATACTTCTGATCCTGTTTTTCTGCTATATAAAGTTCCAAAACAAATACAACAGCTTATATTAAAGGGAATAAAAAACTGCACCACTGCTTCCCACAGGGTAATCCTCCCGGAAAGAGAAACTGCTGCAAAAAAAATCCCGAGAATAAAACCATCTGCCAGAGCAAACGCCATAATCCTTGCCGCATACATCTGACGAAGCGTGTAAAATGTGGTTCCCTCAATTTCCATCGCTCCTGTATTGCGGTTTTTCCAGAGTTCCGGCATGATCAGCACTGCGAAAAGAGAGGCAGCCATTCCCATTCCTTTTTTTACATACGCACCGCTCTCTGTATATACAAGGAGCCACCAAAGCCCCATAAGGACGGCAGCCTGTAAAATCCACCATCTCTTCTGAATATATCTGCTCTGCTCATAAAGAAATTCAGGAAACGAGGCGTCTCTCTCCTGCTCTCCTTCATAAAACGCCTTCTTTGCCGCCTCAATAGCCCTGTTTTCTTTTTCTTCACTTATGTGCACATCTTTTATCTTTGCAATGTAATTTCTTATTTCCCGTTCATCTCTTCTCACGGTTTTCCCCTCCTTTCAGCTCCTTCGCAAGCAGCTCTCTCACACGCCGGATTCTGTATTTCACAAGAGAAAGACTGATCCCTGTAATTTTTGCAATCTCTTTTTGCTTCCTCTCCTGAACAAAATATAAAATTGCCGTTTCCTGAAGCTCCTCCGGAAGACTTTTTAAAATCCTGCTTATATCCATAAGCTCCTCAAGTCCTTCCATACATTTCCCTTCTGTTTCCGGCAGCTCTGCCATTACCACATCTTTTTTTCTGCGAAAATAATCCTTACACACATTTCCTGCGATCACATAAAGATAATTTCCCGCTTTCCCATAATGGCGATATTTTTCAAATGTGCGGAAAAACCGCTCGAATGTCTCCTGCGCCGCGTCCTCCCCGTCTTCCCTGTTACAAATATGAAGACAGCAATACCGCAAAATTGCCGGATAATACTTTTTTACGAAAGCTTCTGCTGCCGCCTCGTCTCCTGCTCTCATTTTCTGTATCAGGCTGAAATCTCTGTCCATCTCTTTGCTCCTGTCCCGTTTCTCTGGCTGCTCTGAACCATACTTTTCTCTCTTTCTCATGCCTTCACTTATTATAACGGTCCGAAAGTCAAAAAAGACAGGACAAACCATGATTTTTTCGTATAATTTTTTTCCTGTAAAAATTTGTCACAGACAAACTTTCCTGTTATAATAAAAGCTAATTATTTTTATGAGGAGGGCTTTCTATGGAACAGATGAAAATCCCCACCGGCTATCAGGCTGACTTAAACCTTCATGATACCCAGGTGGCAATCAAGACAGTTAAAGACTTTTTTCAGCAGACCCTGGCACAGAAACTAAATTTACTTCGCGTATCTGCGCCTATTTTTGTAAATCCTGCATCGGGTCTGAATGATAATCTAAACGGGATAGAACGCCCTGTAAGCTTTGATATTAAGGGACAAAACGATTCTGCAGAAATTGTTCACTCCCTTGCAAAATGGAAGCGCTACGCGCTGAAACGCTACGGTTTCTCTCAGGGAGAGGGACTTTACACAGATATGGTCGCCATTCGAAGAGACGAAGACCTTGACAATATCCACTCTGTTTATGTGGACCAGTGGGACTGGGAAAAAATTATTTCCAGAGAAGAGCGAAATATGGATACTTTGATCCACACAGTCCGCACTATTTACAGCGTTCTTCGAAAAACAGAAAAATACATGGCAGTACAGTATGATTATATAGAAGAAATTTTACCGAGAGAAATCAGCTTCGTCACAACACAGGAGCTGGCTGATATGTACCCGGACTGCACTCCAAAGGAACGGGAATATAAGATTACAAAAGAAAAAGGCGCTGTCTTCCTTATGCAGGTAGGCAAAGCCTTACGAAGCGGCGAACGCCACGATGGACGTGCCCCGGATTATGATGACTGGGAATTAAACGGGGATATTCTTGTATATTATCCGGTTCTTGATATTGCCCTTGAGCTTTCTTCTATGGGAATCCGCGTGGACGAAGAATCCCTTGACCGCCAGCTTACAGAAGCAGGCTGCGATGACAGACGGGAGCTTGATTTCCAGAAAGCTGTTTTAAATGCAGACCTTCCTTATACCATCGGCGGCGGAATCGGTCAGTCCAGAATCTGTATGTTTTTCCTTCGAAAAGCACACATCGGAGAGGTACATGTTTCTCTCTGGCCGGAAGAAATGCGAAAGGCTGCGGAGGAGAATGGGATTCTGCTGTTGTAAATAAAATATGTTGGAAGATAGTTTCCTGTTATAGAAAAGCCCCTGGAATATACCGGAAAGTGGTGTATTTCAGGGGGTTTTATATGTCAGGAATGTCAAGTTATTCCGCCCTATTTCTTTAATCTTATTTCTGTAATTCCAAAAGCTTCTTTCGGAGCTCCTTCACTTCTTTTTCCGCTTTTTCAGCCCTCCGACGTTCTTTCTCTGTTTCTTTTTCCTGTTCCGCTTTTCCCAGGGCGATACCTTCTTTTTTTCCGGCGGCAATTCCAGCCTCCATGCCCTCTTCCCGAATCATCTGTTCCCGTTCCCAGATCTTCATATATTCCAGAAACACCCCCTTATCTTCTTTGACCTTTTCTACCATTTTCTGTATTTTCTGCAAAGATGAGTTTACTGCATTTTTCTCTTCTGTATCTTCCATATAATGAAGAAGCTCCCGAAGCTCTTTTGAAATATTACCTTTTGTTCCTTTCGTGTAAAGAAATATGGTTCTTGCCCCGTCTTCATATGGCATGGAAGGGTCTTCCTGGCACATATTACGTATAGTATAAATGAGACGGTCCCGGTCGAATGGGTCGTATGGAAGAATGATAATAATGTATACATCTTTTAATGTTCCATAATCTTCGCCGGACGCAAGACTATGTCCGTCCACAATTGCACGGTAAAAACGTGCCCGTTTAGGAAGGTACTGACGTTTCTTTCTGTTTTTTGCGTTTTCTGCTTCCAGATCATAGAGCGCTTCCGGCAGAAGGCTTCGCCAAATTCCTTATGGGAGACAAGTGTTCCAAATAAAAAATCGTCCATATTCCTGATTTCTCAGCGTTTTCCTTTTTCCTAAATATAAAGCTACAGAGGGAGTGCCCACTTTGAGCACTCCCCCTCTTATCCTGATAAAATCTCTATATCCTGCACATTATTTCTTTGCACTTAACACCTGTAAGCGCTTCACTTCGTGAATCAGGCTGGGAAAACCCTGCATAAACCTTGAAATTTTTGCCTGTAATCTCTCGATTTCCATTTTCATCTACGCTTGTAAATGCTTTTTTATCCACGGAAATCTCTACTTTATCGCTGTCATTTCCATCGAGATGGATTCTCTTAAATGCTGCCAGAGCCGGATTCAGAACTGCATACTCTGTATCTGTATCTTTTATATATATCTGCAGTACGTCATCTGTTGCCATATCTTTTTTATTTTCTATTTCAACGGAAAATTTGATACCTTCAAATTCTTTTTCCTGACTGTACACATTTTCAGCAGATACAGCTTTTACCACACATTGTCCATAACTGAGTCCGTATCCGAACGGATAGAGCGGCTCGCCTGTATAATATCGATAAGTCCTGTTTTCCATTGAATAATCTTCAAAATCCGGAATATCCGAAATGTCTTTATAAAATGTTACAGGCAGCTTTCCTGATGGAGATTTCACGCCAAAAATCACATCTGCCACTGCTTTCCCGCCTCTGGCCCCTGGATACCATGCCTGAATAATTGCTGATGCTTTTTCTTCTGCCTCACTTAAATTCATAGCGCTTCCTGCCATATTAACTACAATTACCGGCTTTTCATATGACAATATCTTATCCATTAATTTTTGCTGCGGCGCTGGAAATTCCAGATCTTTCTTGTCGCCAGATGCGTCCGAATTTCCTGTATCTCCTTCTTCTCCTTCCAGAGTCTCGTCCAGACCCACTACAAGAACAATCACATCTGCATATTCCGCAACTGTCTGCGCCTCTGCCAGGCGATCCGGTTCTCCCGGTGCAGCAAGATGCTCAATCGTATCTTTCCATAAATGACAGCCTTCTGAATATAATACTCTAATATTTTCTCCAACTGCCTGCTTCAATCCCTCCAATACTGTCACATATTCAGAGGAAGTTCCATGATAATTTCCAATCAGAGAATTTCTGCTGTTTGCATTCGGTCCTATCACTCCAATAGTATGGATGTTCTGCTGTTTTAACGGAAGTGTCCCGTCATTTTTTAATAATACCAGACTCTCGGAAGCCGCCTTCTCTGCAAGCTTTAAATGTTCCTCTTTCTCCACTTCCAGGTAGGAAATCTCATCATATTCCGTCTTATCAAACATTCCAAGCAAAAATCTTGTAGTAAACAAACGCACACAGGATTCTGTTATGTATTTTTCATCAATTATCCCTTCTCTGTAAGCGTTCAAAATCTTTTCATATGTGCAGCCGCAGTTTAAATCACAGCCTGCTTCCAGTGCTTTTTTTACAGATTCCTCCGGTCGTTCTGTCACCTTATGGTTTTCATGAAAATCGCGGATTGCCCAGCAGTCTGACACATAATGTCCCTGGAATCCCCACTTTTCACGAAGATAATGCTTCATCAATTCTTCACTGGCACAACATGGTTCTCCGTTTGTGCGATTATAGGCTCCCATGACTGCTTCTACCTTTCCTTCTTTTACGCAGGCTTCAAAAGCAGGCAGATATGTTTCTTCCATATCTTTTTTTGACGCTTCCGCATTAAAAAAATGTCTCTTCGCTTCCGGTCCGGAATGAACGGCAAAATGCTTTGCACAGGCTGCCGCTTTCATATATTCTCCGTCTCCCTGAAGACCTTCAATAAAAGGTACTGCAAGACGTGAAGTAAGGTATGGATCCTCACCATAAGTTTCGTGACCTCTTCCCCATCTCGGATCACGGAAAATATTTACATTAGGCGCCCAGAACGTAAGCCCTTTATAAATATCTCTGTCATTGTGTTTCTGATTTTCATTATATTTTGCGCGTCCTTCTGTCGCAATTACAGAACCGATTTCTTGCATCATTTCCGTATCAAAGGCTGCAGCAAGGCCTATTGCCTGCGGAAATACTGTCGCAGTACCGGCTCTTGCTACTCCGTGCAAAGCCTCGTTCCACCAGTTATATGCCGGAATTCCCAGTCTTGGTATTGCTTCTGCATCAAATTTCAACTGTGATGCTTTTTCCTCCACAGTCATCTGTGAAACCAACTCCCACGCCTTCTGTCGAGCTTCTTCTCTATTCATATTCAAATCTCCTGCTCTTATTTATTTGCTACTTCCTTTTCAAAAAATTCTATTACTTTGTCATAATATGCCTGACCCTCAAAAAATCCATGTCCCTGTCCCTGTACTATTATAAGTTCTGCATTATTTCCCGCATCTTCCAGTCTCATTTTATATTCACAGGATTGTCTGCAATTCACTACTTCATCCTTATCGCCATGAAACAGAAGAATAGGAGGAATGGATTTTTTATCTGCATAGTAAACTGGACTCATTTTTTCGAAAACTTTTATCTGTTCTTCTTCTGACAGAGGATAATCCGGCAGTACATTTACCAGAAAGCCCGGATTTCCTTTCTGTTCTTCCAGCATTTCCACCAGATTGGAAGGACAGTAAAATGAGACAATTCCCTGCACGGGTATAATATTTCTATTATTATAATTACTGCCTGCCATACATGCAATATGTGCCCCTGCCGATTCTCCCCAAAGACCGATTTTATGCGGATCAATATAATATTTCTCTGCATTTTTCCGCAAATATTCAATTGCTGTCTGGCAATCTTCCAGACACGCCGGCAAAGCTTTATGTCTTGCCAGCCGATATTCCAGACATGCAATAAAGTATCCTCTTTCTGCCAGCAAAGTCAGCGCGGATTCCGGTCTGTAGGACGCGGTAAGAAATTCATCGTCCCATGCGCCTCCATGAATCCATATAATAACCGGCATCTTTTCGCCTCCGTCTTTATAAAAACATTCCATGTATTGTCTTGGATGTTCGTTTCCATAATAGACTGGTGCAAGATAATGTATATTCTTCTGATAAAAATCCACCCTTGGTATGCGGCACAAAAATTCGTATGCATTTTCTTCTTTATTTTTCATTTTCTTTATATCCGCTTTTTTCTCTTTCTAAAAATAAGCAGGTCTTTGAATCTGCAGCCTTTTTCTTCTCCTCAAGTTCATTACCGAAAAACATAAGATTTGATTCCTCACTGGCAAAAGGTGCCCATTTTCCCATCGGAAGTCCCGTACAGTCCGCTCCGTTTGGATCTCCACATTTAATAAAATTAGCCCAGTAATTGCACATCTGACGTGAAAGATCATAATGCTTTCCTGTAAAAGGTCTCCAGCATTTTGCCAGTGTCTCAAAAAAGAACCAAAGATCTGAGGAATGAAAAGCTCCCGGGCAATCTTCTCCCGGAATATCCGGTCCGAATTCATATACATAATGCGGACTTTTATATCCGTTGTCTTCCAGTAAACGGCAGAATGCTCTGGTTCCAACTTCAACTGCATTTATCCCTTCCGTAATAAATTCATTATCTGTCCAGCCGGTCAGAATCGGAACATCAGCAAACATTCCTGATGATATATTATTCTGGTAATTATCTTTCTGAAAAATACCATCTTCCACTGTTCCCCAGAGTTTTCCAAACTCATCATTTTTATCTCTGATATAACAGGCAGGCAATTTTCTGGCTTCATCAAGTGTGGACACTCCCAGCATATCCAGAAATTGTTTTCCCCACTCCATTGCTTCTTCTGTCGAATCCGGAAATCCAAGCTTAAACGGCTGTCCGAAGATGCCGCTTTCTATAATCGCACCCTGTATGTATTCTCTGTTTTCTGCACAGTTTAACTGCGTGACAACGCTTCCCCCTCCGGCTGACTGTCCTCCAATCGTAATACATTCAGGATCTCCACCAAAAGCCCGGATATTTTCTTTTGTCCATCTGAGCGCAAACTGCTGATCCAGATTTCCCACATTCATATCGCCTTTTCCATTCAGCATATCCTGATGGGCCAGAAAGCCAAATACATTCAGCCGATAATTTATCGTTACTACAACAATACCTCTTCGCGCCAGTCTTTCTCCGTCAAATTCCATCTCAGCGCTGTTTCCCCATTGAAGGGCTCCTCCGTGGATCCACACAAATACTGGCAGACTGTCCTCCGGTGTTCCGGCCGGAGTCCAGACATTCAAATAAAGGGAATCTTCACTCATGGGGATTTCGCTGTCTACATTCCATTCCTTCGTATAAATATTCTCTTTATCCAGTCCTGGTATACTTTGCATGGAAATTGGAGAAAATTCTATACAATCTCTGATTCCCTCCCAGTCTTCACATGGTTTAGGCGCTCTCCAACGGTTTTCGCCCACCGGAGGCTGTGCATAAGGAATTCCTTTAAATGATATAATTCTGGGATCTGCTGCTGCCGTCCCCCTTACATAACCATTCTTTATTTTTGCTACTTTTATCATAGTCCTATTTCTCCAGCTTCACTGTCAGCACTGTGATCGAATGTGCATTCAACTGTATGCTCTGTCCATTCATGATTCCTTCTGCTTTTTTCACTGCCACATTCTTCGGATTTTCTTTTGTATTATACGCTTCAAAATTTTCATGATAAATCTGATAACATTTCGCTGTATCCCACTGTACATTGCTTCCGAGAACAGATAATTCCACATCATAATCATCTTGTGGATTTTTATTAATAAAAGAAATACTCAGTTCTGAATGCTCCTCATTCATTGCTGCAACACAGTCAATATAGGCTGTACTTACGATTCTCTTTTCTCCTTTTGCATCTAATGCAAATTTTGCTTCTGCCATTCTGTTTGAATAATCAATGACCTCAGGAAGACTGTACTTTTCCACATCCATATGTGTCTCTACATATTCGTCACATTGTCTGAATATTTTAGAAAACAGTTCAAATACATAATATTGAGATCTTTTCAGTACACCGTCTTCGTCTACGGAAATTGCTCCACATACATTGACAAACGGAGAATAACTCGCAATCTCCACAACATCGCTGCTTCTGATAAAGGAATGCAAAATACCTGCTGTTAAAATAGTGTTTTTCAAAGTATACTTACAGTCATTCTTATCCGTTTTAAAATCCCAGGCGTGTGTGTTCCATTCGTCCCACGCGACTTTGATGTCTGTGAGCGCATCGTTCGTCCCCGCTATAATAGATGCCTTCGCTACATTTGTCAGCTTTGTAAGATAATCCGGGATATACATGCACTGCTCATAATCTTCATCTTTAAAAATATCATAGCCAATAGAATAATGATGGATTGCCACATGACTGATCAGCGGTTTTAATACTCTTGCCACCTCATAATTCCAGTCGCTTCCCAGATCATATCCACATGCTACCAATTCGATGGACGGATCTACCCATTTCATTGCTTTTGCAAAATCCAGCGCTTTTTTCGCGTATTCCGCGGCGCTGCATGAGCCAAACTGCCAGTCACCGTACATTTCGTTTCCAAGTCCCCAGTATTTTACACCGAAAGGTTTCTCATATCCAAGATTCCTTCGCATATTCGCATATTTTGTATCGCCTGTACCATTACAGAATTCAACCCAGTGCATCGCCTCTTCTGCTGTTCCGCTTCCCATATTCACACATAAATATGGTTCTGCGCCTGTCTTTTCACATAATTTTATAAATTCTACCGTACCCATGCGATTATCATCTTCCGCAAGCCACGCATAGTCAAACACTTTGGGTCTTTTTTCTTTTGGACCGATGCCGTCTTCCCAGTGATAATTGGAAACAAAATTTCCTCCTGGATACCTGAGCATCGGAACCTGCACTTCTCTCAAAGCTTCCAGTACATCTGTCCGAAATCCATCTTCATCTGCAAGTTTACTTTTCGGATCGTATACACTTCCATATATCACATCTGCGGAATGTTCCATAAAATGGCCAAAAATATTTTTACTGATTTTGTTTCTGCTGCAATCTGCATATACCGTTAGTTTTGCATTTTTTCTCATTTTTTTATCCTTTCACTGCACCGGCAACAAGACTCTGCTGCACCTGTTTGCTTAATAATAAATACATAATAACCGTAGGAATTGTAGCAATCATAAGACCTGCTCCAATTTCCCCCCACTTAGTTGTATAAGCGCCTACCATTGACATAATTCCAACTGTCAGAGTCTTATACTCTGCCTTATTAATAAATGTAACTGCGAACATTAATTCATTCCAGGCGGAAATAAATGTAAAAATGCTTACTGTTGCAATTGCTGGACGAATCAGCGGTAAAATAATCCGGAAAAACATCTGATAAATTCCGCAACCATCGATTGCAGCAGCTTCTTCCAATTCCCTTGGCAATGATTCCATAAAACTGATAAACAGATAAATCGCCATCGGAAGCCCAAACGCAACATAAGGGATAATCAATGATAGATACGAATTCAGCATATGAGATTTACTTAAAATAATAAAAAGCGGAAGCAGCGCTGCATGAATCGGTACCATCATTCCCATAAGAACAAGCTTTAATGTAATTTCACTGCCTTTCCATATCATTCTTGAAATTGCATAAGACGACATTGCCGCTATTATTATTGTCAGTGCTATTGTAATGACAGTAACAAGAACACTGTTGAAAAAATACTGCATAATATTTGCCTGAAAAAAAGCAGTCACATAATTCCCAAATCTCCAATGCTGTGGAAGACCTGCAATATTTCCTCCAAAAATTTCGCTGTTATCCTTCAGCGAAAATTCAAACAGCCAGAATAAGGGATAAATCTGAACAAACGCAAAAAGTGACAATAATATATGTGTAATGGTATTTTTTCCATTTTTCATCTTTTTTTTCGTCATAGCTACGCCTTCTCCTTATCTCTAAATAATGTCCGAAGTATACAGGTTAAAATCAGACACTCTATAATTACAAATATTGCAATGGCACTTCCGTATCCATATTTAAAAGAATCAAATATTGTTTTATACATATAAATTGTCGGTACTTCTGTGGAGAAGAATGGTCCTCCTCCAGTAAGAACATAAATTAAATCGAAAATCTTAAGTGCTCCAATGAGAGAAAAGGTTGTGCATACCTGTAATACCGGTTTCAACAACGGTATGGTAATTTTAAAAGCAATCTGAGTTTTACTTGCACCATCAATCCTTGCAGCTTCATTAATATCCGGTGATATAGACTTAATCCCCGCATACATAATCAGCATATGATAGCCAACATACTGCCATAAGTTTGGAATAAACGCTGATATCAATGCCGTACTTTCCTGTCCCAGCCAGTCCTGTCCCTGCACGCCAATCATGGAAAGAAATGAATTTAAAAGACCATAGTCTCCATTGTATATTTTCTGCCATAGCTGCCCTATTACGACACTGGAAATAATAACAGGGATAAAAAATGTTGTACGGTAAAATCTTTCTCCTTTTTTTACATTTGCCACTACAATAGCAAGTAACAAAGAAAATGGAAGCTGTATAACCAAGGAACAGCCTGCATATAATAACGAATTTTTTACAGAATTTAAAAATCGCTCATCTGAAAGTAAATCTTTATAATTTCTCAATCCTACGAAAATACTTTTTCCGATACCGTCCCAATCCAACAAACTATAGTATACTGAAAGCCCAATTGGAACAATAACCAAAACCCCCATTAAAAGTATTGTAGGAAGCATAAATAACGCAATTGCTTTTTTATTTGACAATATTTTCCGCATTTTGTTCGCTCCTTACATATCTGAATCTGAAAGAAAAAGGACCGCAAATAAATGCAGCCCTTTTATAAGCAGTTATTTTGAATAAAATTCTGATGGGCTGAGTTTTGCCATATTCTCGCAAAATTCTTCCGGTGTAATTTTCATTGCCATTAACTGAGCCAGTAAATCTTTGTAAGTCTCAGAATCTTCAGCAGAAAGAATATTATCCCACCATGAAATATAAGATGTTCCGGTCTCCATCAATGCTGCTGATTCTTTATCAAGCGGAGTTAAGCCCTGTGTATCAACGCCCGTAGTATCCCAGCACGGAAGACCTGCTCCTTGCTGATATCCTACCTCACCAATTTTATTACTCAGGTATTCCAGATATTCTACTGCTTCCTCTGGGTGTTCGCAGTCTGCATTGATGTAATATCCATCAGAACTTCCGCCGGAAAATTCTGTAATGCTTCCGGCACCGCCTTCAATCACAGGAAATGCCACACATTTTACCTTATCCTTTGTTGCCGCTGTCTCTGCCTGAATAGACGGGTGTGTCCAGTTTGCCTGGAAAAGCATAGCTCCCTGTCCTGCTGCAAAGCCTTCTACCATCTCATCGTAACTCATGCTCATCATACTTTCATTAAAAGCGCCTGCCTCTACAAGTTCCTGGAGTTTCTCTGCGGCTTCGATAAACGGCTCGGTATTAAATTTAGAAGGATCGGCAAACGCTTCCTCCAGACCTGCATTTCCTGCAGTTCTTGCAGAAATAATGTCATACAGATACATACCCGGCCATCTGTCTTTTTCTCCCAAAATAATCGGCGTATAGCCTGCATCTTTTAATTTTTTAACTGCATCGAGAAGTTCGTCCCAGTTTGTCGGAATCTCTGCTCCTGCGTCTTCAAACATCTCTGTATTACAATACAGATTTGCGAGGAACGTTACGGTTGGCAGAGTATACAGCTTTTCATTAAATGTACAACCATCAAGCATTCCAGGAAGTACTTTATTTAAAGTGTCTTCGCTTACATAATCATCAATAGGCAACAAATAGCCTGCGTCAATGTACGGTTTTACAAAACTTCCTCCACTGAACATATATGAAATATCCGGCGCTTCTCCTGCTGCAAATGCTGTTTTAATCTTTGTTTTGTACTGTTCACCTGTAACCCCATCCTGCTCAATCGTAACATTTGGATGTAATTCATGGTATTCTTCCACAGAATCCTCGATAATTTTTTTGACCGGATCCGTATCAGCTACTGACTGATGCCAGATAGTAAGTGTGATTTCTTCTTCCTCACCTTTTGCCATTACAGGCATTGCTGAAGAAACAACCAAACCTGTTGCGACTAAGAGCGCTCCCGCTTTTTTTAATGTCTTTTTCATTTTCCGTTCTCCTTTAATTTGTTTTTTGTGATACTGTAATTATAAAGAAAAAGGACAGGAAAATACATTCATAAACCTTTTATAAATGTTTCATTTTCTTGTCCTTTTCATTGATCGAATTTCATTATTTTGTTTTTTCGCTGACACACTTTCGATATTCGGTAATAGAAGAACCCATCATCTTTTTAAACCAGATGCTTAAATAATGCGGATCCTGAATCCCAATCATATTGCCAATATCATAATCTTTCATATTTGTGGTATGGATCATTTCCAACAGCTTTCGTAATCGTATATCCGATTGAAGTTCCACATATTTTTTACCGGTAAAATTTTTAATTAATTTGCTAAGATAACAGCTACTCAGACAAAACTTCTCTGCAAGCAGATTCAGACTTAAATCTTCTCCTATATGCTGCAGCATATAGGCAAGCACTCTTTCCACAGTTTCGCTGTTATTCTCCTGCGCACTGATTTTCTTTCGGATTGTCAGCTCCGTCAGTATGTTTCTGACACAATATTCCATCTGCTCTTTTGTATATACCCATGAAATTTCTTTAAAAAAAAGAATATGATTCTGATTGACTTCCAGATCAATACAGAGTTTCCGAACTTTTTTCTGGAGGCTCTGATTCATCTCTTCCAAATCCAGATTTTCACTGTCCAAAAGCAACTCTCCCAGTTTTTGAACTTCCTCCACATCGCCTCTTTCAACAGCATTTTTTATCTTTTCCCACTCTGTAAAATCTGCTGTTTCATTTTTAATTCTTTCTGTGCGCCTTTTCTGAATAAAACTCAAAGCATCCAGATACGCCTTATGTACTTCTTTCCAGCCGGAAAAATTTTTAGAAATCCCCATAAATAAATGACACTTATATTTCTCTTTTATTAAAGAGTTCAATATATCAAGGCACTCTGCAAATGGCATTTCCACACATTCAGAAATAATTACAATTCTGTTCCATAAATCTTTTAATACAATGATCCCCTCGTCACTCTGAAAGAAAGTTTTTGTTTCTTCCATTATCTGCAAAACCATTTCAGGCTCATAAAACCCCTCTTCTGCCACGATCAGCCCCAGTTGCAGCCCTTTTGCTGTGTTGTTATCTATGTCAATCCCATACTCAAGAAGCTTTTCTTTCATATCTTCTATATGCTGATTCTTGCTCAAAATATTATTAAGATAAATATCCCGCAATGCCGCTTTATTTAAGTTCATCTCTCTTAAAAACTGCTTCTGCTTTTCTTTTTCATCGCAGATTTTAAGAATTTCATTTACTGCACGCTCCAGAGAAGCATTCAGTTCCTCTTCCTGAACAGGTTTTAAAATATAATCAAATACGCCTGCTTTTATACTTCGTCTGGCATACTCAAAATCGTCGTATCCTGTGACCAGTATTATTTTTATTTCCGGAAAGCGCTTTACACATTCTTCACTGAAAAACAGCCCATCTGCTTCCGGCATGCAAATATCGCTGATCACTATATCCGGTTTTATTTCTTCCAGAGCCTGCAATGCAGATACACCATTGGCATACTCTCCCACAATCTCGAGATTCAGCCTTTTTGTGTGTATCTTCATACGAATCAGCTTTCTTATCAACATCTCATCATCGATGACAATTACTCTCAGTTTTTTCACACTTCTCTTCCTCCAATACACTGCTGTCTATATAGATATGAACCTCTGCCAGCCCCTCATTAAAAATTTTATATGAGAACGCACCTTCATATATCATTTTAAGTCTCTGTATCGTCCCCCTGAGACCAAGGCTCCGTTTTTCATCTGGCATTTTTCCTTTTTCGAATTCACAGATAATATCTTTTGGTATTCCTTTTCCATTATCCTTAACAGAAATATGTATCTTATTTTCCTCTCCTTCTACACATACCTGAATATACCCATATTTTTCCTGAATTCGAATTCCATGCTGAAAAGCATTTTCGACTAATGGCTGAATGGTAAGCTTCGGTATTTTATAATAACCATATGTCTTATCCAGTCTCACATCAAATTTAAAGCTGTCTCCAAAACGGATTTTTAATATATCCGCATAATCTTTTACAATCTGAATTTCCTCATTTATCGTAAGAAATTCCCTTCCGCCGCTGACAGATTTTCTGTAAAACTGCCCCAGACTTCTTACCAGCTTTGCACTTTTTTCCGTTTCTTCCATCAAAATTAAGGCTTCCAGTGATTCCAGAGTATTATAAAGAAAATGCGGTTTCATCAGTTCCTGCATTTCATTCCATTCCACAATTCGAATTCTTTTCTGTTTTACAATCGTCTCCTCTAACAGACGCTTTATTTCGTCAACCATTTTGTTATATCCGTAAAACAGTTTTCGAAATTCACTTAAATATGCTTTTTCATTTATTTTCTCAGGTTCCCCGTATTCTATACTTTCCATTTTATCCAGAAGAACCTGAACAGGTACTGTCAAAAACCGGGCAAATATCAAGGATATACCGATGATGATCAAACCAAGCCCCACAATTAAAATGATATTAAATCGAAACATACCGCTGAAAATTTCTGTTTTTATAACCGGAGAATAACGAATAATTTTCCAGTCTTTTTCTTCATTGAGAATTCCGGACAGATAGTAATATTTTCCGTTGATTTTTTTTCGATGAATCACTTCCCCATCAGAACTCTCTAATTCCCGTACCATCTCAGAAATTTTCATTGATTCATGAAAATCTCCTGCCGAGCAGATTGTTTCATTATCTTCGTTTAAAATAATAATTTTTTCATTTTCGGAAATTATACTTTCCGAAACCAGTGATTCTAATTTTTCTTTATCAATCTGAACTCCAATAATACCGATTGTCTGAAATTCATTTAAATCTTTAAATGATCTGACCAGTACAGGATAGTTCTGTCCATTAATTTTCTGAATCAGCAGCTTTGCTTTGCCGTTCAGATCCTTTATCCAATTATATTCCGTTGTATCTTTTTTAATAGAAAAATCCGCTCTCTGTCCTACTGTTAATTTTTGTTCGTTTTGATCGATCAGCCAAACCGTATCTACACTTTCTGAAAATTGAGTAATAGAATAAATTCGGCTTATCAATAATTGCTGTTTATCAAAATCGGAAACTATATTTCCGGATTTCATTTGTTTCTGTACAACGCTGTCCGCTAAAATCAGTTTAGAATAATTGTTCGCATTTTCTAAAACTGTTGTCAGCGATGAATCGATAGAATGCAGCATAGCAATATTTTCTTTACCCATGACTTTTCTTTCATATTCTTTTGAATTATGAATATAAATGAGTAAATATATAAATATACTCAGAAAAATAATACTGCCCAGTACCAGAGAAATTTTAATACTAAGTTTTAAATCGCGTTTTTTATTCATAATATCTTCCCCATTATATTAATAAAATCTTATGTTTCCTCTTTTAAGCCTGCTTTTATTCTGTTACCAATTACAGATTTTATATATCACAAATAAACAATAAAGGAGTTATGAAATTCAACACTATCCACACTTTAAATTACATTTATTCTGATTATACTGTCATTTAAATATTTTGTAAAGTTTCGCCTTTCTCTATATTTCTTACGATACAAAACAAAAATCTCTCACTTCTGTAAAACTTTCTTCAAATCTTTGTGCTCACTTTCGAAAAATTTAATATTTCAACTTATTGACAGAAACACCGCCTCATACTATCATAATTATAGTGCATATCGCCGGGTTATTCCGGCAGACAACTGAAAAAGACAGATAGACAGTAATGAGGTAATAACGTGAATATTTTATTTTTTCTGACACCCAAAAGTGAAGTGGCATACATATTTGAAGACGAAACCTTAAGACAGACTCTTGAAAAAATGGAGCACCGGAAGTTTTCCTGTATTCCTCTCCTCACCCTTGACGGCAAATATCTCGGAACTATTTCTGAGGGAGACCTTCTGTGGGGAATGAAACATTTAAACATTACAGACATGAAAGATACAGAGGGAATTTCCATTATGGCAATCCCAAGAAGAGCAACTTATAAACCGGTACACGCAAATTCCAACATGGAGGATTTGCTGGATCGTGCCATCAATCAGAACTACGTTCCTGTGGTAGATGATCAGGGCTCCTTTATTGGACTGATCACAAGAAAAGCGATTATGAAATACTGTTACGGAGAGCTTCAGAAAAATCAATGTCCACGTGAAGATTAATATTTCTTCATACCTATGCTCCTCCTTTCCAAAAAGCCCCCGGCGATTCATACGAACTGCCGGGGGCTTTCTATTTCTTCTGATTCTTTATAAAACCTTTGATAAAAATTCTTTTAAACGCGGATTCTTCGGATTTCCAAAAAATTCTGCCGGAGTATTTTCTTCCTGGATTTTTCCATCATCAATGAAAATAACTCTCGTTGCCACTTCTCTTGCAAACCCCATCTCGTGAGTAACAACAACCATTGTCATTCCTGTTTTTGCAAGCTCTTTCATAAGTTCCAGAACCTCTCCTACCATTTCCGGGTCAAGAGCGGAAGTCGGCTCGTCAAAAAGCATCACGTCAGGATTCATTGCAAGGGCTCTTGCGATTGCGATACGCTGTTTCTGTCCGCCGGAAAGCATATCCGGATAAGCGTCCGCCTTGTCCGGAAGACCTACGCGGGCAAGAAGCTCATCTGCTTTTTTTGACGCTTCCTCACCTGTCATTAATTTTAATGTGACAGGTGCAAGCATGATATTTTCTTTTACTGTTTTATGCGGAAACAGATTGAACTGCTGGAAAACCATTCCGATTTTCTGGCGGTGGCGGTTAATATCCACCTTCGGGTCTGTAATATCTGTTCCCTCAAAAAGAATCTGACCGCCTGTGGGTACTTCCATTAAGTTTAAGGAACGCAGGAACGTAGATTTACCGGAACCGGAAGGACCGATGATCGCAACCACTTCGCCCTGATGTATATCAGTAGAAATGCCGTCCAGAACACGGTTATCTCCGAATGCCTTTTTCAGTTCTTTTACTTCAATTAATACCTGATTATTCTCAGCGTTCATTGGTTCTCAGTCTCCTTTCCAGTTTATTCATTCCAAATGTAAGAATCATAACAAGTGCAAGATAAATTGCTGCTGCCGCAAGCAGAGGCCAGAACGCGTTGTATGTACGGCTCTGGATCAGCATTGCTCCCTTTGTAAGGTCCATCATGCCAATATATCCGATGATAGAAGTCTCTTTGATCAAAACAATAAACTCGTTTACAAGTGCGGGAAGCACTGCCTTAAATGCCTGCGGCACGATGATCAGACGCATGGTCTGCGCATAATTAAGGCCAAGGCTTCGTCCTGCTTCCATCTGACCCTGATCAATGGACATAATTCCGGAACGGACAATTTCTGCCACATACGCGCCGGAGTTAATACCGAAAGCAAGCGCGCCTACTACAATTTTATTCATGCTCACAGAACCGAAAATAACAAAGTTCATAATTAAGAGCTGGATCATTGCAGGTGTACCGCGGATTACAGTCAGGTATACGCGGCAAATAGCGTTTAAAATTTTAAAGGATCCTGTCTTGTCGTGGGCAGAACGGACGATCGCAACAAAGAATCCGATGATGATTCCGATTACAACGGCAAAAGCGGTAATGATCAATGTTGTTTTCAGACCGTCCACAAGCCACATGTAACGGTCGTCTTTAATGAAGTTCAGATATAAATCCTGTTTAATATCTGCTAAAAACATATGGTTCATGAATTTTTCCTCTTCCTTAAAACAGAGCTGTTGTATCAATGCAACAGCTCTTTGTCTCTAATTCCTACAATCAGTTCCTATTATTTCTTTACAATGATAACCTGGCTTGCGTTTGCGTATGTGTCTGTGAAATCTACGCTTGCCTGACGGTCTTCTGTAATTGTCATTCCTGCAAGACCGAAATCTGCTTTTCCAGAATTTACAGCTGCAATGATCGCGTCAAATTCCATATCTTCAATTTTAAGCTCATATCCAAGCTTATCGCAGATTGCCTGTGCAATATCTGCATCGATTCCTACGATCTCGTCTCCTTCATGGTACTCATACGGCTCAAACTCCGCGTTTGTTGCCATGATCAGTTTTCCTTTGGAATGGTCAGCATCTTTCGGAGATTCGTATGGTGTCTCACCAATGTTGTCTCCAATGTAGTTGTCCATGATGCTGTCGATTGTTCCGTCTTCTTTTAATTCTTTTAATGCTCCGTTGATTTCTTTCAGAAGCTCATCGTTTCCTTTTTTCAGGCAGATTGCATATTCTTCCTCAACAAATGGCTCGTCCAGAATTTTCAGATCATCGTTATTTTCTACGAATTTCTGTGCCGGCTGAGAGTCAATGATCACACAGTCGATCTGGTCTGCTTTTAATGCCTGGATTGCCTCAGCGCCTTTGCTGTAACGCTCTACTACTGCTCCGTCTTTTTCATATTCAGAAGCCTCAAGGTCTCCTGTTGTTCCAAGCTGTACGCCGATCTTCTTTCCTGCAAGGTCATCTTTTGACTCGATTGCTGCGGAAACTCCTGTTGTCATAGATACGATCATCGCTGTGCTCAGTGCAAGTGCTGCAAATTTCTTCATGTTTTTCATTACTTTTTCCTCCTTGAAATATGTGTGAGATGAATAAATATTTAATTTATGCAATGTCTTTGTATAATCTTTACTGTGCTTCTATTCTATCATGTTTTTCCTAAAATGCAAGAGTATACTTGCATAATAATTAAATTTTTTTTATAATTATTTACAACACTTAGACGAATAAATACTCATTTATTCCGATATAGACATGAGAAAACCAAAAGGAGGTAACTATGGCTATGAATCAGACGCCCGCCGCAGAGCGGGTACACATTTCTTTTTTCGGCAGGCGGGATGCCGGAAAATCAAGCATCATAAACGCAGTGACAGGGCAGAATCTTGCCATTGTCTCTGATGTCAAAGGAACAACAACTGACCCGGTATATAAAACAATGGAGCTTCTCCCCTTAGGTCCTGCCATGCTAATCGACACTCCGGGCATTGACGATGAGGGAGAACTTGGAAATCTCCGGATCCAGAAAACGCTGCAGGTTCTGAATAAAACAGATATTGCTGTTCTTATTATAGACAGTACCGCGGGATTATCAGCCACAGAAGAAACTCTGATTTCCCGTTTCCGGGCAAAAAACATTCCGTTTCTTCTTGTATATAATAAGATAGATTTAAACAGAAGTCTGCCCGGAAATGCCGCTTTGTCTGATATACCTTCTGTCTGCGTCAGTGCAAAGGACGGCACAAATATTCATGAGCTCAAAGAGCGCATTGCCGCTCTTGCCCCAAAAGAAGACAAACAAAAGCCCCTTGTATCTGATCTGTTAAAGCCCCTTGACCTTGTGCTTCTTGTCATTCCCATTGACAAGGCTGCGCCAAAGGGACGGCTCATTCTTCCTCAGCAGCAGACGATCCGGGATATTCTCTCCTGCGGAGCGACGGCTCTTACTGTGCGGGACACGGAATTTCCACAGGCGCTTTCCGGGCTTCTGGAAAAAGGAATCTCTCCCCGGCTTGTGATTACAGACAGCCAGGTTTTTCCCTTTGTGGCAAAACACACGCCGGAACATATCCCGCTTACTTCTTTTTCGATTCTGTTTGCCAGATACAAGGGAAATCTTGAGACTCTGGCAGAGGGAGCTTCCGCTTTGGATTCCCTGAAAAGAGGAGACAGGATTCTTATAAGCGAAGGCTGCACCCACCATCGCCAGTGTAATGATATTGGAAGCGTCAAACTCCCAAAATGGATCCAGGAATATGTAGGAGAAGAGCTTTCCTTTTCCTTTACCTCCGGGGCAGAATTTCCAGAAGATCTCTCTCCTTATAAGATGATTGTCCACTGCGGCGGCTGTATGCTCAATGAAAGAGAAATGAAATACAGGATTGCCTGTGCAAAAGATCAGGAAATCCCCATAACCAATTACGGAACTTTAATTGCACAGATAAAAGGGATTCTGAAAAGAAGCCTGGGACCTTTTGACCCTGGCATCTATATATAAATACATCACGAAAGGAAATGATATTATGAAATTCACAAAAATGCAGGGAATTGGAAACGACTATGTATATGTAAACTGTTTTAAGGAAACCGTAAAAAATCCAGGTGAGGTGGCAAAATTTGTAAGCGACCGCCACTTTGGGATCGGTTCCGACGGTCTGATTCTTATTAAACCTTCTGAAATCGCAGACTGCGAAATGGATATGTATAATCTTGACGGCTCTCAGGGAGCTATGTGCGGAAACGGAATCCGCTGCGTTGCAAAATACGCCTACGACTACGGCATTGTAAATAAAACAAGCATTTCCGTTGCAACAAAAAGCGGTATCAAATATCTTGATCTTACCGTAAAAAACGGGAAGGTTTCCTCCGTCCGTGTAAATATGGGTTCTCCCATTCTCACCCCAAAAGAAATCCCGGTTCTGACAGAAGGGGATAAAGCCGTTGATGTGCCTATAGAAATAGAGGAAAACACTTATCATTTTACAGGTATTTCCATGGGAAATCCCCACGCTGTTGTATTTATGGACGACGTGGATCATCTTGAAATTGAGAAAATCGGTCCGAAATTTGAAAATCACCCACTTTTCCCGGACAGAGTAAATACAGAATTTGTTAAAGTCATTGATGAGCATACGGTTCAGATGCGTGTGTGGGAAAGAGGCTCCGGCGAAACGCTTGCCTGCGGAACAGGAGCCTGCGCCGTTGCGGTTGCTTCTATCTTAAATCATCACGTTGACGGAAGCGCCCCTGTTACGGTAAAACTTCTTGGGGGAGATCTGGAAATCTTCTGGGACCGCGAAGAAAATCTTGTATATATGACAGGCCCCGCCACAACAGTGTATGACGGGGAAATTGACCTTTCTTTTTTGGGAGAAAATTAATTCGAACGCGTCCACTTTAGAAGCAGAGGCTTCTCAGACTGGAATAAACTGTAAAATCCGCTCCACAATAAACACTGCACAGCAGGCTGCCAGAGCAACTGTAAGAAGACTTTTTTCTTTATAAGCCGCAACCAGCGCAGCTCCCAAGCCTGCTGCTCCTGAAACGGGGCTTTCTGTAGCAAACAGGATTGCAGGAAATGTCATGGCTGCCAGGCAGGCATACGGCACATAATAAAGAAACGATTTGATAAACGGATTTGAAATTTCTTTTTTTGCAAGGACAAGAGGAAGCATACGAATAAGGTATGTAACTCCTGCCATAACGAATATATAAATATAAATATTATGACTCATACGATTTACCTTCTCTTTCTTCCGTCTCTTTTACTTCCTGCACCGGACAGAAATACGCCGCTGCCCCAGCCACAAGAAGGGTTGTAATAATAATCACAAAACCAGAAGATACCTTTTTCAGAATCGGCACAACAGAAAACAGTCCGCTTACTGCCATCGCTCCCAGAACAACTGCAAGAACAACTTTATTTTTCTTTGCAGGAGGAATGATAATTGCCAGAAACATTCCGTAAATCGCCACACTTAAAGCACTCATCATAAAATCCGGCAGAAGATTTCCTGAGATTGCACCTGCAAGTGTTCCCAGTGTCCATCCTGGAATTGCCACGCACATGGCTCCGTAATTATAAAATGGATGTACCTTTTCCGGACGACTTACGCTGATTCCAAAAATCTCATCTGTCACACCAAACGCCACAAGATACCTGTGCGCCCAGGAAACATCTCTTCTTAATTTCTGAGACAGAGAAAATGACATCAGACTGTACCGCAGATTGATAATTAATTGTGTCAGCGCCATCTCCCAGTAAGAACCTGCCGCAAGAATAATCTCAAGTCCTGCGAACTGCCCGGCTGATGTCAGGTTTGTAAAAGAAATCAGCACTGCCTGCCAGATACTTAATCCACCGGCAACTGCCATCATGCCAAATGTAAACGATACGGCAAAATACCCCAGCCCTATAGGCACACCATCGCGCAGCCCCCTTTTAAAACTTTCGCCTTTCATAAGGCTCTCCTTCCTTTCTTTTAGTAATACTTTACTATTTTACCAGATTTCCTCAAAAAATCCACCGTTTTCCTCATGCAAAAGAAAAACAGTGGATTTTTATTCATACTTACTGAATATTATACTTCTTCATTAACTCTTCACGAAACTCTTTATCTTCAGTTACTTTCTTCAAATCTTCCAGACGATTCTCCTCCAGTAAAATTCGTGTCAGCTTTGTCATACGCTCACTTCCACTCTTAAAACCATCATCATACAACATCTGTCCTAATCTGGTCATGGCAGTCACCTCCTTTATCTCTTCCGCGTCTCTGGCAGTCATGTAAACCGGTATCACTCTGTATGTATACACGCCGCAATCCAGCTCTGTCTTTGAGTTTTTGATACCTCCCGAATATATCACATACGTGATTACACTTTTGCCGCTCTCATGTGATAAAACTGCCTCGTAAGCATGAAAACGGCGTAAATCTTTTTCGCCTCCATTGGTCGTCTGAAATTCTGCGTGAACATATTGACCCGATGTTGTTAGAAACGTAAAATCCATATAAAGAGAATGAATCGTCAATTCCACAAGCTCTGTCGGACCTATATCCACATAGGTATAATCAATTCCCAGCAATTTCAAAATTGTATCCCGAAAATAGCGAAACCCCATTTTCATAATGGCATCTTCGTGCTTTGAATTTCCCATAAGGGCTCTCCTTTCATAAATTTCAGTATTTTTATCCTTTGTATTATGAAAGGTCTGTATACCAATATTCTCGGAAAGTGTTTTTAACTCTTCATCTTCCACTATCTCTTTACTCACTTTGCGAAGAGGTAAACTACCCTCTCCTCTCCACAATCTTATAATAAGACTTCGCCGTACACATATAGATTGCCGCATAAATCACTGCAAAAACAACAATTGTACCGGCAGTACATAAAATATACAGCTCTGTATTCATCATTCCCAAAAGCCCCAGAAGGCGGCTGATCATAGGGAACGCCATGATAATATGAAGGACAGCCATCAGAAGAGGCAGGAAAAATACCATGAGAATCTGTCTTCGTATGGCTGACTTCACCTCTTTCCGGCTCATGCCCACCTTCTGCATGATCTCAAACCGATCTTTATCTTCATATCCTTCCGACATCTGTTTGTAATAAATGATCATGCCGGCTCCCACAAGGAAAATAAATCCGAGGAAAATTCCAAGGAAGAGAAGACCGCCGTTTAATGTATAAAAAGAGCTGTAATGTTCTTCCCGGATATTATATCGAAACCAAGGTGTCATATCTCCATCTTCTGCCTGAAGTGTCTCTGCCAACGGCGCTAAATCTTCCTGCAAAAGATTTCCATATTTTATATCTGCCTCTTTTCCCCCTTCTATATAAAGCCCAAACTCAAGCTTCAGGTAACCCCTGTCCTTTCCAACCAGCTCTTTCTGGAGAGCGTCCATTTTTTGTAAATCCTCTTTTGTCACTACAATTGTAGTTTTATAAAATATATTATTTCCTCTGTCATATGTTGGCTTTTCTTCCAGCCACTCCTTTACCTTATAATCAACACCATTCAGAGCAATATCTCCTTTTCCTCCGTTTTCCTGAAATGCAAGAATCTCTCCCGGCTTCAGCTCTACAGTTTTTCCGCTGATTTTCTCATACTCTTCCTCAGGCACAACCGTCAGATATTCCACATTTGCAGAAGCAGCCGTATCCCTTGTAAGAATTTCCATATTATTCCCGTTTCTCGCAATACTAATATCAAGAATTACCTGCGTTACTTTTTCTTCATAAGGAACTTTCTCTTTTTCCACAGCTTCATCAAAAGCATTTCGCAATCGCGGCACTTCTTCAAAAGTAACATTGTTAAATGTAAAACCTGCATCGTAAGGAAACATATCGCTTAAAGAATCTTCTATCCCCATATTCAGAGAAACCGTAGTGGACAGCATAAGAAGTACGCCTGTACTTAAAATACAGATACTTGCAAGCCCCATTGCATTTTGTTTCATACGATAAATCATACCGGAAATGCTTGTAAAATTCTTTGTTTTATAATAGAAACTTTTTTTCCAGCGCATCACTTTTAACACTGCAATACTTCCGGCTGTAAATAAAAGATAAGTACCTGCCATAACAAGAAGCACCGCCGCAAAAAACAATCCAAGAGCTGTGACAGGAGATTTTGTTGTCACTGCAATATAATATCCGATTCCAAGGCAAAGAAATCCCAGAAGCGCCATCAGCCATTTTGCTTTCGGCTCTCTTTCTCCGGTGTTTCCGCTGCGCAGAAGCTCGATAGGCTGACTTAACCGCACTCTGTGGACATTTCGGAATAAGGTTACAATTACAACAGGAAGAAACATCACTGCACACACTATAATTCCAGGCACACACACGTAAAATCCAAGCTGCGCAGGAACATGCAGGATTTTAAGCAGCAGCAAAAGGGCCAGCTTACTTCCCAGAATCCCCGCTGCAATACCTCCGATAATACTGATAACAGAAGTGAGCAACGTCTCTACAGCCATCATTTTCATAATATGTCCTTTTTCCAGCCCCAGAATGTTATAGAGCCCGATTTCCTTCTGCCGCCTTTTCATGACAAAACTATTGCTGTACAAAAGAAATATAAAAGAAAAAATATAAATAACGGCAATCCCAAGAAACATAATACTTGTTACCATTGCACTATCTGGAACCTGCACGGATAAATCTTTGCTCTGTGTTACAAAAAACATCATGTACGTCATGGCAATGCAGCAGATACATGTAATCATATATGGAATATATGTACCTTTATTTCTTTTAATATTGCTTACTGCCAGCTTTAAAAATAACCCTTTACGCATAAGTCTCACCGCCTGTTGTCAGAATCGTCAGAGTATCGGAAATCATCTGGTACATTTCCTGATGTGTTTTTCCACCTCTGTAAATCTGATGAAACACTTCTCCATCCTTAATAAAAAGCACTCTCGATGCATGGCTTGCAGCCTGGGCGCTGTGGGTTACCATGAGAATTGTCTGTCCTGCCTCGTTGATTTCTCCAAACATAGATAAAAGAAGGGACGCCGCCTTAGAATCAAGGGCTCCGGTAGGTTCGTCTGCAAGAATCAGTCTCGGCTCTGTAATCAAGGCTCTTGCAACTGCCGCCCTCTGCTTCTGTCCGCCGGAAACCTCATAAGGATACTTCTCCAAAATATCTGCAATGCGGAGAGCCTGTGCAATGGGACGTATCTTCTGTTCCATTTCTCTGTAATTTTCCCCAGCAAGAACAAGGGGAAGATAAATATTATCACGAAGACTAAACGTATCCAGAAGGTTAAAATCCTGAAATACAAACCCAAGGTTCTTTCTTCTGAATGCTGAAATCTCCTTCTCCGTTAAATGAACAATGCTTTTCCCCTCAAGAAGCACCTCTCCCTCTGTGGGGCGGTCAAGAGACGCCAAAATATTTAAAAGTGTAGTTTTTCCACTTCCTGACTCTCCCATAATCGCCACAAATTCTCCTTCCTCCACAGAAAATGTAACATTTGATAACGCCTGCACTTTATTTCCGCCAAATCGGGTGCTGTATATTTTCTTTACGTTTGTTACTTCCAGTAATGACATATTCTTTCTCCTCTCTGTTTTTCATTCTATGCTTATAGTATAAGAAAACCCGGAGCCTGTTTCCATAGACCCGGGTTACAATTTAAGCCTTATCCTTACATTTCTGTAAGGTTGGAAAAAGAATCTGCCTCTGTGGGCAGGGAAGCGTAAATTTCCTCCCCTTCCATTCCTGCCGCTAATGTAAGATAATACACAGCATCTGCTGCTACACATACTACATTTTCCTCGTGAAAAAAATCTGTAATATTGGAATCAAAGAGCATATTGCCCTGTGCTTCAAATTCATCGTCGCCATCCCAGAAAAGAACTGCGATGTGAAGAAAAGGAAAAACAGGAATCACATATCCCGCATCCCCCTGGGGCAATTTTTTTCCTCCGAGAGCTTCACACGCCTCAGAAAGTTCTTTTACGTGACCGGAAAAAATTTCAGAAAACCGTTTCAGAATCGTTCTCTTATATGCTGCCTCAAAAGGATACACTCGCTTCACTTCACGGAATGGCACAAGTTTTCCCGATTCTGCCGGAACTTCACAGGCATAGTGAAACATATTATATATAGTAATCGAAGTATCAAATCCCGGCTTTCTCTCCGGATCCTCCATGTAGAAAATCTTTCCCGTGATTCTGTTAATCTTAAGTTTTTTGTTGAAATATACAAGATAAATATTTTCTTCATCTGCTTCCAGCTGAAACTTTTTAATTAACAACTCATGGTCCATTTTCAGAAAATTCTGGCGCCACATTTCCAGAACCTTTTCATAATTTGACTGCTGTACTTCTCCCATAAATCCCTCCTGTCAATACATATCAAGCGCTTTTCTTCCCAGAAAAAGATAAATCTTTGTGCCTTTTCCGGGTGTGGATTCTATCGTAATCTCATGGCGCAGCTTCTTCATAATCTTCACGCAAAGGTAAAGTCCAATCCCTGTGGAACGGTTATCCTCTCTGCCATTATGCCCGGTAAATCCCTTTTCAAACACCCTCGGAAGGTCTTCCTGACAGATTCCGATCCCCGTGTCTTCAATGACAAGTGTATGGGCTCTGTCCGGGCTCATATAAACGGAAATTCCTCCCTGCCTTGTATACTTTAAGGCATTGGAAAAAATCTGCCCGATCACAAACCCAAGCCATTTTCCGTCTGTAAGAACGCGTTCCTCCTCTCCTTCATAATGAAGCGTCAGCTTTTTCCCCACAAATATTCTGGCATACTTATGTATCTGTTCTTTTATCAGCCCGTCCAGCTCATATTCCTGAAAGCTCATATCTGCTGATATGTCTTCTGTCCGCAGATACCCGAGAACCATTTCCACATACTGCTCAATTTTAAAAAGCTCGGAGATAGCCGCCTTATTTTCTTCTTTATTTTCCTGCAAAAGAAGGCGAAGCGCGGAAATAGGCGTTTTGATCTGATGCACCCACATGGTATAATAATCCGTCAGCTCCTCGTAAAAACGAAGTTTTCCACCTTCTGCTTTCATTCGAAGGCTGTTAAAATTTTTCACGATTTCCTGATAAAGTTTCTCTGTCTCGTCAAGAGGCTCCGGAAACATTTTTTCTTCCAGAAAACTGTTATCTAAAATCTGATGAAGAGTTTCTCTTCGTCTTACGTATTTCCGGTATCCGTCCCAGAAAAAAAGAAGCATGATAAGCGTGCATAAAATTCCGCCGTAAATCACCGGTTCTGCCGGAAGGTCATAGAGAAACGCCACACAGCCTGCTGTAAAACAGCAGAGAAAAAATGCCAGAGCAGGTTTTTTTATTCTTCCTGCATATTCTCTGAGATATTTCATGCAATTCCTCCCTGCGCCATATATCCCATTCCTTTTTTTGTCACAATAAAATCAGAAAGCCCCATACCTTCCAGCTTCTTACGAAGGCGGGTCATATTGACTGTCAGGGTATTGTCGTCCACAAAGCTGTCGTTTTCCCAGAGATGTGTCATAATATCGTCCCTCGATACGATTTTTCCCGCGTGTTCCATTAAAATCTGGAGAATCCGCAGCTCGTTTCTTGTAAGCTCCACGTTTTCTCCATTATATTGGAGGGTTCCGTTTCCAAGATTTAAGATCACGCCTCCGCATTCCAGAAGATTGGAGTTTTTCCCAAAAGCATATGTCCGCCTTAACACTGCCTGCACCTTCGCGGCAAGCACGTCAAGGTCAAAGGGCTTTGCAATAAAATCGTCCGCTCCCCGGCTCATTGCCATAACCATATTCATGTTGTCTGCTGCGGAAGAAAGAAACAAAACAGGAACCTGAGAAATCCGCCTGATTTCCTCACACCAGTGAAAGCCATTATAAAAGGGAAGCTTTAAATCAAGAAGAACGAGCTGCGGATCTTTCTGCACAAATTCCCGGAGCACATTGGAAAAATCGCTCACACAGTCAACCTGATACCCCCAGGATTGAAGATGCTTCTGCACAAGACCTGCTATTGTTTCATCATCCTCCACAATTAATATTCGATACATATTTTATGCCTCCCTTGCTGTTTACTTACATTTTTATTTTATCATTCTTTTTCTCTGATTGAAACCGAAAAAATTTTGTTTTATAATGATGCCTGTGCAAATCGCGAAAGAATTCACCCGAAAGAGAGGTTTTATTATGATTATAGATTTTCATACACATATTTTCCCGGACAAGGTTGCAGAAAAAGCAGTGCCAAAACTTTCTTTTGTAATGAACCACACTCCAAGCATGAACGGAACTGCCGCTGGGCTTCTTGCTTCCATGGAAAAAAGCGGCGTGGATATAAGTGTGATCCTACCCGTTGTCACAAATCCACATCAAATTGATTCTGTTATTCGTTTTGCAGCAGAGATTAATGAAACCTATGCCGACAGCTCCTCACACCGCCTTATTTCCTTCGCCGGTCTTCACCCTGTATGCGACAATTATAAAGAAATTTTAAAACTGATAAAAAGAGAAGGTTTTCAGGGAATTAAGCTTCATCCCAACTACCAGGGTGTATATTTTGATGACATCCGGTATATGCGCATTATTTACGCTGCCTCAGAGCTTGGTCTTTCTGTCCTCACTCACGCTGGAGATGACCCCTACACTCCCGATGAGGCGTTCTGCTCCCCGGATATGATCCTCCATGTTCTTGAGGACACCGCTCCTCCCAGACTGATCCTGGCTCATATGGGAAGCAACGGCAATTATAAGGAAGCAGAAGAAAAACTCTGCGGAAAAAATGTATATTTTGACACCTCCTACTCCATTATGCACATGGAAGAGGAGCAGCTTACAAGAATGATCCATCTCCACGGCGCAGATAAGATTCTTTTCGGCACAGACGCACCCTGGACTTACCAGAAAGACTGCGTGGAAAAATTAAAAAATCTTACCGGTCTCTCCGAAAAAGAAAAGCAGCAGATTCTCTGGGAAAATGCCGCTTATCTTCTGGGAGTATAAAAAAATCAGTTGACATTCCCTGCAAAGTTCGGTATTATAAACATTAATAGACTTCGCCGCGTTAAAGCGTTGATTTCCTGTCGTGTATAGGAAATAGACTAAGAAAGGGAATGGATGATTTATTATGCCGCTTACTGATATATTAGAAAAAAACTGCCGTCTCTACGGAGATGACGTCTGTCTTGTAGAAATCAACCCGGAAATGCCGGAAACAAGACGTGTTACATGGAAGGAATTTGAACTGATCGAGCCGGTACGCGCTCCTTATTACAGAAGAGAAATCACATGGAACGTATTTAATGAAAAGGCAAACCGCTTTGCCAACCTTCTGATTGAACGCGGGGTAAAAAAAGGAGATAAGGTTGCCATTCTCCTTATGAACTGTCTGGAATGGCTTCCTATTTATTTCGGTATTTTAAAAGCCGGCGCTCTTGCCGTTCCTTTAAATTTCCGGTATTCCGCCGAAGAAATCCAGTACTGTCTCGATCTTGCGGAAGTGGACATTCTTGTATTCGGTCCGGAATTTATAGGACGTGTGGAAGAAGTCGCAGATGAAATCGGCAAACATCGTCTTCTCTACTATGTAGGAGACGGCTGTCCGGGTTTTGCAGAAGATTATACCATTCATACAGCCAACTGCTCCAGCCAGTCCCCCAAAGTTGATGTAGATGACGAAGACTATGCAGCTATCTACTTTTCCTCCGGTACAACTGGTTTTCCAAAAGCAATCCTTCACACACACCAGGCGCTTTTACACGCAGCAAAAACAGAGCAGCACCATCACCACCAGACAAAAAACGATGTTTTCCTCTGTATTCCGCCCCTTTATCACACAGGAGCTAAGATGCACTGGTTCGGCAGCTTTTTAACAGGCGGAAAGGCCGTTCTCTTAAAAGGTGCAAACCCTGAATTTATCCTACGCGCTGTATCTGAAGAAAAATGTACGATTGTGTGGCTTCTTGTTCCATGGGCGCAGGACCTTCTTCTCGCTCTCGACAGCGGAAAATTAAAGCTGGAAATGTACCAGCTGGAGCAGTGGCGTCTTATGCACATTGGCGCACAGCCTGTGCCTCCAAGCCTTATTAAGCACTGGAAACAGTATTTTCCTCATCACCAGTACGATACCAACTACGGTTTAAGCGAATCTATCGGTCCCGGCTGCGTACATCTCGGTGTAGAAAATATTCATAAAGTAGGCGCTATCGGAAAAGCCGGTTACGGATGGGAAACAAAAGTCATTGACGAACAGGGAAATCCCGTGAAACAAGGCGAAACCGGCGAGCTTGCTGTAAAAGGTCCCGGCGTTATGGTGTGCTATTATAATGACCCCAAATCTACAAAAGAAGTGCTTCATGATGGCTGGCTTTATACAGGGGACATGGCAATGGAGGACGAAGACGGCTTCCTCTTCCTTGTAGACAGAAAGAAAGACGTTATCATAAGCGGTGGTGAAAATATTTACCCTGTCCAGATTGAGGATTTCCTGCGGACAAACGAAAAGATCCACGATGTGGCAGTCATCGGTCTTCCCGATAAACGTCTCGGAGAAATCTCTGCGGCTATCATTTCTCTGAAACCGGGCTGCGCCTGCACAGAAGAAGAGATTAATCTTTTCTGCCGCCAGCTTCCCCGATATAAACGTCCAAGAAAAATTTTCTTTGCAGACATACCGAGAAATCCAACCGGAAAAATTGAAAAACCAAAGCTTCGCGAAATTTACGGCGCAGCCCATCTTGTGGAAGCGCAGAACAGGGGATAGACAAACAGACCGCCGAATTCGGCGGTCTGTAACTATTATCTTTTAAATCTCTCTTTTATTATATCCTCCCCTCTCTGTATCCACGCCTTCATTTCCTCTGTCTCTCCCAGTATTTCACAAAAAGCCGCATATTCATCATAAATGCCCTGTCCATGAGAAACCATATACGCTCCTGCATCACTCCCAAGAGCCACATTCACTTTCTTTTCAAAAGCAAGTCTTAAATTCCGTTCTCCCATTTTTATAATAGGAAAAAGCACTTCATCTTCATATCTTCCGCATCCCAGAAGATTTCTCACTGTCACAAGAGTGGGAGTCCACACAACTCCGCTCTGCGCCAACATCTCTATGGTTTCTTCGTTTATATAGTTGCCATGTTCAATGCTGTCCATTCCTGCTTCTATGGCAGAGCGGACCCCACAATTTCCATTCGTGTGGCTCATTACTGCCATTCCTTCTCCGTGAGCAATATGTACCATTTCTTTTACTTCTTTTTCGCAAAGAGGTGTTCCCGTTATCTCTCCCTGGTTATTAAAATCAAGAAGTCCTGTTGTCATAAGCTTGATAAAATCAGCACCTTCTCTTTTTGCCTCAAGAACAAGCGCATGGTACTCCTTCATGGTGGTGTAGGATTTTCCCACAATGCTTCCGTAATGTCCCTCTCTGTGAATAGCAAAAACAGGGGAGCGATAATCAATCCCATACTCCAGCGCAAGCTCCTTTGCCCTTCTGGATACGCCAAAGGCATCTCCGCCGTCCCTTATAAACGTAATTCCTCTTTCTTGATATTCCTGAAAACATCTGTGAATTACCTGATCCTGTACTCCGTTTTTATGAAGGCTGACCGCCTCTTTATAATTGATTCCATCCATAATCACATGGGCGTGACATTCACCAAGCATTCTTATCACCTCTCAAAGAACTTTCTGATTTCTTCCTCAGACGAAGACACCGATCCCTGTACAAAGAATGGCTTCCCACCGCCTCTTCCATTTAATACCTGATTCATTTCTTTTGTAAACTCCCGGAGATTTCCATCCTTTTCTCCCATAGCATACTTATATGTTCCATCTCCATTATCAGAAAAAACAGCACAGCAGCCACAGCACGTCTGCATCACCGCATCAGTAAGCTTTCTCACACTGTCTGACTCCATATTTTTCTTAAAAATAAGAACACTTCCAGCACCTGCCCATTTTTCTGCCTCTGCCTTGAAAATCTCAGCTTCCATATCAAAAATTTTTCCTTTTAAGCGGAAGTTTTCTTCCTGAAGACGTTCTACTGCTTTTGATGTTTCCTGAGGCTTTGCAGAAAGAAGAACAGATACCTTGCTGTTTTCCTTTGCTATCTTTGAAAAATAGTCTATCACACGCTTCCCGCTTATCATTTCCACACGTACTCCCTGGCGGAACTTCACAACAGACAGAAACTTGACGGCTCCGATTTCTCCGGTGTGGGCAACGTGCGTTCCACAACAGGCACAAATGTCCGTTTCCGGAAATTCCACAATGCGCACCTGTCCTGTCAGCTCTTTTTTGCTTCTGTAAGGTATGTTTTCCAGTTCACTTTCCGATGGATATGTTATCTGAACCGGCGTATTTTCCCAGATTTTTTCATTTACCCTGTCCTCGATTTCCTGTAACTGTTCCTCGTTTAAAACTCCGCTGAAATCAATGGTAATCACATCGCTTCCCATATGAAATCCCACATTGTTATATCCGTACTTCTCATGTACAAGACCGCTTACCATATGCTCGCCGGAATGCTGCTGCATCAAATCAAAACGGCGCTCCCAGTTGATTTGCCCATGAACCTGACTTCCTTCTTTCAGAGCCTTGTCTACATAATGAATCAGCTCTCCGTCTTTTTCCTGAACATCCTTTACTTCCGCCTCTCCAAGACTTCCAATATCACAGGGCTGTCCGCCCCCTTCCGGATAAAAAGCGCTCTCGTCCAGAATAATCTCGTAACCGTTTTCGCCTTCTCTGCACTTTAAAACCTTTGCATCGAATTCCTTTATATACACATTTTCATAATATAGACGTCTTGTTTCCATCGTATCTACCTCTTTTCTAAAAAATTCCTTCCTATTATATAATAACATACTTCATAATGATACAATCTTTCAGGTATCTTCTGTTCCTGACAGTACCAGTATAGTCCCTGAAAAAAAGATTCGCAAGTAGTTCCTCTTTACCAAAACTTATGGTAAACTAAAAAAAGTATCATGTAACTTATTTCTCTTGTAAAGGAGATACATATGAAAAAGAAAATAAAATTAAAGCATATTCTTTCCAAATTGTACCATTTGCTGGATGCCCGACAAAAGAGAAGCTTTCTCTTCATTGTCGTAATTATGATTTTATCTTCTGCCCTAACCCAGTTTACCCCAAAAGCAATCGGCTGGCTGACAGATGATATACTGATTCAGGAGCAAATAGAATTTTTCAACATCATTCCCGTACTTCTTCTGATTCTTGTTGTAAATGTTGTAAACGAACTGATTAAAATATTGCGCAGAATCATGGTAGAAGATACAGCTACCAAAACAGAAAAACGGGCACGCGGACTTGTGATTACTTCACTTTTAAAAGCCCCCTTGTCTTTCTTCAAAGAAAATATGACCGGAAATATCCACGGGAGGTTAAATCGCTGTCTGGAAGGCACGATTAAACTGGAAAAACTTATCTTTATGGATTTTGCACCGGCTATCTTTAACAGCGCCGCTGCAATTTTTGTAATTTTCACCACACTTCCCGCTATTCTGGCTCTTCCTATGCTTCTCGTCATTCCAATTGGAATCGGGATTGTATTCCGACAAATCAGCACACAGCAGGGCATCCGCGTAGAACTTCTGGAAACAAAATCCTCTATGGACGGAACAATTGTAGAACTTTTAAACGGAATCGAAGTAATTCGAATTACAGACAGCATTTCCCTCGAGGAAAGCAGATTTGAAAATAAATCCGAGTTTCTGCGCAAAAAAGAAATGAAGCATCATAAACAGATGGCAAAATACGACTGCTGGAAATTTATAAATGAAGTTACTTTCACAGTGCTGATGATTGGGATTTCCGCATACCTGGCAACACAGGGAATTATCAGTGTCGGTGCAGTGCTGACCTCTTATCTCTGTTTTTCCCAATTAATAAAACCGTTGGAAGAGCTTCACAGAATTTTGGACGAATTATCTGAAAGCGTGATTCTTGCAGATGATTTCTTTAAGCTGGCAGAAATACCAAACGATTTTTCTTATACAGAAGTAAACAAAGCGACTTCCGGTCCCAATATTATCAGCCCCTTCATTAATATTAAGGATCTTCACTTTTCTTATGATAACCAGGCTTCTGTTTTAAAAAATCTGAACCTTGCATTTGAAAAAGGAAGCTTCACAGGAATTGCAGGTCCAAGCGGCTGCGGAAAATCTTCTTTTATAAAAGCACTCTGCAACCTGGAACAATATGGAGGAGAAATCTTTATTGACGGCGTGGATCTTCGCTCTCTTTCCAGAAAAGAACTGTCCCGGATTATCGCCTTAGTTCCTCAGTCCCCATTTATTGTAGCAGGAACCATATACGAAAATATCTGCTATGGACTTGACAGAATGCCTTCTCAAAAAGAAGTAGAAAATGCGGTAAGAAAAGCCTGTCTGACAGAATTTATAGACAGTCTTCCAAATAAGCTAAACACAGTTTTATCGGAAAATGGCGGAAACTTATCTGGCGGGCAGAAACAGAGAATCGCCATTGCCAGAATTTTTCTTCGAAAACCGGAAATTCTGATCCTGGATGAAGCTACTTCCGCCCTTGACAATACCTCCGAACGATATATTCAAAATGAAATTGAAAAATTAAAAGAAGAAACCAAAATGACTGTGATTTCCATTGCCCACAGACTTACAACCTTAAAAAATTCCGACCGGATCCTTGTTATGGAGCATGGGGAAATTGTCCAGACAGGAAAATATCAGGAGCTTATCGAAACAGACGGTATTTTCCGAAAGATGTATGAAGGAAAGCTGAAATAACACGCAAACAGAAAAATAATTTACTGATTCTGAAGTCTTCCCGCCCGCTGCCGCGTTATAATAAGTGAACGGGTAGAGAAAGGGGCTGATCACATTTCACAGGAAGAATATCTGGCATATTTAATAGAGCAGTATCAAAACTTAATATATTCCATATGTCTGAAATCAATCGGCAACCCCTTTGACGCTGAGGATTTAACACAGGAAGTGTTTCTGTCCGCCTACAAAAATCTTTCCCGTTTTGATGGTATGTATGAAAAAGCATGGCTCAGTAAGATAGCCGTGCGGAAATGTCTGGACTATTTAAAAGCAGCCGGACGGCGTACCATTCCAACAGAAGACACATATTTTGCACAGATTGCAGATAACGGTTCCTCCCCGGAAGAAACCTGTCTTCTTACAGCATCTGACAAAGAAGTGGAAAATCTCTGTATGAGTCTGAAAAGCCCTTATCGGGAGGTCGCAGCCGCTCATTTCTGTAATGAGCTTTCTGTGGCAGAGATTGCACAACAAAAGGGCAAAAATCCAAAAACCATTCAGACACAGCTTTACCGGGCAAAGGCTATGTTGAAAAAAATGCTGGAAAGGAGTGATTAGATGCACATAACCGAACAAGAAAAAGAAAATTTCCAAAACGGCTCTATGACAACAGACGAAACCATTATGCTTCTGGAGCATCTGAGTAACTGCGACTTCTGTCTGAATGACCTTATATCGAAAGAAGAACAGCGCCCCACCGCATCTGCGCCTGCTTATCTGCAGGAACAGATTCTGAGAAAAGCAGCTTCTCCTGAAATCCAGGCACAAAAAGCTGTAAAACATACTTCGTATCGTATGCAGATGTTTTACTGCGGTCTCCGCGCTGCCACCGGAGTGATTGTGGCTCTTTTCCTTCTCTTCACTCTCGGTTCCGTAGATTTCGCATCTCTGAATCCACCTCAGAACATACACACAGAAGCAAGAGAAGCGCCCCCTTCCGGACGCCGCGGAAGCATTCTTTCTGATTTTTCCAGAAAGATACACAAAGGACTGTCAGACGGCACAACACAGGTTACCGATTATCTAAACGATATTTTCAACTAAAATCTTATAAAATAGAATGGAGGCAATTATTATGCAAAAAAAGAAAAAAGGACTATTGCTTTTCATTTCCTCGCTGATTCCGGGAGCAGGGGAAATGTATATGGGATTCAAAAAACAGGGCATCAGCATTATGCTTCTCTTTTTCACCCTGTTCGCTCTCGGTATGTTTACAGGGCTCGACTTTATCATCTGGTTCACACCCATCATCTGGTTTTACAGCTTTTACAATGTGCACAACCTGAAATCTCTTCCTGATGAAGAATTTTATTCCATCGAAGACAATTACGTGCTTCATCTTGACGAGTTTACAGGAGACATAACGGGACTTCTCAAAAAACATCACACAGTTGCAGCCGGACTTCTGATTCTTTTTGGAATCAGCATTCTCTGGAGAGGCATTTCCGACATATTTTACTGGTTTCTTCCAGGACCTCTCGCAGGTATAATAAACAATCTCGGTTACAGCCTTCCGCAGATTATCATTGGAGCCTTCATTCTTATTGCAGGCATTTATCTTCTGAATAGTAAGAGACAGTCTTTCAACCAATACGAAGATTCTTATACTCAGGAGGAACATTACTGGGAACCTTACCGCCCATATCAGCAGCAGGAAGCGCCAAAACCGGTCCCGCCAGCTCCTCATGAAGCTCCGGCACCTGCGGCTGCTCCTATGGAAGAGTCCGCTGCTTCTGCTCCGGAAACCACAGAAGAATATCCTCCTTATCCGGATATGCCCTCCGACAAATAATGAATATCAGGCAAAAACAGAACAGCTCCGCCGGCTGAAAGACCTCAGCCAGCGGAGCTGTTCTGTTTATTATATTTTATCTTATTTTTCCTTTACCCGAAGACGCGCCATTGCACGGGCAAGAGCCATCTGATTTACATGATATTCCTGTATGCTCTGCTTCTGACGAAGCTGCTCCTCTGCCCTTTCCTTCGCTTCTCGTGCCCGGTGAGTGTCGATTTCATCAGGTCTTTCCGCGCTGAGGCAGAAAATTCTGGCACGGTTATTGATCATCTCCACAAAACCGTTACTCACAGCCAGAATATGCTCTGTTCCATTATCCTCCTGAAAGCGAAGCTCTCCCGGAACAATGGCAGCTACCATATTTTCGTGCTGTGCCAGAAATGCCTGTTCTCCGTCAACTGCCGGAATGGTAAGGCTCTTTGCCCTCCCGGAAAACGCCAGCTTGTTGCTGGCATAGACCTGAAGGCTGAATGTATCCAACATAAGGCTTCCTCCTTACTGCTCTCCGTTCATGGTCCTTGCTTTTTCGATCACATCTTCAATCGTTCCCACATTAAAGAAGGCATTTTCCGGATACTCGTCCATCTCGCCCTCCACGATCGCCTTAAATCCGCGGATTGTCTCTTTTAACGGCACATATTTACCCTGGATTCCTGTAAAGTTTTCCGCTACATGGAACGGCTGAGACAGGAATTTCTGCACTTTACGGGCACGGTAAACTGTATTTTTATCCTCATCGGAAAGCTCTTCCATTCCCAGAATTGCAATAATATCCTGAAGCTCTTTATATTTCTGAAGAACCTCCTGTACCTTGCGGGCAACTTCATAATGCTCTTCTCCCACAATATCCGCCTCCAGAATACGTGAGGTGGATTCCAGAGGATCAACCGCAGGGTAAATACCCTGCTCCACGATTTTACGGGAAAGAACCGTGGTTGCGTCCAGATGCGCAAATGTGGTTGCAGGAGCCGGATCAGTCAAATCGTCCGCCGGAACGTAAACTGCCTGCACAGAAGTTACAGAACCTTCTTTTGTGGAAGCAATTCTCTCCTGAAGCTCGCCCACCTCTGTTGCAAGCGTCGGCTGGTAGCCAACTGCAGAAGGCATACGTCCCAGAAGCGCAGAAACCTCAGAACCAGCCTGTACAAAACGGAAAATATTATCAATAAAGAGAAGTACGTCTCTGTGCTCTCTGTCACGGAAGTATTCCGCCATAGTAAGCCCTGTCTCAGCCACGCGCATACGTGATCCCGGCGGCTCGTTCATCTGTCCGAACACCAAGGCTGTTTTTTCCAGAACACCGGATTCCTTCATCTCAGACCAAAGATCGTTTCCTTCACGGGAACGCTCTCCAACACCTGTAAAAATGGAGTATCCGCCATGCTCTGTTGCGATATTCTGGATCAGCTCCTGAATGAGAACTGTTTTTCCCACACCTGCGCCGCCGAACAGACCGATTTTTCCACCTTTTGCATACGGAGCAAGAAGGTCGATCACCTTAATTCCTGTTTCCAGGATTTCCACTGCCGGACGCTGGTGTTCAAAATCCGGTGGATCCCTGTGAATACACCAGTGCTCCTCTCCTTCCAGAGAAGGACCTTCATCGACTGTATCGCCAAGAACATTAAAAAGGCGTCCCAGTGTTTTCTCGCCGACAGGAACTTTGATTCCGCTTCCTGTTGCAATGACTTCTCTGTCTCGCTGCAGTCCCTCGCTGGCATTTAACATAATACAGCGTACAATGTTGTTTCCCATATGCTGAGAAACCTCCATCACGCATCTTTTTCCGTTGTTTTCTACTTCCAGGGCGTCCTTAATATCAGGAAGCTCTCCTTTTTCAAAAACAACATCTACAACAGGTCCCA
>OGIW01000159.1_pt1 | contig 79708 bp, 78 predicted proteins | sample 1571921 | NCBI WGS metagenome assembly OGIW01 (sample SAMEA2582112, study PRJEB24529) | metagenome | biome: Human gut stool | place: China | collected 2011 | reverse complement strand
AAGATATAGAAAAAGTATAGCATAAAATGTGTCCACTTTTATAGTATATATCCAAATTTAAAGGTTTCGGAAATCCACTTGAGCAAACACCTATACTAGATATTAGCAACAGCGATTTGAATGATTATACATCCTTGATAGATACTAAAAAAATGACAGCAGAAGAGTTGAAAGAAATAGAAGAGGATATGAAACCTTTTACAACAAAGATACAAAAGAAAATGTTAGAACTGGAAACAGAAACATTAATTATAAACGGATCCCATCTGGCTACTTGGAAGATAGACAGCAGAGGTTACAAAAGATTTACTTTCAAGGAACTACCAGAGGATAAAAAAATAAGAGAGGTGGCATAAAAATATGGCAACAGCTAAAAACAAACTAGCAACACTAGATAACACAAGTAATACAGGAGTTCCAGCACTTAAAAGTATGCTGGCAACTCAAGCTATTAAGAAGCAGATTAAATCCCTGCTTGGAGAAAGAGCAGGGCACTTTATGATGGCAATAGTACAGGTAGTGGAGGGAACACCTCAGCTTCAACAGGCAGACCCTCAAAGCATTATCAATGCTGCTATTGCTTCAGCAGTTCTCAACTTACCAATAGAAAAGAATCTAGGGTTTGCCTATATAGTTCCCTACAATGATAGAGAAAGAGGAATGATAGCGCAGTTCCAGATGGGGTATAAGGGATATATTCAGTTAGCTCTTAGAAGTGGAGAATATAAGTTCATCAATGCAGTACAAGTCAAAGAGGGGGAACTACAAGGGTATAACCTTCTTACAGGAGAACTTCAACTTGAATTTATAGATGACATTGATAAGAGGGAAGAGGCTAGGACTATTGGTTATGCTTCTTATATAGAATTTAATAATGGATTTAGGAATACTCTTTTTATGACAGAGGCACAGGTTAAAAATCATGCTAAAAAATATAGTCAGTCATACCAATATGATTTAAGTAAAGGAAAGAAAAATTCTAATTGGAGCAAGAACTTTGAGGCTATGGCATTAAAAACAGTTCTCAAATTAAATTTAAGCAAGTATGGAGCTTTATCAGTGGAAGTACAGAAGGCTCTACAAACTGATGGACTGGTAGTTGACGAGATAGAAGAAGATGGAACTATCATAGGACAATTTACAGACAATACAGGTGATGAAATAGAAGTGATTAATAACATCAAGGCAACTGATGAGGATAGAGTAAGACTTCTGAAACAGTCTGAGCCTTTAAAAATAAATTTAGTGGAAGTTGTAAAAAAAGAACTGAAAATCGATTTTGAAACTATGACTAAAAATCAAGCAAAAGAAATTGAAGAATACATAGACACTAAACTTGAAGAAACAATGTAAATTCAAAATAATAAGGGATTGGGTACTTTCCTTTCCCTTACCTAAAGGTGATTTATGAAAGAGAGAAAATCAGGAATAACTTATAAAAAATCTAGTAGAAAAAGAATAAAGAAAATGGCTGAACTGGAAAGGCTATGTCGGATTGATTGGAGAATTGACAATAATACTCTAATAAAAAAACTTAGTATTTCCAAAACAGAATTTTATAGAAATTTTAAGAAAAAAGCTGATGAATTAAGAAAAATAAATAGTAAAGAATCTTTATTTAATCTTTCCCAATTTTATTAAAAATGGGAAAAATAACAATTAATTCAGAAAAGGAGAATACAATGCCTATTTTAAGATTAAGTAATAAAGAATACAATGTAACTCTTTTAGATAAAAATAATAATCCTTTTTTCCTAACTAAAGAAAAAGAAAAAACAACATTAGATAATATTTTAAACAACATTTCTAAAACTATTGACCCTAAAAGTGATACAGACACTATGAAAGCTATTCTTTACAAATATTTAAAAAATACCAAGATAAAGTTTAAAGATATAAAAATAAGGGAAATTTAGGAGTGGATATGAAAATAAAAAAATATGGAAATATATATGGTGAATACACTGGAATTCAATTAAACTTTTGGGAATGGATAAAAAGGAGATTTAGATGATAAAAATAATGCATGGAAATTCTTTGGAAGTATTAAAAACTTTAGAAGATGAAAGTATAGATTGTGTTGTAACATCTCCTCCATACTGGCAAATTAGGGACTACGGAGTTTCCGGCCAGATAGGACTTGAAAGTGATGTAAACGAATTTCTTGATAAGCTTATAAATGTTTTTAATGAAATCTATAGAGTACTAAAGAAAACAGGGACTTTATTTGTAAACATGGGGGATACTTACAGCAATGTAAATGCTAAATTAGCAGGAGGAATAAATAATAAGAGGCATGGAAAAAATAATGGATATAAAACAGTTCCAAGAAAAACAAATATAAAGAGAAAATCTAAAATGATGATTCCCGAAAGATTAGCTATTATGATGGTTGATAATGGTTGGATACTGAGAAACGAAATTATTTGGCATAAACCAAATATACTTCCAGAATCTGTAAATGATAGATTTACAAATGATTTTGAAAAAGTATTCTTCTTTTCTAAAGAGCAAAAGTATTATTTTAAAAAACAGTATGAGCCTTACTCTGATAAAACTATCCATGCATTTAAAAATGGAATAATGCCAGATAGTACAAAAAGATTAAATCCAGGTGAAAGTAAAACAGGAATGAGAGAAGGAAGAGTGTGGAAATCCATTTATAATGAGAATGGCCGGAACATGAGAACAGTCTGGAATATAGCAACTAAAGGAATTAAAGAGGGTCATTTTGCTATCTTTCCAGAGGAATTAGTAAGAAGATGCTTAGTTAGTGGCTGTCCAGAAGATGGAATAGTTCTGGATCCCTTTCTTGGTAGTGGAACTACTTTAAAAGTGGCAAAAAGTTTAAATATGCATGGAATAGGAATTGAGTTGAAAAGAGAATACATTGATATAGCAGTTGGCCGGATAGGTGAAGATTTATTTACTAAGATAAAAATTATATAGAGGTGGAAATATAGATAATAAAAAATGTGAAGAGTGTAGAAAATCTGGAAAAATAAAAATTTGTTATCTAAATGGAAAAGCAGCTTGTGAAAATGCAAAAGTTGAAAATAAACTGGAGGAAAATCAATGACAGTTAGTGAATTGATGAATAAATTAAAAGATTTTGATGGTGACAGATTAGTTTTTGTAAGATGTAAAGATGAGGATAATAAAATAACTGAATTTGAATTATCTGAATATAATGAGTGCGAAATTTATAATGATAATGATGGAGTGATAATTGATATAGTTGATTAGGAGGTAGGGAAGATGATTATAAGAGATAAAAAAACTTTAACAGAAAAAGAATTGCTGGAATTACAAAATAGTATAAAAAAATTATATGATATGCAAGAAGGGGAACAATGAAAGAAACAAAAAAGGCAATAGCTTATTTTAGAGTAAGTACAGATATGCAAAGAGACGACCTCTCCCTTGAAACACAAGAAAAGGGAGGGGAGATCTTTGCAAGAGATAATGGTATTGAAATAGTAAAGAAATTTACTGATGTTATGTCTGGAGGAAACAGAAATAGAAAGGGATTTCTTGAAGCTCAAAAATATTTAGAAGATCATAAAAATGAAATAGATTATTTTATAGCTTATGATGTTAGTAGAATAGCAAGAGATGCCTTTGCTTTCCTTTCCCTCTTCAATAAATTAAATATATTGGGAGTAAAGTTGAAATTAATAAATAATCCTAATTTGGATAGTGACAGCCCTATGGGAAAGTTGATTTTAACTATATTAGCTGCTATCTTTGAGTTTTTCCGATTTGATAATGCAGATAGAGTAAGAGATAATATGATTATAAGAGTTAAAGAAGGCAAAAGAATGAATAATGCTCCCTTTGCTTATAGAATGGTAAATAAAAAAATGGTAGTAGTTCCAGAAGAAGCAGAGTTAATAAAATTTATCTATGCCGAATATCTGAAAGGACATGGAATAGTAGCTCTTGAAAGAATGACTGGTAAAGATAGAAGTAGCATAAAGCAATGGTTAAATAATAAAGTTTATGCTGGTTATAATGTCTTTGGTGCTAGAAAAATGAATAAAACTACTTTTAAACCCATGAAAAACCCAGATACAAATAAAATTGTAGAAGCGAAAGGAGACTGGGAACCTATAATTGATATAGAAACATGGGAAAAGGTAGCAGCTAGAATGAATAATAATAGAGAATTTAGAATAAGGAATATTGAAAAAACCTCTTATTTGTTATCTGGTCTTTTATTTCACTCTTGCGGCTCTAAACTTAGAGGAAATGCAGGAAGAAAAGGTACTAATTATTATAGATGTATTGGTTGCAATAGAAGTATAAAAACTGACATTATAGATAAAAAAGTTCTTGATGAGCTGTTTAATAATGAATTTCTACAAGAATTGAATAAAAGTACAGGAAAAGTTGAAAATAAGAAAGAAAAAGAATTGATAAAATTAAAAAACTATAAAATTTCTCTAAAAAATAAAGAAAAGAAATTGATAGATTTATATACAGAAGATTTAATCTCCAAAGATGAATATATAAATAGAAAGAATGAAATTAAAAATTCTATAATAAATACAGAGGCAGAATTAATCCTATTAGAAAATGAAAAGGAAGAAAAGAAACAAAATATTGACTTTGCTAAAATGTTTATAGCTGCACTTAGTAATTTAAAAAATGCAGAGAGTAAGCAGGAAGCTAATAAGATCCTAAAAATGATAATAAAAAAAATAGAAATAGATGATAATAAAGAAGTTTTCATTCATCTTAATTTTTAAAAAAAGACCAATTAGCAATAAGCCGATTGGTCTTTCTCTTTATATAATCTAAAGTTCATTTACTGGTTTTTTCCAAGCTCCTAATATAAAGGCTGTAACCAGCGATCCAATAATTACTGATACAAGGTACATTACTGGATTAGTAACCACTGGGAAAACGAATATTCCACCATGTGGAGCTGGTAATAATACTCCAAAGAACATTGACAGTCCTCCAGCGATTGCTGCTCCTATTACACTTGCAGGGATAACTCTTATTGGGTCAGATGCTGCAAATGGAATAGCTCCTTCAGTTATAAATGATAATCCCATAATGTAACAAACTTTTCCAGCTTCTCTTTCATCTTTAGTAAATTTATTTCTAAAGAATGTAGTTGCCAAAGCTATTCCTAAAGGTGGTACCATACCTCCTGCCATTACAGCAGCATGAGGTGCATAGTTTCCAGCCGCTATCATGGCAATTCCAAAAGTGAAGCTCGATTTATTTACTGGACCTCCCATATCCACTGCCATCATTCCTGCTAATACAGCTCCTAGTAGAATAAGGTTTCCTGTTCCTAGAGTTTCAAGGAAATTAGTAACTCCTGTATTTAATGCTGCAATTGGATCAATAATTACTCCATACATCAAAGCACCAGTGATAAATATACCAAACAACGGATAAAGAAGTACTGGCTTAATCCCTTCAAGGCTGTTAGGAAGTTTATTAAATACTTTTTTCAATAACACAACTGTGTAACCACCAAGGAATCCACCTATAAGTCCACCTAAGAATCCTCCGCCATTATTTAAAGAGATAAGTCCTCCTACCATTGCTGGGGCAAATCCTGGTCTGTCAGCTATACTCATTCCTATAAATCCAGCCATTACTGGTACCATTAAGAAGAATGCATTTCCTCCACCTATATCACTTAACATTTTTGCTAAAGGATTAAATGATGGATCATTTGGATCTCCAGCATGTATACCAAACATGAATGAAAGTGCAATTAATATTCCTCCACCTACAACGAATGGAAGCATATTTGAAACTCCTGACATTATATGTTTATAGAATCCACTTTTTTCTTTTCTTGTAGAAGAAGAAGTTTTCTCTCCCTCTGTTGAATAGATAGGAGCATTTTGAGCTACTGCATTTTTTATCAGTTTTTCAGGATTTTTTATTCCTTCTTTTACAGGAACAATCTCAACGTGCTTTCCTGCAAATCTGTCCATTTCAACATTTTTATCTGCTGCTACTATTATTCCTTTTGCATTTTTTATCTCTTCATCTGTAAGTTCATTTTTAACTCCAGTAGAACCATTTGTTTCAACTTTAATATTCACTCCCATAGCAAGAGCTTTTTTGATAAGAGCATCAGCTGCCATATATGTATGAGCTATTCCTGTAGGGCAAGCTGTTACAGCAAGTACATCTGGCATTCCAGTATCTCTTGTATCATGTTTTTCTTCTTCTTTTTCCATATCTGCTGATAATATTTCTATTACCTCTTTAGGCAAAGCTGCTTTTAAAAGATTTTCTCTTACATCATCATCTAATAATGTAGTTGTAAGTTTTGAAAGTACTTCTATGTGAGTATCAGAAGCATTTGCTGGAGCTGCTATCATAAAGAATAATTTTGAAGATTCTCCATCTAAAGATTCATAATCCACTCCTGCTTTAGATAATCCAAAAGCAATACTTGGAATTTTTACTGCACTTGTTTTGGCATGAGGAATTGCTATTCCTTCTTCCAGTCCAGTTGAACTCTGTGCTTCTCTTTTCAATATCTCTTTTTTATATTCTTCTTTATCATTAAGTTTTCCTGCTGCATATAAGATTTCTACCAGTTCATCAATAATTTCACTTTTAGTCGTCCCTTTTAAGTTAAGGTTTATACAATTTTCTGAAAGCATATTGTTTATCATAGTTTGTCCCCCTTATTTAATTTTTTCAATTTTAATATCTTTTAATAAGTTTTCCATAGTTTCCAATGTTGTCAACCCTTCAGAAAATGCAGTGGCACTTCCTGATGCTATCCCATATTTATATGAATCTTCTATTGAATTTCCACCTGTTATACCATAGATAATTCCTGCTACCATTGAATCCCCTGCTCCTACTGAACTTACAAGTTTTCCTGTAGGTGCATTTCCTAAATATACTCCCCTTTCACTAATCAGCATAGATCCGTCTTTACCCATAGAGACAATGACATTTTCACTTCCCATACCTCTTAATTTTTCTCCAGCTTCTACTATTTCTTCTATTGTTTCAAGCTCTTTTCCAAAAAATTCTGAAAGTTCATTTTTATTTGGCTTTGTGAGATACACTCCAGCCTCAAGAGAATATTTAAAAGGCTCATCTCTTGTATCAAGTATTACTTTTACTCCCTCTGGTACTTTTGAAATCATATCTCTGTATATTTCATTTCCCATAGTCTTAGGTACACTTCCTGAAAGGACTAATACATCTCCAGCTTTTATATCCTTTATGCTTTCTAGCAGTTCTTTCTTGTTTTCTTCTGTAATCACAGGAGATTTCCCTGATATTTCACTTTCTTTTTCTTCAGTTTTCATTTTTATATTTATTCTTGTATTCTCTGCAAGCTCTACAAAATTTCCTTTTACACCATAGTTTTTCAGGCTGTTTTTTATATAGTCCCCAGTGAATCCGCCTACAAATCCAAGTGCTATACTTTCTCTTCCAAAGTTTTTCAAAACTTTAGATACATTTATCCCTTTTCCTCCAGCTAAAGTATAGCTGTCTTTAAGCGAATTTAGTTCTCCTTCTATAAATCTGTCCATCACAATATAGTAATCTATAGCAGGATTTAAAGTTACTGTGTAGATCATTTTAATCCTCCTTTTTCCTCATGTTTTTCTCAAGCTCTGTTGGAATTTTTCCATTTGTTATCAGTACTCCTTCATCTAAAGAAGCAAAATTTATAAAGCTATTAGCTTTAAATTTCGATTCATCACAGATGAAATATACTTCTTTTCCTCTTTTTATAGCTTCACTTTTCACTATTACTTCCTCTGGATCTGGGGTAGAATATCCATCTAATGTTATTCCATTAGCTCCTATAAAGGAAATATCAAAGTTATAGCTTTTAAGTGCCATCACTGCTGTAGCCCCTACAGTTGCACCTGTTTTTATTTTTACTTTTCCACCTATGAGGTATGTTTCTATTCCAAATTTTGCAAGTTTCTCCATATGTGTAAATCCATTTGTAACTACTTTTATATCTTTTTTATCTTCCAGATACTTAATCATACACTCTGCTGTACTTCCTGCATCTAAAAATATTATATCTCCATTTTTTACATGAGAGGCTGCTTCTTTTCCTATCTTATTTTTCTCTTCAGAAAATACCATTTTCTTATATATGATATCCTCTTCTTTATTTTCTATTAAGACAGCTCCTCCATGTACTCTTCTGATCTTCCCTTTTTCTTCAAGAAAGTTAAGGTCTCTACGAACTGTTGCTTCTGATACATCCATTTCTTCTACCAATTCATTCAGTTTTATATTCTTTTTATTCTTAATTAGTTCTAAAATCAGATTATATCTTTCAATATTAAGCATTTTATTCCCCCTTTCTTCTTCTTGATTTTATAGTATCACTCTTTTTATAAAAAATCAATTATTTTCTTTCAAAATCTTTTAAAATGTTTCACAATATTTTTACATCTTCTTTCAAATTACTTCAAAATCATAATTACCGCTTTTATAGTATACGAAAAAATCATAAAGTTTTATTTCAAAACATTTATTCTCTTTCATTTTTTAACTCTCTTTATATGTTTATTCTAATTTTACATTCATTTTCCTTCATTTTTTAATTTTTCTTTCAAATTCAATCACAGACGAAGAAAAATAATATTCTTATTTACTAGAGTTATTTATTTTGTTATAATCCAGTGTATAGACAGATATTCTAACCTTTGGAGGTAAAGAAATGAAAAAGATTTTTACAATCCTTATTCTATTAATTGGAATTACAGGATGTGGGAAGGAAAAGCAATCAAGTGATACAATTCGTTGGATCAATGGAACTTATGCTATGCTTACAACAGTAAATCGTGGAGACATAGAAAAAGTTGGAGGTTATGACAAAACTCCTGATAATACTAAGGCAATTCAAAAACTTTTAGTGGATTGGTGGGGAATAAATAATCGTAAAGATGCTGATAAGACTCTGAACTGGCTTTTACAAGAAGGACATAGAAATGAGTTTTTAGCTACTTATCATGAATATAAGCTGGAAACTTTTGATCGTACTGCTTTTGAGAAAGTTATTAGCGGACTTCCTAAAAATGATAAAGTATATTTCATTCTTCTTTTTGATTCCTATGAGAAGTATGGAGAAAATGCAATAGCTGCCTGGGATCTCTGCCGTGCTGTACAACTTTTAGGTTTTTACTATATTGCAGGATATTATACTTATGAAGAGTCTCTTGATAAATCTTTGGAAATAGCTAAAGAGATACAAGCTACTTACCCTTCATGGGAAGACATGTGTAAAAGTTATCTTTATGGTTATCAATATTGGAATGATGATATAAATGATAATGAATCTGCCAGCTATAAAAGAGCTCAAGTATATGAAAAAGTCAAAAATATGAAAAACTCTCCATATAATTTAAAATGGAATACTGAATTGAAAAAAGAATGGTAAAAAAGAGAGGATAGCTTAAAAGAAAAATATAGTTTTAGAACTTCCAATTTCTAAAACTTATACTATCCTTTTATTATCCTCTTTACTTTATAATTGATTATATTTTTTTGAACATCCCTTAGCTTTCTCTACTGGATATTTCTCTTCATTAAGTTTCATTTTTTCTTCCACTGCATCCAGCAAGTCTATTCCCATTTTATCACTCATTAAAAGAAGATAAACTGCTACATCGGCCATTTCATATTTTATGTCCTGATAGTTATTTTTCTCAGCTTCAGAACTACTCTTCCATTGAAAGCACTCTAACAATTCAGCTGCCTCAATAGAAAGAGATATTGCCAAATCTTTAGGATTATGAAACTGGCTCCAATCTCTGTCATCTCTGAATTTTTTTACAAGTTCATTTATTCTGTCAAATTTTTCCATCTGCATTCACCTCTCAAAGATTAGAATATCAAAATTCATAAAAAAATGCAATGAAAATTAAACTTTTAAAAGTATTTTATACTGTTCTGCAAAATTCATGAGAACCTCTTTATTGTTATTTGCAGGGTCTTCCAATACTTTTCCTAAAAGGTATTTTAAAGTTTCCCCAATATCTTTTCCCTCTGTTATTCCTATTCCTATCATATCATTTCCATTTACTGCTAGATCTTTCATAGATACAGGTTCATTATTATTACAGATTTCATGATATGCAATCTTTAATTTATCCAGAGCAGTAAAATCAAATGGAGGTTTATGAGCTACTCTGTCTGCTTCCATTAATTTAAAAAGTTTAGGCATATTTTCATGTCCTATTTTATCAATCAATTTCTTGCAGTATCTTTTATTGCTGTTCTTTGAATTATTCAAATGATTGGCAATCAATAGAGTTACATTTTTTATAATTTTATTGGTATATTTCATCCTTGTAAGTATTTTTTCAGCCATAAAAGCACTTTCCTGTTCATGCCCATAAAAATGCCCTATTCCATTCTTTACAGTATAGGTTTCAGGTTTCCCTATATCATGGAGCAGAGCTGCCAGTCTCAGCTCTATATCTCCCTCAATTGAAGCTGTTGCCTTTTTAATATGTTCGTCTAAAGTTAGATTGTGATGTGGATTTCTTTGATTGAATTTCCTTGTCTTTGTCCATTCAGGTATGAGATATTCAAGGATTCCTGTTTCTTCAAGAAGTTCTATTGCTATATCAGCAGCATCAGCTGTTATTATTTTACTGAATTCCTCTCTCATTCTTTCCATAGAGAGTTTTTTTACAAGGGGAATATATGGCTGAAGCTGTTCTATATCATTTTTATTATTCAAATCCTTTGTTACAAGAAATCTTATAAATCTCATGATTCTCAAAGGATCTTCTTTTATACGTTCTGAAGCTTCTCCTACAAAACGAAGATTTCTATTCATTATATCTTCTACAGCATGCTCAGCACATCTATAATTTTCACCATCAAAAGCTATGGCATTAATAGTGAAGTCTCTTCTTTTCAAATCCTCCATTATATCATCTGTAAACTCTATTTCCTGCTCTCTTCTATCCTCTGGCGTCCCTATATCTTTTCTGTATTTAGCTATTTCATAATGTATTCCTTTATACTTTACCTGAATTATTCCAAAAGCCTTTCCAATCTCTTTTGGATGGAACTCCTTAAATATCTCCAAAAGTTTTTCATATGACAGGTTTGTTACAAAATCACAATCTTTTGGTTTCAGTCCCAGAAGAGAGTCTCTCACATACCCTCCAACTACATAACCTTCTCCATGCTTTTGAATGATATCAAGAATATATTTTTCGTTCTCTCCAAGTTCTATTTTTTTTAATTTTTCCATATATCATTCTCCTTTGAGCAGAAAATTCTTGTATATTTCTATTACAAACTTTTCTATAGCTTCTATATCAGCCTTTTCAGGTATTACAATCAATTCAGGAGTATTCTCAAAATTTTTAAGCCTTTTCTCCAGTACTTCTACCAGTTCAACTACTTCCTCAAATTTCATTTCTCCCTTTTTTATCTTCATTATTAAATCTTTTTCCTGTAAAGGATATACCAGATTTCCAGTGGTTATTATCTCTATCGCTTCCAGTAAAAGCCTTACAAGATGCGAAGCATACTTAGTATCATATCCTGATAATTTTATAAGCTCCTGTCTGTTGCTGCTCTCTTTTATTATTTTTTCTATAACTTCACAGGCATTTTTAAGATTGAGATTAGAATTAATATTATATTCTCCTATTCTGTAAACATCTCCTTTTGCATCTCTCTGAATAAAGTTTTTTTCAAAATTTTTCTCCTCCCTCATTTTTGGCAGAAAAATTTTATCCGATCCATATTTTTCTATCATCTCTTTTATAAAATCTCTAGCTGAATACAGCTTTTCAAGGTTTTCTTTTTTTACATAAAGTTTATGTTTTTGTGAGTTTGCAAAACCTGAAAATTTCTCTATCAGTTTTTGTGAGAGAAAAAGATGCCTGTTCTCCAGCAGTTTTCTTCCATATTCATTTATATATATGATGCTATCTTCATCTACAAAGAGAAGTTCTATTATATTAGGATTATTTCCAGCTGCCAGTGTAACAAATCTTTTCAGTTCATAAAAAGTTCTGTCTACTGCTTCTGAACTATTTTTACCATTTTCAAGCTTGGATTCTACTCCTAAATCTACCTGCTCCAGTTTTTGAAGTCCAATATGATATTCCCATGGAGCAAGAAATATTCCTGTATAGTCCTTATCTGAAGTTGGAGTAGCTAAACCGTAGAGGTGGCTTCCTGTTCTTATTTCTAATATTTTGCCATTGTTTACCAATTTTTCCATGTTCTCACCTCTTTTTTTGATTTCTATAATTATATACTGGTTTCCATCTTTTTTCAAATAGAAAATACAGGCTCTGAAACAATAAAAAATTCAAATTAAAATGGATGACTTATAAAACGAAAGATTACAGCAGCTTTACTGGTGCATCTCAGTAATTACAGCTGTTAAAATCTCAACTGTTTAATTACTGAAAACTTAATCTAACTTTTTAGTCATCCACTTAGTATAAATTATTTTATCTAAAATATATTTTTAACTTTTATTCAATAGTTACTTTTATAGAATTATTCATAGCACTTTCTGATAGTTCATTCCCTAACCCCGGAAGTTCCGGTACCTTATATTTTCCATTTACTGGCTGATAATCATAAATACAATAAGATTTATTATATGGAGTCAAATTTACAGCATGATGCTCATGAATTACAAAATTTGGTATTACACATTCTAAATGCAGAGCTACAACATTAGATAACGGACTTCCACAGGCATGTCCCTGTACTCCTACATCATATGCATATGCCATGTCACAGATTTTTTTACCTTCAGTGATTCCTCCACAGTTTCCAAAGTCTGGCTGTATCATTTGGACAGAACAATTTTCAAAATATTGAGCATACTGCCATCTTGAATAAATACGTTCCCCTGTTGCAATTGGTATGTTCAATTTATCTGACATATATTTAGTAATTTTAGGATATGGTGTAGTTGGCTCTTCAAAACAGAATATATCATATTTTTCTGCCATTCTTCCTAACTGTAATGCTGACTGTGCATCTGTATAAGAATGATTTTCCATTATAATATCAACATCTGGACCTACTGCTTCTCTTACAGCTGCTATTCTTTTTTCGACTATATTTAGATATTTTTTACTCAGAAGTCCAAGCCTGTCATTATCATTAAAGAATCCATCTTCTTCATTATATAGGAAGAAGTCAAATTTCACAGCATCATAACCTTCTTCAACAGCTTTTTTAGCATTTTTAGCATAATCTTCTGGAGTTCTTGCAGGTATTCTTACCTCTCCCCATCCAAACTGAAGCTGGCTGGCATAGCATCTTAAATTATCTCTTTTCTTTCCACCTAAAAGTTTATACACTGGAACTTTGAAATATTTTCCTTTTATATCCCAAAGAGCTATATCTATAGCTGATATTGCAGAAAATGTTACTGGTCCTCCATTTTGTCCCCAGAAAGTAGAACGATACAATTTATCCCATATAACCTCATTGTCTAATGGATCCATTCCTATTACCATTTTGGCTAATTCCTGAAGCATTCCAAAAGCTCCTAATGCTCCTACATCATAAGCCATTGCAGCTTCTCCATCTCCGTATATTCCCTCATCAGTATAAATACGGCAAACTATCGGACGCCAGTCTGGTCTCACATCTGTTCCTAACTGCATAACATCAACTTTTACTATCTTCATGTTTCTCCTCCTTCTATGGAAATAATTCCTATTTTATATTTTTTTATTTTTATATTTCTGCTTCAGATTCCTTGTATAATTCAACTCCCATTTTTTCCTCTTTTGTTCTTAAAAGTCCAAACTGAATAGTGATTATAGCTGCGATTGCCAGTAAAAATGGATAATAAGAATCGCTAACTATTGCAAATGGTGAAAGCCCTGTCAATGTACTTGCAAGAAGCATTTGTCCACCATGTGGTATTATTCCCTGTACTGCACAGCTGAAAATATCAAGAAGACTTGCTAAACGTTTTGGTGCTATATTATAAATTTTAGCAAATGTTTTAGCTAAAGGTGCACTTACAAGTATTGCCACTGTATTGTTTGCCATTGAACAGTCAACAAGAGCTACCAGTGCAGATATTCCATATTCGGCTCCTCTTCTTGAATGAATCCTTTTCTCCAGTGAATTTACAAGCCAGTCAATACCTCCATATTCTTTAGCTATTCCTGTGAGTCCACGAAGAACTATTGCTATTATAATAAGCCCTGACATTCCATTAATTCCTTTGGCTATAGCCTGAGCATATGTAGAGAAAGTAAGGCTTCCTGTTATAAATCCTATCACACCACACATTCCTGTTCCAAGGAGTAAAACAACTATAACATTCATTCCCAGTAATGCTGTTATCAAAACTATAATATAAGGAACTATTCTCACTATATTATAGGTATATTCTCCAGTAAGTTCCTCTCCTGTTCCAACAAAACTATAACAAATTATTGCTACAATAGCTGCTGGAAGTGCAATCAACAAATTCATTTTAAATTTTTCATTCATTTCACAGCCAGCACCACGTGTTGCTGCAATTGTAGTATCTGATATTATTGAAAGATTATCTCCAAACATTGCTCCCCCTAAAACTGCTGCTATAGCAATTGTAGGTGAGATATGTGCTTTTTCAGCAAGACCTATTGCTATAGGTCCAATTGCTGATATTGTTCCCATTGAAGTTCCCATAGCTGTTGCAATCAAAGCTGCTATAATAAATATTCCTGAAAATATAAATTTTCTTGGTATTATTGATAATCCCAGATTAACAGTAGCATCTACTCCACCCATTCCTCTGGCTGCTCCTGCAAAGGCACCTGCCAAAAGAAATATAATACACATTAAGATAACTCCTGAATCTCCACCATGTTTTGATATAATATCAATTTTAAAATCCACTTTATCTTTTCCCATGATGATGGCTGCTACTAATCCTCCCAACAAAGCCGCTTCTCTAGGAACCTGATTAAATGGTTTTTCTATTCCCATTAAAGTAAAAAATATTCCTGAACCAAGATAAATGATTAAAAAAACTATCAATGGGAAAAATGCTTTTATTCCATAATTTTTTTTAGACTGCAAATTATCCATGTCTTCCTCCTTTTAATTTCACAGTTAATCTCTACCTAAGATCGCGCAATCTTGTTCTAAATTAAGCCTACACTTTTGCAAATTTATCTTTTGTTTCGTTTTTATAACAAAAGTATAGCATGATGATTTTATAACTGTAAAATACCTAAAAAATATCTCTAGTTATAACAAATAATTATACCCCCTTAAATGTCCTCTCTTAGTCAGATAAAATTATATACGAATTTAAAATATAGACTTTTCTTCATTTTTTAGTATAATTATATTAGATGCTTCTAATATAAAGGAGTGATATAGATGACATTTCAACAAATTCAATATATAATAGAAATTTCCAGATGTGGTTCAATCAGTAAAGCTTCTAAAAATTTATATGTAGCTCAGCCTTATCTAAGTAAACTTCTAAAAGAATTGGAAGAGGAGATGAGCATAACCATTTTTAACAGAAATATAAAAGGTGTGGATCTTACTGATGAAGGAAAAGAATTTATAAATCATGTGAGGCCTCTCTTAGAGCAAAAGAAAAAAATCATAGAAATGTATTCTCAGCATAAAACAAATCCTACTATGTATGCTGCTGTTTCTACTCAAAGATACCCTTTTGTTATAAAGGCTTTTATAGAATTTTTTAAAGAAAAAATTACAGATAAATTTGAAATTCATATAAGAGAAGTTGGAATGTATAAAGTAATAAATGATGTTTATTCAAAAAGAAGTACTATAGGAATAATCTTTATTTCTGAATTAACTGAAAAATTTTTAAAGAAAGTCTTAGCTTCTAAAGATATAGAATTTTATGAAATTGTAAAATTAACACCTTGTGTATTCTTTCATAAAAATCATCCATTAGCACAAAAAGATGAAATAAGCATAAATGATCTCTATGATTTTCCTTTCGCTTCTTTTGAAGAGGATGCTTCTTCATCTATGGATTTTGCTGAAGAATTTCTTCTCTATGATTTCAATCTCATAGAAAAAAAGATATTTGTTGAAGATAGAAGAACCATGATAAATATTCTTACTAATACCAGAGCATTTTCTATTGGAACAGGAATTCTGCCAACAGGATATGCTGGACCAGAAATAATAAGTAAACCTATCATTCAATATAAAGATGAAATAAGACTTGGCTGGATAAAGCTTTCTAATACAAAATTAGATAATGGCATGGATTTATTCATAGAAAATATAAAAAATACTGTTTCTGAAACAATAAAAAATTTAAACTAAAAATGGATGGCTCACTTAGTCATCCATTTTTCATATTTTATTTAAACTTTGAATTTTCATAGTTATAGGGAATGCTTGTTCCTACAAGGACATCCTCTATCTTGTCAATAATAAGCCAGTCATCCATATTTCCCTGTCTGTCAAAATCAAGAGGTTCGATAGTTTCTAATTTTTCAAACTCAATAAGGCAGAGACATTTTTTATGCCAACGCTCTTTTTGCTTATCTGTCAGATTTAATTTTTTCTGATTTTCCTCAAGTGTTTTTGTTATTTCTTCATCAGATAATTTCACATAATTTTGAACAGTTTTTACTATTGCTTTTTCAGTTATTTTAGCTGTTCCTTTTTTTATAAAATACAGTACTTCCCCTTGAAAAACCCTGCTGTGAGGTATTTTTCTTCCAGCTGCACCACGAACTATCATTGTTTTTGTTCCATCTTTGATTTTCTCCAACACTTTCTCTTTATTGTCGCAATAGACTAAATGAACCATATATCCCTCCATTTTTTCTTCTAATCATCTATATTTTATTTATTGTATTAGGTATATTTATATTTTTTAAGTTAAGTTTATGTGCATATGCTGTAAAAGAAAGTGAATCAAAGAAAAAAGGAGTCTGCCACAACTCCTTTTTCATATAGGTATCATATTAAATATTATTAGTCTTCTTCGTAGAATACTTTTATTTTATCCTCAGGTTTAACTTCTTCTTTCAAGATATATTTAGTTTTATAGTCTTTGAACAGTTTAAAGAAAGTTCCACTCAATGAAAGCATAACTGCTATATTAATAAATGTAGGTACTGCTGTTGTAAAGTCAGCAAACAACCATACAGTTGATCCTGGCATTCCAATAGTAGTTGCCATAACAACCATTACAAATCCTGGTACTGGATAGAATATTTTATAGAATTTTAATATTCCATCTTTTAATTTAGGAGATGATTTCATAAGGTGTCTTAAAATAATTTCATAGTAAGCGTACCAACCAGATGAAGTAGTTACTCCAAATAGGAAGATTCCAGTTGCTATGAATATTTTACTTGCTGATCCCATACCAGTTGCGAAAGCGTTTAGAGTAAGAGTAGCTCCTGTTGCTCCACTGCTCCATACACCTGTGATGATTATAACAAGACAAGTTAAAGTACAAACTACAATTGTATCAATAAATACTTCAAATGCTCCCCATAGTCCTTGTTTGATAGGATGGTCTGTTTGTGCAGAAGCATGGATCATTGGAGAACTTCCCCATCCTGCTTCGTTACTGAATACTGATCTTGCCATACCGATTCTCATTACCTGACTGAAAGCTGCTCCAGCAAATCCCCCAGCTGCTGCTGTTCCAGTGAAAGCTCCTTTGAATACAAGTCCTAATGTTGCAGGAAGGTTTCCAATGTTTATAGCGATTATGTATAATGCTGCCCCTACATAGAATACACACATAAATGGAACTATTTTACCAGCTAATTTTCCTAGAGATTTAATTCCTCCAATAATAAGGATATAGTTACATACAATGTAGATGATACTTGCGTAGATTATTTTTATTCCAAATGCAGCACTTACAGCTTCTGATACTGTATAGTTTTGTACTGTAATAAAGAATGTAGAGAAGATTCCTCCTCCAAATATCGCAGCAGGTATAAGCCACCATTTATGACCTTTTTCCTCTCCAAGACCTTTCTCCATATAGTAAGTAGGTCCTCCATATGGATCTCCCTTTTCATCTTTCTCTCTGTAATAAACTCCAAGAGATACCTCAGCCATTTTCAATATCATTCCAACAAAAGCTGCTATCCAAAGCCAGAAAAGTGATCCCGGTCCTCCAACTGCCATAGCAGTAGCAACTCCTCCAATGTTACCTACTCCTACTGATCCCCCAATTGCTGTTGCAACTGCTTCAAACGGAGTGATAAGTCCTTTTCCATCTCCCTCTGCCTTATTTCCCTTTTTAATTATCTTATATATAGTTTCAGAGAAAATATGTTTAAGATGAAATACTTGGAAAAATCCAGTTTTAAAAGTGAAATAAAATCCAGTTCCTAGGATGATTACAATTATAGGCAGTCCCCATAGGAAATTAACCAAAGCTTCAAAATACGCCAACATTTTTATACCCCCTTAAATATTTATATATAGTATCTCTCCACCTATGATTGTTGAATCAATCTTAGTAGAAAGTATCTGACCTTTTTCGATAGTGAATATATCTCTATCTAAAACAACAAAATCTGCCAGTTTGCCTTTTTCCAAACTACCTTTCATATTCTCCTCAAAAGATGCATAAGCACTATTTACTGTATAGCATTTCACTGCCTCTTCCACAGATATTTTTTCATTTGGAAGCCATCCATTCTCTGGATAAAAATTAATATCCTGTCTGTTCACGGCACAATGTATTGACCTTATTACATCTGCACTATCCACAGGAGCATCTGAACCAAAGCATAATCTTATACCTTTATCCAGCATAGTTCTCCATGCATATGATTCCAGACTTCTTTCATATCCTACTCTGTCCTCTACTATATGCAGATCATAGTCTAAGAATATCGGCTGTATATACACTATGATATCCAGCTCTTTTATTCTGTTTATAAGCTCCATTGTAGTTATCTGACAGTGAACTATTCCATGTCTTTTTCTGTTTAGCTCAGGAAGTTTTTCAAAACTGTCCAATGCCATTTTTACAGCTCCATCTCCTATAGCATGAACTGCTATTTGATACCCCTTAGAGTCTGCATATTTCACAATCTCATCAAATTCTTCCTGTGTATATGTTACTACTCCTCTGTTTTCCTTTTCTCCAGCATAAGGCATTTGCAGCAGAGCTGTTTTCCCTCCTAGTGATCCATCTAACAGAAGCTTTATAGGCCCCATTTTAAATCTTTCATCACCAGTTCCAGTAAAATATTTATATTCAGCCAGTTCTTTTACTCTGTCTTTTGTAGGCATAAGCCCCTGCTCATATACTCTCATTTTAAGTTTATTCTCTTTTTTTAATTCTTCATAAGCCTGTATAACTTTTTTGAAGTCCTTATCTGGAAATGATTCAAAGTCATCTGTCTGCACAGAAGTTATCCCCATTGCCAGAAATTTTTCCTGAGTTTCCAAAATTATCTCTTTCATTTCTTCAAGGGAAAGTTTAGAAATATGTGAGTAGACAAGATATAGTGCATTTTCTGTAAATACCCCTTTTTCATAATCTATATCTCCACCGAAACACTCAGTCTCAGGTGTTATTCCACAAATCTCCATAGCTTTGCTGTTGATCACTGCCACATGACCACAGGCTCTTGTATAGCATACAGGTATCTCTGTAGATATTTTATCAAGATCGCTTTTTTCAGGTATCCTCTTCTCCCCCAAGAAAAGATCCTGATTCCACCCTCTTCCTAATATCCATCCTCCATAAGGTGAAGTTTTTTGCCCAAGAACAATAAGCTCTTCCACACTTTTACACTCATTGAGTCTTATCTTTTTACCTGTATACCCATAATTCATGAAATGTACATGACTGTCATTGAATCCTGGTACTACAGTCTTTCCTTTAAGATCAATAATTTCTATATTTTCTTTCTCCCCAAATTCTTTCAATACATCTTCTGTATTTCCTGTTGATACTATCTTCCCATCTTCTACAGCTATTGCTTCATATATAGTATTTTCAGAATCAAAAGAGTGTATCTTTCCATTCTTAAATATACGCATCTATTTTACCTCACAGCTTTCTACAAATTTTTCAAATATTTTTTTCATTTCTGTATTTCCTCTAGCTGTCATCATCTCAGGATGCCATTGGATTCCATATAGGAATTTATGAGATTTCATTTGAAATGCTTCAATTATTCCATCATTAGCAGTTGCTATTGTAGTAAGCCCTTCCCCGAGTCTATCTATAATCTGGTGATGGAATGAATTTGTAGCTATTTCTTTTCCATATAGCTTGAAAAGTATGTTGTCCTCTTCTACTATATTTACTCTGTGTGTAGCCAGTTCAGGATAAAGATCCTGTCTATGTTTTTGAGCTTCCTTTCCATAGTATCTTAAATCTTGGAATAGTGTTCCATTGAAATAGATATTTATAAGCTGATGCCCTCTGCATATTCCTAATATAGGTTTTTTAGTTTTCAAGAATTCTTCTAGTATCATCATTTCGCAAGTATCTCTTTCAGGAGAAATTACTCCTATTCCCTCTTTAAAGTCCTGTCCATATAGGAATGGATTCAGATCTGCTCCTCCTGATAGAAGTAATCCATCTACCAATTCTAATTGAGCTTTTATTACCTCTATGTTATCAGTTACAGGAATAACTAGAGGTATTCCCCCTCCTGCTACTACTGCTTTTGTATAGTCTATACTCAATGTAGTTCTATGATAATTTCTTAGCCCTTCTTCCTTCTCATGTGCTGAAGTTATTCCAATTATAGGCTTTTTCATTTTATATCCTCCCCATTTCATTTGTAGTTACTACTACAAGATACAACATTTTTGTAGCTTAGTCAACAAAAAATTTCAAATTTTTCACCTTTTGATTTTAAAACAATATCAAAAGTATGTATATAGTACACTTTCAAAAAATAAAAAAAGATGAGTAAAAAACTTTCTCAAAGTTTATATAAATAAGTCCAAGTGAAATTTTTCTCTTATTTATTAATTTTTGAGATATTTTTAATACTCACCATTATATATTACTAGCTCTCTGATGTAAATAAAAAATCTTTTACAAGACTATTTTCTTTTAATTCAGCATATATACTTGTTTTATTTTTCTCAAAAAGTGCTGTAAGAATTATATTGCATAACTCCATTGGCACTATGTAGGAATTAAAGAAACCATTATTTTCAACAGAAATTTTAAAAACTATATTGCTTAAAAAGCTTATCTCTGAAAATACATTGCTCGTAATTGTAATTATTTTCGCCTTTTTTTCTTTTGCCAGCTTTACAGCTTTTACTTCATCATTTAAAAATCTTGGAAATGCAAATATTATAACAACATCGCCTTTTTTTATATGGGAAAAGGATTCATACAGTCCAAGTCCACCTTCATTTACACATTCAGCATTAAATCCCAGTCTTTTTATATGCCAGAACATAAATTGAGATATAGCTCTGCTTGATCCTATTCCCAAAAAGTATATCTTTTTAGCTTCAGCTATTGCATCTACCGCTTCATTTACCTCATTAAAATCCACATTGAGAAGAAAATCTTTTATATTTTCAAGATCAGCATTCACTATTTTGTTAGCTATATCATTCTTAGAATTAAAATTATCCCAGTTTTTTACTATTCTGTCGTCAGGGCTTGTTTCACTAAGTTCCAGTGCTATATAATTTTTAAAATCATTAAATTTATTAAATCCCATAATTTTGGAAAATCTCAAGACAGATGCATCACTTACTCCTATCTCTTTTCCTAATTCCAATGCTGATAAGACCATTACCTTTTTAGGATTCTTTACAAGAAATTCAGCTATTTTCTTTTCTCCCTTAGTTAAGGTTTTATAGTTTTCTTTATAAAATTTATGTATTTTATCCATTTCATTCAACCATTCCTTTTTAAAGATAAGTTTCTTTTTTTAATTATAACACAATTTATCTTTTTCTTAAAATTTTCCTCTTAAATATTTTGGGGTGTCTTTTTTCTGATTTATGGTGTAGAATGTAATTAACAAAAAAAATCAGGGGGGCTGTATGGTTATCAATTCAATTAAAATGGTTATCGATCAAAAAAATCTATTACACAACATAGATTATCTAAAAAATTTAAGAGGAAAGGATATCCTTCCTGTTGTTAAAGCCAATGCTTATGGACATGGGGTGGAATTAATTGTAAAGGCTCTTTATGCTGGCGGACAGAAAGAAGTCGCAGTAGCACGTTATATGGAAGCTGAAAATATTTTAAAAATGAATATAGGCGATGACTTTAAAGTTTTAGTATTTGAAAGTATAGGAGACATAGAACTAATTAAAAACAATCCTAATATTGATATTGCAGTCAATGATTTTGCTGAATTAAAAGAATTTATAAAAGCTGGTATTCCTTCAAACAGAATGCAGCTTAAAATAGACCTTGGCTTCGGAAGAAATGGTATAGCTATTTCTGAAATTCCTGAATTAGGAAAATTTACAACTGAAAACAACTTAAAATACAAAGGTATTTTCTCTCATCTTTTTGCTGTAAATTATGAAGATGGACTGGAATTAATAACTTTATTTACTGACCTTGTAAATTCTATTGGAAAAGATAAATTTGAAATGATTCATCTTCAAAACAGTGCTGCTGTTATGAATTATGATTGTGAAATAGCTACTCACATGAGAGTAGGTATGCTGACATACGGATTACAGGAAGTAGGATATTTTGATCCTAATCTCAGACAAGTATTCTCTCTTGAAGGACAGATAGCAGGAGTGAGAGATATTGAAGATAATAAATATGTTGCATATGAATTAAAAGATGATCTGGATATTGAAGGATGTAAATATCTTGCAAAAATCAAAATAGGTTATGGTGATGGTTTTCTGAAAAGAAATGAAAAAAGTAAATGTATCATCAACAACAAAGAATTTAAAATAGCTCAAGTAACTATGGACAATACCTTTATAGAAGTAGATGGAAGTGTAAAAGAAGGAGACACAGTTCTTCTATACAATGACATCACTAAAGCTGTAAATTTTACTGGAATGAATATATATGAACTTTTAACTGTATTAAGTCCAAGAATTCCTAGAGTTTATAAGTATTAATAATCAATGATATTAATCAAGTTAAAATATATCATTTTATAAAAATAATGAGAAGCCAAGAATATCAAGGCTTCTCATTATTTATTTACATCAGCATAGCTGCTATTGGATATCCAACAATCACAGTTACAATAATGGAAAACATCATAAAAATCAATCCATATTTCATTACACTGCTGGTATCAGACCATCCAGATCCAATAGCCATAGCAACATGAGGCATAGCTGGCGGCGTCGCAAAAGCATAGGCAGACATCATTCCTATAATTGCCACTACTGCTGGACATGAAATAGCTCCATTAGTTGCCTGTACCAGTGGAATGGCTACAGTAGTTACTACTGTTACTGTTACCATATTTGAAGAAAAATTAGTTTGAATACATGCCCATGCTGTAAATGCTACCACAAGAAGCATAGGATTAATATCTTTTAAAATTGGACTCAATACATTTATTAAATAATCAGCCAGTCCTACATTTCCATTAGTCATAGCACTCCCTATGGCAAGAGTTCCAGCAGCCATTATTATACTTGACCACTGCACCCCTTTTTTCATTCCTTCAGCAAAATTTAACAAAGGCTTTCCATCAAATGAAATAATTGAGTAAAGAATTATTCCAAGCATAGGAGGCATTGCAGTTCCCATACGGCTTATTTGTGTAACTGCTGGAAAAATTTCTTTTAATAAGCTAGGAAGAACCCATAGAGCTACTACTAAACAAAATACAGCAAGAATAGTTTTTTCTTTCTTTTCCATAGGCTTCAATTCATTTTTTAAAAAAGAAATATCTATATTTTTTATCTGTGACATATCAGGATTCATAATAAATCTAAACATCAGTAAAAGAAGAACAATACATATAATTCCAACCGGTATAGCAAAGGCCATATATTGTGCATACCCAATAGTAAGCCCTGTAGCTGTAGTATAAAATCCCATAGCCATAATGCTGAATACATGAGCTATTGGAGTCATTCCAGCTGATACAGACACAGCAAATGTCAATCCAATCATCAGCATATTTCCTATTTTATCGCCTTTTTTAATCCCAATATTTCATTAATTTTTTCCAGTATAGGAAGGAAGACAACAAACAGTACTGTTGGTGAAACAAAACATCCTATACATATGATAGCTGTAAGAAAAGAAATTATAAACATCCAAGGTCCTTTTTTCGCCATTGGACTTGTAATAAAATAGAGAGCACATCTTTTTAAAAAAGGAGTCTCTGATAAAACATAGGTACACATAAAAGTACACATTAGGAAAGCAAAAGTTTCATTTCCAAAGGAACTAAGAAATACACCTTTAAATCCAATTCCGGGAATCATTCCTATAGCAGCTATACAAAGAAAACTTGGCCAGTCTATAGCTACTGTCAGCCATAATAGAAGACTTCCTGCAAATATTCCTGTTACAGTCATTCCAGCAGGTTTCATTCCTTCAGGAAGCGGCAGAAATCGTCCAAAAATAATTAATGCAAATGATATCATTATGTAAAAATTTCTTTTAGAATTTTGATTCATATATCCCCCTTGTTATAATATAGCCCCTTGTTTTTTTAATTCTGACTTTATAGAATTGATGTCTATATCTCCATATTCTGCCATATATGCTGCTCCTACCCCAGCAGCATGTCCTGTTCCAAAACTTATCCCCATTACACGTACTGATGCAAATGCCATAGAATCAGCACTTACAGTTCTTCCTGCACTCCATAGATTTTTAATATTTTTAGACATTAATATGTCTATTGGAATATCATAGTAATCATTTTCCTTCACCCATAAATATTCAGCCATTTTATCAAGTTTCTGATGATTTTCACATGGCCATGCCCCTCTTGCTATTCCTCTTTCATTTTTCACTGCATTAAGAACTTCATCTAAAGAAAGTGTATATTTTCCAACAATATGCCTAGTTTCTCTTATTCCCAGTTTAGGCCCTGTTGATACCAATATACAGTTTTCCATTCCAGGTATATATTTACGAAAAGCTTGTATATATTCCTGTGCCTGTCTTCTTGTATTCATCTCACAGGCAGTCAATACAGCACAATCTAAAGAATCTACCTGTACACTTGGCAAAATAGCGTATCCATATTGATCTACTTTGAAAATTATTCCTGTATCTTTGCTGAGATTTTTAAATCCATCTTTTTTAGCAGCTTGAACAGCTTTTTCTATTACATCTGGAGAAAGTTTTAACCCTATATCAAAATTTCCTATTCTCATAATATTTGTAGACATTTGAGTAGTTCCTCCAGGATTGCCAAATATGATTTCAGCTCCAGATAAATGAGCTAAATTTCCATCTCCACTGGCATCTACAAAAGTTTTTCCTTCAATGAAAATACTTCCAACATCATCAACACATTCCACCATTACTATTTTTGAATCTTCTACTTCTGCTTTTATTAGATTGCAGTATAGTAAAACTGAAATATCATTTTCTATTATTAACTCATCCAAAACAAATTTTAATGCTTCTGAATCTAATGGAACAATAGCATTTCCCACTGTTGAAAGGCGATATCCATTGTATTTCCCCATGGCAGCTAACTTATCTAATACCATCTGTCCTACTCCACCAATTATTTGTTTTGGTTCTGCTCCATGAGTAAAGAATCCACAATAAGAAGCAACATTTGCATTAGTTGCCTGTCCCCCTAAGCAGCTGCTTCTTTCTATCAGCACAACAGACTGTCCTCTCTTTTTAGCACCTATTGCTGCTGATATTCCTGCTGCCCCTCCACCAATAACTACAACATCATATTTTAGTTTTCTTTCCATTCCATACTCCTTTTATATGTAGTTTTATCTTGTAATTGGATTATACCAAGAGAATTATTATTTGTAAAAATCAAAAAAACTATAAAGTTGATAGCTAAAAGCTATATTTAAATTGACAATAAAATGATAAAAATGTAATAATAGAATATATATTATCTTATTTACGAAAGGAAGTGTGTTTATGGAGAGAACTCATTTAATGTATGTTACAGCTACAGCAAAACATGGAAACATAACTAAAGCAGCAGAGGAATTATGTATATCTCAGCCATCTTTATCTAACCAAATTATAAAATTAGAAAATGAGCTAAATATAAAACTCTTTGAAAGAAAAAGGCATAGAGTAGAACTAACAGAAGCTGGAAGAGCCTTTGTTGAATCATCACTTCCTATCCTCAATAGTTTTGGAAAATTAGAACAGCTTATGGGAGAGTATGCTTCTATGAATAAAGGAAGCATTAATATTGGAATTTTACCTATTTTTTCTGCATTGCAGCTCCCTGATTATCTCTATGAATTTAAAGAAAAATTTCCAAAAATTGATATGATAATAAAAGAAAGCGGAAGTTCTTCCCTAGTTAATTCTATTTTAAAAAAAGAATTAGATGTAGCTTTTACTATACTTACAGAAGCATCTTTAGAAAAATTAAAAACTGAATTAAATATAATAAAACTGCAAAAAGATAGAATCGTAGCAGTAGTTGGTGAAAAACATAGACTTGCTGGCAATAAAAGTATTGAATTGAAAGATCTTGCCAATGAAAAACTAATTTTTTCTAATGATAATTTTCAATTTCCCAATATAATATTAAATTATTTAAAATTACATCAAATTCCATATCAAGTTTCATGCAGCTGTACTCAAATGGAAACTATTTTTAATCTGGTATCCAGAGATTTTGGAATAACATTTTGCAGTGAAATGACAGCAAAAAAAGAACTTAAAGGGAGTGAAAATAAGAATGCTAAATTAATAAGTATTCCTCTCCTTCCCTTATCTGAACGTACTATTTACCTTATATCAGGGAAAAATTCCAGTTATCATCCTACAATAGATAACTTTACCAGATTTATAAGAGAAAAATATAATATAAAAACTCTGAGATAATTTTTTTACTTTAAACTTCTCTCATATCGGAAATCTCTCTGATACTGGAGAAGTTTTTTTATATATATTTTTCTTTCTGTTAGTTAACTTTTTGTTTATTTACTGGAAATATATTTTTCTTTATTTTTTCTCTGATAATTATTTTTTATCTGCTGCCAGTGTATATTTTTCTATATTTCTTCACAATTATATAGTCTTTTTAACAAATATTTTCTATATAAATAGATTGACTTAGAGTTGCAATAGGAGTAAAATATTCCTTAAATAAAAATTTATTTCAAATTTAGTTTTAAAAACTATATAGAGGAATGGTGTTATGGAAATTAAAAATAATTTAGAAAAAATATTAACTTTTAACAAAGAATTTGTAGAGACTAAAGAATATGAAAAATATCAGACTACTAAATATCCTGAAAAAAGAATAGTAATAGTTTCTTGTATGGATACAAGGCTTACAGAACTGCTGCCAAAAGCTATGAACCTTAAAAATGGTGATGCAAAAATAATTAAAAATGCTGGAGGACTTGTAGTGCATCCTTTCGGAAGTGCCATGAGAAGTATTCTTATCTGCATTTATGAGTTTAATATCAAAGAAGTCTTTATAGTAGGGCATTATGACTGTGGTGTGAGCAACCTTAATGCTGATAAAATAGTTGAAAAAATGGAATCAAAAGGAATTGATATGAATACTCTGAATACACTTTTCTATTCTGGTATAAATGTAAAAGATTGGATGCACGGATTTGACTGTGTAGAAGAGTCTGTAGAAAGAAGTGTTTCTGTAGTTAGAAATCACCCTCTTGTTCCAAAAGATGTAGCTGTTCATGGGCTGATTATGGATCCCCTTACTGGTGAAATCAATCTAGTAATAAATGGATTTGATTCAATAGAAAAATAGCCTCCTTTTAGGAAAATTTTTACTAAAATTTAATTTTTCTACAGTACTATGATATAATAATATATCATTGACATCAGGAGGGTTCAAAATATGTTCAAACTTTTTTTTAAAGGGATAATAATTGGTGTGGCAAATATCATGCCTGGAGTTTCTGGTGGTACATTAGCCGTTATAATGGGAGTTTATGATAAGCTCACAGAAGCTATTGGAAATTTTCTTACTGTTCCTTTTAAAAAGAAGATAGAGTATGGAAAATTTTTACTTCAAATATGTTCTGGAATGCTTGTAGGGATAATACTTTTTGCTAAGATAATAGAGTTTTCTTTTACTAACTATCCAAGAAGTACAGCTGCCTTTTTCAGTATCCTTATATTTCCTTCTATCCCTTTTATAGTAAAAGGAGAGAATAAAAAAGACAGAGGAAATATAACATCTTTCATCATTGGAGCTGCTATTACCTTGATATTTGTATTTTTGGATTACCGTTTTGGAAGTGATGCTGATCCAAAAACACTTGTACAAGTGATAACTGTTTCTTACTGTATAAAGCTTTTCTTCTGTGGTGCATTAGCTGCTGGAGCTATGATAATTCCTGGAATATCTGGTTCTCTGCTTCTGTTGATGCTGGGAGAGTATTACAATATACTTGGATTCGTAAGCAAATTCTTTGATGGTGCAGTACATATCGCAAGTTATGGTTCTATAAATGAGATAATACAAAATCTCCACATTATCCCTCTTACTGTATTTTCTTTAGGGGTATTGATAGGACTGGTAGTAATAGCAAAACTTATTAATATGCTTCTTTCATCTAGACATAGAAGTGCTGCTCTATTCTTCATTGCAGGTATTATAGTTGTATCTGTTCTGCAAATATGGGTAAATCTATATAAATAATTATAAAACAAAAAGATGGCTGTCAAATTTCTAAAATTTACTTTAGATTTTTGAATCGCCATCTTCTTTTTATATCTGAGCCAATGAAAGCATTATATTTTTTCCAAACCCGACTACATCTATATTAAATACAGATTCAGCCACCATTTTAGAAAGAACTATTGTTGTCACTGTCAAAAATACTGGTTTTATAAATTCACTTCCTTTAGTTACAGCCATTCTGGCTCCCAGTGTAGCTCCTGCTACCATGATGAGTGCCATAACAACTGAATATAAAAAATTTACTTTTCCCATAGCCACAAACATTATTACACTGGCTACATTACTTGCTAAATTTAATATTTTAGCATTCCCACTGGCATTGGTAAAATCCATCTTAAATATTCTGATTATAGCAAAAATTAAAAATGATCCAGCACCTGGTCCAAAGAAACCATCATAAAATCCTAAAGAGAATGCCATGATAATTCCCCATTTTACATTTTCTGTATTTAACCCCTCAAATCTGTTCTCTTCCCCTAAATTCTTGTTGTACAAAGAATATAATAGCACAATCATCAAAAGCACTATAGCTATTGGATAAAGATATTTAGAATCAATCATAACTACTGTTTTTACCCCTAAAACTGCTCCTATAAAAGAAAATCCAGCTAATTTTTTCACCAAAGTCCAATTAACTTTTCCTGACTGAGCAAACTTGGCACTGCTTGCCATTGCAGAACAGCAGGCTGCAACCTTGTTGCTTCCCAGAGCTATATGTGCTGGAAGTCCAGAAGCCAGAAAAGCTGGTAAACTTATAAGCCCTCCTCCTCCAGCGATTGCATCAACAAATGCTGCACAAAAACAGGCTGCTCCTAAAAAGAAAAATGATAAAAAACTTGCTCCTTCTGCTAATTGAAACATTGATTTCCCCCTACAAAATTTATTTGAAATATTCTTTCTATTCCACATATATTTCAGATTATAGGTTTTTAATCAATAAAAGTAAAACAGTATATTGGTTAATACTGCACAAGTAAAAACTTGTATAGAGATTTAACAATCTTTTGTTTTTTACTATTTATAAATTTTCATAAATCTCTCTCTAATAATTTAAAAAAGCTACCTACCAATATATAGATAGCTTTTACTTTATAATTTCTTCACTTTTGATATTTCTATTAAGTTGATTTTTCGTTCTTTTCATGTAATAAGATATTTATTATAATATTATCTATAAATCCAGTCATTGATTTTCATTAAAATTTAAATTATCTCTTAATTCTATAATTTTCTTTCTTATAATTTCAATTACCTTTATAAATTCCTCATCTGATTTTCCAGTAGGGTCTTCCAATCCCCAATCTTCTCTATACTCACAAGGTAAAAATGGACATTCAACATTACATCCCATAGTTATTATAATATCAACTTTTGGAATATCATCTAACAGCTTTGGTTTTTGAGTTTTTTCCATATCTATTTCATAATTCTTTTTCATAAGTCGTACAGCATCTTGATTAATTTGAGTTTTTACCTCAGTTCCTGCACTGTAACTTTCAAAAATATTATCAGCGTAATATTTTCCAAAAGCCTCAGCTATTTGACTTCTACAAGAATTATGAACACATATAAAAGCTACTTTTTTCTTTGTCATTTTATAGCCTCTCTTTATAATTTCTCAATTATTTTTTCAATTTCTTCTGGTTTCAGCACTTTTCCATAAGAAACTACTTTTTCATCTATAACTAATCCTGGTGTAGACATTATCCCATAACTTGAAATTTCTGCCATGTCTGTTACTTTTTCAATATTAGCTTCAATATTTAAATTAAGAAGAGCTTTTTTTACATTATCAGTTAAGTTAGTACAATTTTTACAACCAATACCTAAAATTTTTATATTCATAATTCCTTCTTTTTTTATTACACTTTCTTCTGAAGCTTCTTTTTCATTACAACTACCACAACTGCAATTACTTTTGAAAATTTTGTTAAATATTCCCATTTTATTCACTCCCTTAAATATATTTTTTATTTTTAAATAAATAAGTAGCTAAAAGCATTAAAAGCATATCCTATTATAATTATTCCAACAGCAACTATTCCAACAAAATTTATAAGTAATTTATTTTGTACTACCTTTTTTAGCATTATTATAGATGGTAAACTTAAAGCTGTAACCCCCATCATAAATGACAGAATTGTTCCAACTCCAACTCCTTTGGCAAATAAAGCTTCTGCAATAGGGATAGTTCCAAATATATCAGCATACATAGGAATTCCAATAATAGTTGCTATTAAAACTGAAAAAGGGTTATTGGTTCCCAATATCTTTTGAATAATTTCAGCAGGAATCCAGTTATGAATTAAAGACCCTATTCCAACTCCAACAATAACATACCAAAAAACTTTTTTCACAGTTTCTTTTACTTGTTCATATGCATATATAACCCTTTCTTTAGTTGTAAGTTCTGGAGAATCTATATCTATATTTCCAACAGGTTTTGTAAATTTTACAACATATTTTTCCATTCCCATTTTATCTAAAATGCTTCCTCCTATTACAGCTAGAACTAAGCCTACAATCACATAGATAGCCGCTATTGGCAGTCCAAAAACACTTATCAATAAAATAAATGAACCTAAATCAACTAAAGGAGAAGATATTAAGAAAGAAAAAGTTACTCCTACAGGAAGTCCAGAATTTGTAAAACCTATAAATATAGGTATTGATGAACAGCTGCAAAAAGGAGTTACAGTTCCAAGTAAAGCACTTAAAATATTAGCCTTTATTCCTTTAAAATTCCCAAGTATTTTTTTTGTTCTTTCTGGTGGAAAAAAGCTTTGAATATATGAAATAACAAAAATAAGTATAGATAAAAGCACAATTATTTTTATTGTATCATATATAAAAAATTGAATGCTCCCTCCTACTTTACTATCAGCATTAATTCCAATATTAACAAGACCCTTTTTTACTAAATTATCTAACCATAACATTTTTAAAAATTGATTTTCAAAGAAGTCCCACAAACTGACAATTATTGACATGAATTTTCCTCTCCTTTTAAAGTGGCAGAACTAAAATCCAGTATATTATTTAATATTTCTTTTAATTCTTTGCTCCCATTTTCATCAAAAGAATAATAACTCCATTTACCATCTTTTCTACATTTAATAATCCCACTGTCAGATAATATTTTCATGTGATGTGATAAAGTAGACTGTCCTATATGGAGCTCTTCTAAAATTTTACAAGCACATTTTTCCCCTGACTTCAGCATTTCTAAAATAAAGATTCTATTAGGATCACTCAAAGCTTTAAAGATTTTTGCCATTTCTTCATATTTTTTTTCCATTTTCTCACCTCAAATCTATTTTTATCGATATATTATAAACTTATTATACATTCATACATCTAAATATGTCAATATGTTTTTTTGTAAAAAAAGTTTTAGAACTTCTAACAATATTTAATTTTTTTATTTTTTACAAATATTAGTATCATAAAATAAAAATAGCTGTACTTAAATAATAATCTTTCATAAGATATTCAAAGTACAGCTAAAAATATTTAATTTTATTCTTTTATTTTTAATACTTCAAATTTTACTGCTTTTTAAACTTTATAAATCAATTAAAACTTGTATCCTAACCCTGTTCCGATTATCCATTCACCTTTAGTTCTATTTTTACCAGGTTGATTATGAGAATCTCTTTCAATAGAATAAGTTCCTTTTACATCAAAGATTATTCCGTTTTCTAATTCAAGAGCATATTTAGCATTTAATCCTATACTATGTTTATTTTTATGAGCTATAAGAATATCAAAGTTTGACCCATTCTTGAATTTTCCTGTGATATATTTTTCCTCTGCTCCATCTAAAATTTTAGTATAACTTACCCCTGCTGATACAGTGCTTTTACCTTTTTCATGAGGTATTACTTTTTTCAAGTCTACTCCTACTTTTCCTACTGTATAATCAAATGATTTGGAATCAGTTTCAATAGCTAGAGTTTTGCTTCCTTCATTAGCTCCGTCTTGGTCTACATATGTATATGATAGAGTCGCGTAAGGCTCTAAGAATAGATTATCTCCTATTGGGTTAGAATATCTTCCATTCAGATAGATATCATAAGATATATCATTGTAATTATCTGAATATTTTATCACTGGCTCTGCTAAATCAGAAGCCACTTTATTTACTGCTATTCTATCAGTGTTGTAATCTCCATACTGGAATCCTGCTCCTGCTGTTACTTTTAGATTTCCTACATATTTCTTAGCATAAGCTCCAAGATATAATGCACTTCCATCTACTTTTGAGCCATTAGAGAGATCTGATTTTAGCTTGTTCCCTCCAATAATTACTCCAGAAGTAAGTGTGTCTGATACTCCATACTCACCTAGCATATATGCTCCAGTTATCTTAGTATCTACATCCATATCAGAACTTCCAATATCGTAAGTATAATACCCTTTTCCATAGTAAGTATCTTTGGTTCCTCCATCTACATGAGTTAAGCCACCATATATCATCCATTTATTTGTTTCCGGTCTGAAAATATTTTCTGTTACAATATCTCTGAACATTCCTGTTGATTTTCTTGAAAGTTCACTAGAGTATGAATATGGATTTCCTGCATAGATATCATTTAAATATTCTAAAAAAGTAGAAAGATTTTTTTTGCTGAGAATATCAAAATATTTCACCTGATCAGTTGAAATAATTCCTTGATATATCTTATTTAACTGATTGTAATTTATATCATCTGGATAAGACATCACTGGCAGGCTTCCTTTTATTGTTACTTTAATATCTTTATTTGAAATTTTTTCAATATTATGAAGAAGAGAAAGGCTGTCTAATGTTATACCTGAAGAGTAATTTACTTCATTTCCTTTCATTGAATCAGTCAATTCTGTTCCACCAAAGTTTACTATAGTTCCAGCAGATAATTTCCCTACATCCAACAAAAGTTTTCCCCCATTAGATGATATACTTCCTGTATTTCCATGCAATGCATGACCTGTAATTTTATCTCCTTCTTTCTGTGTATCGTCTATTTTAAGTATTAAGTTACTTCCATTTTCCAATGTTATATCTCCAAGCTCTGCTGTCAATTTTTCTTCAACAACACTCAAGTCTTTATTAAATACATAAGTTTTATCAAATATTGTTACATTTCCTTTAATTGATGTTTCATCAAATCCTTTTATATTATTAAAAATATTTATTTCTTCTTGCTCTGCACTGCGATTTAGATTTTCTTTTCCTAAAATAAGGGTATTATTTCCACTTCCTGTTATAATTTCTCCATTTATTACTGTTCCTTCAGAGATTGTAAGTTTGTTGTCTCCCCCACCTAAATCTATACTTCCATTTATAACAGTATTTATTTTTTCAACACTTCCATTTTTGAATTCTATTTCTCCTGCTTCTAAAATAAGCTCATCGTTTTTAGAGTCTCCTTTGATAGCTATTCCATCATCATCTAATCCACCGTTTATAATACTTCCAGAAATAGTAAGAGAGTTATCTCCTATATTATCAAATTTTATTGCAGATGTATAAGCATTTACTACAGAGCCTTTTATTTTATTTCCTGTTCCTGATACTTTTAAAGTATCTGTTATTCCATTCAAGATATAGTTTTCATATGTGTTTCCTGAAAAACTAACACTTCCTGATGTAGATGTAGATGCATTTTCTGCTTTCATATCTCTTTTCTTAGAAAACATATCTACAGTTACCTCTTCACCACTAGTATATTCTGTTGAAGTATCACTTTCCAATTCATATGTTCCATCAGCTTTAACTTTAAATATTATCCCATAGTTCACAATATCTTTTTTTACTTCTGATAGTTTTATTACTTTTTTTGAATCTGTACTATTTAACAATAATCCATAATTATTCCCTGCTGGCTCGCCTGTAGTATTCGTATCAATGGCATGAGTATTTCCATAAATTATTCCAAAGTTATTTATTTTATCTCCTGAAGTTGATTCACTAAGTAAACCTTTTCCAGAAGATTTCCCCTTTCCTATTATCATTCCTAAATTATCAATAATAGTAATCGGTTTTGAACCAGAGTTAATTCCTGCTAACCCATATCCAGAACCATTTACTGATATTCCTATAATCTTTCCTGTATTTTCCAAATTCTCTATTGGACCTTCAGAATAATTATTATAATTTGAGATTCCATGTCCTTCACCATTATTTCCTATTCCAATTATGAACCCTGAATTTTCTAATATTTTTATTACTCCACCATTACCTTTAATTCCAAAACCTGTATTTCCATTACCGTATATTATCCCTGTATTTTTCATATCAGTAATAGTTTTAGTATTATAAATTCCCCTTGATTCGTTCGCCAGTACTCCCATTATTTTACCAGAATTATCTATTTTGCCTATAATTCCACTACTTTCATTTTGTACTCCAGAAGCTATGCTGTCTGAATTTCCATATATTATTCCTTTATTTTCTATACTACTTATTGTTGCATAATTAAGAATTCCTCTCCCATATCTTTGACCTTCTCCAAGTATTATTCCATTATTATTTATCTTTTCTATTTTAGAAGTATAATTCCAAACTCCAAATCCATCTTGATGGTATCCTTTTCTACTCCCTAATATTATCCCATTATTATCTATCTTCAATCCAAGATTTTCATCCATTTCAATAAACAGACCGCACCCAGTATTTCCTACTGAATCACTATCTTCTATATTCATATTATTAGTATAAACATTATTTTCAAAAGTATTCTCTTCAAACGGATGTGTTGCTTTATCATATATTTCTTCATTAAACAGTATTTCTTCTCCTGTTTCTTGAGTTATTTCTAAGCCTTCTCCCATTGCCATTGGACATGATAATAAAAATCCTATTACAGCTGCTGTTGTTATATTTAGACTTTTTTTCTTTACCTTTCTTTTTACTTCTTTCATTATTTTCTCTAACACAATCTTTCCCCTCCATTAAAATCACTTGTAATTCATCTTTTTTAAAAAAGTTCTCTTTTGTGTATAAAAGCGAACTTTAATTGGGGGAAACTCCTTCTGTAGAAAGCTTTTAGTTTTTAACCATATTATTTTTTATCAAAAATTTAATTGTTGATTAATTCAAAATTAAAGGTTATAATTGTTATAAAAACATCAATAAAAAAGTTCGCTTTTATACACAAAGGCGTACTGCAATACATATATGTTTTTAAGGTTATTTTTAAATATATAAAAAATATGAATTTTAGAATTTTCATTTTTAAAATTACATGATCTCAAAAATTTTAAGACTTAGAGAGTTAATTTTTTAATATCCAATAATTGCAATTCACCTCTTACCCTTGTTGAAATTTTTCACTGTACCTATAGTTTCAACTTCCTAAAAATTTTATCTCCCTAAATTAAATATTTCATATTTTCTCAAGTTATCTCTTATCTAATTTTTTGACATTTTTTAAAATCTCTTATCTCTATCTTTAATACACTTATTCTATTCACATTTTATTTTTTTTACTTTCTTCAACAATAAAAAAAGTTTTAGAACTTCTAACTTAGAAAATCCTAAAACTTAATCTATTTCTTACTTTATTCTATTTTTTATCTTCCAGAAGAAAATCACTTTTCCCACCAGTCTTGCTTATGAGTTTAATTTCTCCTATAATCATATGCTTGTCTATAGCCTTGCACATATCATATATAGTAAGAGCTGCTATACTTACAGCTGTAAGAGCTTCCATTTCAACTCCTGTTTTCCCAGTAGTCTTTACAGATGCCTCTATCCAGATTCTGTCATCTGCCACCTCAAAATTTATATCTGCCCCTGTCAAAAGTATATTATGGCACATAGGTATCAAATCCCATGTTTTTTTAGCTCCGCATATACCTCCTACCTGTGCTACAGAAAGGACATCTCCCTTTTTTATTCTTCCTTCAGTTACAGCCTTGATTGTATCTGCTCCCATCTGAATATATCCTCTGGCTACAGCTTTTCTTTTTGTTTCATCTTTCTCACTGACATCAACCATTCTGGCTCTTCCATTTTCATTAAAATGTGTAAAATTCATTTTCATACCTCTTATTTTCCAAATGTACAGTTAGGATAATGGCATACTTCGCAGCTCTGACAAAGTCCTCCATTTCCATACATCATAATATCTCTAGTTGTAAGCTTTTCTTCACTTAATACCCTAGGAAGAACTAAATCAAATATAGTTCTCTTAGCAAACATTACACATCCAGGAAGTCCCATCACTGGTACATCTCCAAGATATGACAGCAGGAACATAGAACCTGGCAGAACAGGTGAACCATAACTTACCAGCTCTCCTCCCAGCTCTATTATTGCAGATGGCGTCACATCATCAGGATCTACAGACATTCCTCCTGTAAATATAAGCATTTCTGCTCCCATATCTAAAAGTTCCTGAGCCTTTCTCTTTATCATATCCTTACTATCCTGTGACAGTAATTGAGCTATTACCTCACAGTCAAACTCTTTAAGTTTATCAGTAACTATCTTTCCAAATTTATCCTCTATCCTTCCAAAGAAAACTTCATTTCCAGTAGTTACCATTCCCACCTTATATTTTCTATAACTATTTACATTTAATATGGGAGTCTGAATGATGCTCTCAGCTTTTTCCATTTTTTCTTTATCAATTACTAAAGGAATGACCCTTGCTCCTGCTACCAAGTCTCCTTTTTTTACAGGAATATTATCTGGGAGAGTAGCAAAAGATATCTCTCCAAGCATATTCAGCTCCAGAAGTTTTTCTGTATCTACTTTCAATACACCATCTTCTTGTGCATAAAAATTTATTTTTCCCTCTTTTATCTCATCAGCCAGTCTGATATTTTTACCTTTTCCAAGCTTTCCAAGTACAAGGGCAGCATCATTTTCATGTATCCCCTTATCTCCAAGTTCAAAGACATATATATGATCTTTCCCAAGCCTCAATAGCTTTTCTACATCTTCCTCTTTTATTATATGCCCTTTTTTAAAAGCTCTTCCTTTTACTTCTCCAGGGATTATCTCTGTAATATCATGCTGTAATACATGCCCTACTGCATTTACAGTTTCTATCTTTTTCATTATTTCTCTGCTCCTTTAAAAAAATAGTTATAAAGACACATTATACAAAAACTTATTACAAGTACTATTACCAATAGTACATTGGCTGTTCTGTTATCTCCACGTTCTACTGCTGAATATATGGCAATAGACATAGTCTGTGTCTTACCAGGAATATTTCCTGCCAGCATAAGAGTAGCTCCAAACTCCCCTAATGCTCTTCCAAAAGACAGTACTATCCCTGCAAGTATATTTCTTCTTATCAATGGAAGGATTACCAGACGAAGTATCTGAAAATCAGAAGCTCCCATTTCTTTCCCAGCCTCTCTATAGGTATAGTCCAATGAAGAGAACCCAGCTTTTATACAATTATACATAAGGGGCAGCGACACTACAAATGCAGTGATTATCCCTGCCCACCATGAAAAAATTACCTGAATATTGAAAAACTCATACAGATACGAGCCTATTATCCCTCTTTTTCCTAAAAATATAATAAGGATATATCCCAAAACTGTAGGAGATATGAAAAGAGAAAGATTTATAAGCATTTCAACTATGCTCCTAAGCTTTTTGCTTCTATTTTCCATGCCCCACACTAAAAGCACCGCTGCTATCAGTGTCAGTGCAGTAGATATAGAAGCTATTTTTAAAGTAAGGAACACAGCATTTATATCAAGTTTACTGTTCATTTATAACTTTAAACCCAAACTTTTCAAAAATATCAATTGAATCTTTATTAGTAAGGAATTTATAGAAATCTTTTACTTCATCTCTCTCTTTATCTTTTAATATACCACAGCTGTATATGATAGGTGTATGAAGTGTATTTGGTACTTCATAAACTATCTCAGCATTTTTCATAACTCTGCTGTCTGTCTTGTAAATCATAGCATAATCAACTTCGTATAGATCTACATACTGCATAGCACTTCTTACATCTTTAGAAAGTACAAAATTTTCCTGCATTCTATCCCACAACCCTGCATTTTCAAGTACCTGTTTTGCATATCTTCCTGCTGGAACTATATCAGGATCTCCTATTGCTACTTTATGATCAAGCATTTCAGACAGATCATCTATTTTCTTTCTTCCTGCTACTACCATAGTATTTTCAAGTATATCTTTAGAGAATTTTTCTGATACTAGATTTTGCTTTTTCAAATCCTCCAAATCTTTTTTAGATGCAAAAAATACAAAATCTACAGGAGCTCCTCCTTCAATTTGTTTTTTAAGAGCACCTGAAGCACCAAAGTTTATATTTACTGTTATGTTCTTATTTTCTTTTTGATAATTTTCAGCTATTTGAGATAATACTTCATTTAAACTTGCTGCTGCACTTATAGTTATCTCTTTTTTCTCTGTCTTTCCACATGCTGCCAATAAAAAAATTGAAACTACTGCTACCATTGTTGTAAAAATCTTTTTCATCTAATCACCTCATTATTTTATCTTAGAACATTCTATCAGATTTAACATTTTATATCAAGAGTTCTAATTCTTATTTTCCAATTTCAAGAATTTTTCAAATAGTTTTTCATTCTTTTCCTAAGAAATATATGATATAATAAAAAAAATTGTTATGGAGGCATAAATATATGTTTAGAACTGCTATTGTGTGTATGAGTGATAAAGGTGCCAGAGGAGAAAGAGAAGATCTTTCTACTAAAGTAATAGAAAAAATTGTTACTGAAAAGGGTTATAAAGTAGTAAAAAAAATACTTATTCCAGATGAATATGAGCTTATTAAAGAAACATTGAAAAATCTATGTGATAATAATGAAGCTGATTTGATACTCACTACTGGAGGAACAGGATTTGCTAAAAGAGATGTAACTCCTGAAGCAACATTGGAAATAGTGGACAAGATAGTTCCTGGTATCCCAGAAGCTATAAGAGCTTATTCTATGAGTATAACAAAAAGAGCTATGCTTTCCAGAGCAGCAGCAGGTATAAGAAAATCTACCCTTATTATAAATATGCCTGGAAGTCCAAAAGCTGTTGATGAATCACTGTCTTTTATTATAGATTCTCTTTCTCACGGCTTGGAAATTTTAGTGGGAAGTGCCTCTGACTGTGCAAGATAGTTATATTTAGAATATAAAAATGGGTGCTCTGAGATACAGCAATAATACTGTTGTACTCTCCATGAGACACCCATTTATTTAATTGGGAGAAGTTGATTAAAACTTTTAAGTAAATTTTAGAAATTTAGAAATCAGAAAGATTTATGTGTCTTTTCTAATAAAAAATTTCAAGAGTTATATTTCTATTTATAAATTATCTAAATTATCTTTCTTCGCTTCTTTCTCTTGCATAGCTATGTGCATATTCATATTTATCTTCTGTTTGTTGAGTTTTTTCATCATTTAAGATTCCTATTTTCTCTGTTTTTTCCTGTGCACTTACTTCAATTTTATCCATTTCTAAAGGTTTTCCATCGCCTTGTTCTGCATATATAACTCCATTTGATAAAACCATTACCATTAATGTTGATAAAATTATTGTTGTTTTTTTCATTTTATTGCCTCCTGTTATCAGTTATTGTTAGTATTATATAAGTTGTTCCTTTATATAATTAATTATAAACCTTTAAGTTGGTTTAAGGTCAAGCTTTTTTAAAAATTTTTTTATTAAATAATATAGTAAATTTTATCTAAATTTGTTATTATTAAATATAAATATAATAATTTTTTAATTATTAATTTTGTACTTAAATTTATTTAAGGAGGAAATATGCAGAAATATTTTTTAGTTGGAGAAATTTCTAAAATTCTTAAAATTCCACGCTCTACACTAAGGTATTATGACAGAGAAGGTATCATTTCTCCTAAATTCAGAAAAGAGAATAATTACAGATGCTATTCCAGAGCCCAGATAATAACAATAAAAAAAATCAACACAATGAGAAAATTAGGGCTCACTCTTGAAGAAATTAAAATCTTTTTCAGTGAAAAAACAGATGACAGGAGCAAAGAAATTGAAAAGGATAAAGAACTTATAGCAAATGTTTTAGAAAGAATAAACGATGATATAGAAAAGCTGAAAATGGTAAAAAAGGATCTGGAGGAACACCTTAAAAGAATGGAAATAACTTCAAAAATGCCTATTGAAATTCCTTTTATAGAAGAAATTAAAAATGTAAGTGGAATAAAAATATATGAAAAAGAAAATCGTAAAACTATGGCTTTTCCTAATCAAAAAACATTAGATCTGTTTGATAAATACTATGGACAAATTTTATTTTATATAACTAAAAAGAAATTGCAGGAAATTGCTGATGTAAATATTCTAGGTTCAGGGTATATTGTTATTAAAGGTGATAAAAAAGTTGAAGAGTTAATTTTAACCAAAGGAAAGTATGCCTCTATAATATTGAAGGGAAATCATTTTGAAAATAAAGTTTCCACTAAAATGTTAATAGAATGGATAGAAAAAAATAATTTCAAACGGGTAAACGATGAAGTTAATATTATAATTGAACCAGGAAATTTAAGCATAAAAAAAAGAGCAGATCTGCTCTATAAGGTAAGCATATTGATTAAAGAATAATTACATTGAACCGTTCACCACTTAAAATTACTTTATAATTTTTGAAGTGGGGACTTCTTGCTTATCATATTAAAAAATACCACTAAGAAATAATTATCAAACTTTTCATAATATCAAATTTTAGTTAATTTATTAAATAATATTTTTCCAATAATTAAGCAGTTAGAATATCTAGCTGCTTTAATTACTTAGATATAACAGTGAAGTTGTTGTGATTCATTATGTTTTCTAATTTTAAATTAGAAAGATTTATATGTCTTCTCTATCAAAAAAATTCTAAAATTATATCTTCACTTGTATTTCATCCTTATTTAAACAATCTTCATTTATTTTATAGTTTATTATAATATTAATTAAAAACTGCCAGCATTGGATTAGCATATAAAAGAAGAAGAGCAATTACCAGAGCAAATATTCCTGTTGATTCGGCAACTGCCTGCCCTAATATCATTGTAGTTATAATACTTCCTTTTTGCTCAGGAATTTTTACAACTGATTCTACTGCTTTACCTGCTGTATATCCCTCTCCTATTCCTGCTCCTATTCCTCCTATCATAGCACATCCTGCACCAATAGCTGAAGCTCCCATTACTATTGCTTTTAGTGTAGTTACATTCAGACTCAACAAAAAATGCATAAATTTACCTGTACTAGCTATATCCATTTCATCCTCCTTAGTTAATTAGTGATAATTAAATAATAGGTAGAAGTCAATGAACCTTCGTTGTAAGTATTCCTTTCCTTTCTTATCTCACAATTTTTATGAAATATCCAAAAGAGTCAATCTGTAAAAGTTTGGAGGAATCCTTGGCCTTATCTATATTTTTTTTAATATTATATTTTTATTACAACTATCTTAAAAATATATTTTTATCTATTAAAATTATACTCTTCAAAATTGAAAAATCAATGCTTTTTTTCTTCTTATATTTTTTTATGTCTTTAAAGATATGAATAAAGATATTTTATAATTTCAAATTTTTTTCCCCTATCCACTTTTTTAAATAAAAACAATATAATTTTAGAACCTTAAAAATTAGAAAAATTTCTTATTAATTTTCTTCATAAAATTATAGGAGAATAGATAAAATATTACAACAATTTTCAATATTACTTTTGGATATTATAAGAGTTTAAACTAGTTGATTAATTAATAAAAGCTGGCTAAAAATATAAGGTAGATTTTAAAATCCCTATACTTTTCAGTCAGCTTTCTATTTTCATTTTTCTATTTAGATATAAGTCCTTTAACACCACCTGATATTAAAAACGTCACATCTTTTAATACTTTCGGCATTGAGAATACCCCTGAATAAGCTATATATCTTGGTTCCCATTCAGGATAAAATTTATTTTTAAAGAGTTTAAGTCCTTGAAAATTATAGAAACTCTCTCCATTTTTGAATACAAAAAGCCCTATTTTATTCCAGACAGGAGCTATCTCCCTATTTTCCATACCAGAAAGAGGAGCCATTCCAAGACTGAATCTCTCATATCCCTCATCTTTTGCCCAGAGTATTATGTAAATGAAAAGATACTCCATAGTTCCACTGATACATGATTTCAAATATCTCATAAGATCAACAGCTGCTTCTTTTTTAGAATCAGTAACCATTATATTTGCAAAGGCTATTATTTCATCATCTTTTTTCAGTACAGCTATTGGGAAGTTATTCAGATATTCTTCATCAAAATATCCCAGAGAAAAACCTTTCTCTTTGACTTTTTTACTTTCCAGCCATTCATCAGATATCTCCTTCAATCTTTTCATATATTTTATACCTTCACCCTTTGGAATAACTTCAAAGGTCATATTTTCTTTATTGAGCTTATTGTATGTGTACCTTATATTCTTTCTTTGAGGTATATTTAATGTAAATTTTTTAAGATCAATTACTCCCTCTTCTCCTATTTTTAAAAAGTTCAGCCCAACATCAAGATAGTAATCAAGATAATCCTTAGACACTTCATAAAATACAGGCTGCTTGCTATTTTTTCTGCATAACTCATAAAATTTCCAGATAGAATCTCCAGCTTTTTCAGGTTTTCCAACTGGATCTCCCATAGCTATATAGCTTTTACCACTTTTTCCATACATTACAAAGCTTTCCTCTTCATCTTCCAATACAATTTTTTTATCATTTAACAGCACTAGATTTCCCTCAGGGTTATCTGAAAAAGAAAGACATTTTTTTACTTTTTCACTCACTTCTCTGCTGTCTGTTTCTACTATTTCATTTACAGGAGCAAAAAGCTTCCATACACCAAACACAATAAGAGTGGCAGATATACCAAGGGTCGTTCTTAAAAATCTTGGGAACTCCTTGTTAAAAGGTACTTTCCACCATATTTGATCCATGTAGTCTGATTTGCTGTAGGCAAAAAATCCTAAGTATAGGCTTGATATAACAACCAGAAATATCATTACCATCCAGTTAAGAGTAAATTTCTCATCTATAATAGAAGTTTTTCTATAGAAATACTTTTTCAATGGAATTATTATAGCCAGTATAACTCCCAAGAAAAAGGCTTCCTCATAGTCCAGTCCCTTTAGCAATGAAAGGGCTATTCCTGCTCCAAGAAACACTATTGTCATATAATATGCCCCATTGAGCCGCTTTTTTATTCCGTAGGCAAGTATAAGAAGGACTGCTCCTGTTATACTTCCAAGAAAATGCGATACTTTAATAGTAAATACAGGAAGTACATCTTTCAATATCTTGACTCTGTAAATAAGAGGTGGCATACTTCCAGATACTATAAGAACTATTCCAGCTGCAAATATCAATATAGATATAAGAAGCGGTATCAAAGAAATTACCATTTTTCCAAGTACAATAGATATATTTTTTACTTCTCCCCTTTTCAGCATCACTCTATAGATGCAGTAAGACACCAAAGCTATTCCAAAGGGAGCTATATAATAAAGAAGTCTGAATATTATCAAAGCTGCCACTATTGTTGATGAAGGATAATATTTCCCCATCAAAGTAAGGAATACATAATCAAAAGCACCAATTCCACCTGGCAGATTACTCAGTACCCCTATGATCTGTGCACTGAGGAATATTGGAAAAAATTTCATAAATGTAAGTGTATCGCTATGTGGAAGAAATATATATATAAGTCCTGATACCATTATCCAGTCTAAAAGAGATATAAGTATTTGGAATACAGATATTTCAATGCTTTTCTTTTTTGAAAATACTTTATGAGATGAGTATGATATTGCTATTATCAAAAGAATTATTCCCACTTCTCTTGTTGTTCCAAAATAAAAATTAAATCTGCTCAGATCCACTGGTTCAAATGTAAGAAATAATCCTCCTACCCACAAAAGTCCTACCCAAAAACTTACATAGCAGAATTTTATTACTTTTATAATGCTTTTGTAGGGAACATTCCACAAAGAATATAAGTTTATTCTCAACCCCGATCCCGTCAAGCCTGAAAGTCCAATGGAATTAGCAAAAGCGTAGCTTATAAATGAAGTAAATATTATTTTTAAATTAGAAAGCTTTAATTTTTCATTTTTAAATGCCAGTACATCATACATAGTAAGAAGAAAATAATCTACTATTACTATCCCCACTCCAAGTATTACATATCCAGTATTTATAGCCCTTAAAGATTCCCTTATATCTTTTATGCTGTATATTTTCATCTCTTTATGGATAAAATATATTACTACACAGAATATTCCTATCTCCAGTAAATATTTAAGTTTATCATATCTGCTTTTATTATACATATTTTCTCCTCCTAGTCTTTATACCTATTATAGGTATTAGAAAAAAACTATATTATCCTTTTTATACTGAAAAAAGCCTAGAATCAGCTTTGATTTTTCAATATGCTTTAAGAAAAAAAGCTGCCTTTAAATCAAGACAGCTGCTTTTAATCTCCATCCAGTAAAAAGCAGAGTGCAATCTGCTGTTTCTAGAACTTTATTTTTACATATTTTTTAATATCTTTTTTATCAAATTTGAATATAGGCATACCACTTGAATATGGAGCTATCTCATAGTGTGGATAAAGAAATACTACATTATCTCCATCAAAATACATAACTGTATTTTTTACATTTGATTCAGCATTATCAAAGAACAATACCTCTTTTCCATCAGTATTTAAAGCCTTTCTGCTTCCATTATTTTCTCTGCTTGCAGTTATTATATCATTCATTCTCATATTGAAATAATCTTCTGCATTTTCATCAAATATCATATCGTAATTAAGAAGAGAATAATCCTTTTTGTTTATATTGTATGACTCTATACTTGTAATACCATGGGCTCCCCCTTGATATGTGTATGTTGTTACAACTATTGAAAGAATATTGAAATTATTTTCTTTTATCTCATAACTCATTTTAGCTTCCACTGGAGCTTCTTTTGTTCCAGCATCTGCTGATCCCATAATATTTTCTATAAGTATTCTTGCACTTTCTTGAAGAGAAAGATTAAGGTAGGAAATATCTTCGTTTTCAACACCTTTTATCTGCGGTATTACTATATCATAGTTATACTTCTCCATACTTTCTTTATACTCAAGTTTTTCTATATTAGAATTCTCTTTTGCTGTATTCTTTCCGCTTTCACATGATGCAAAAATAAAAACAAGCAGCAGTAATCCGAGAAAACTCTTTATCTTTTTCATAAATCTACACTCCCATACTTTTCAAAATAATAATATAATACATTTTATCACAAGCTCAACTCATTGTAAATACAAAGTGAAAAAATGCCATTGTTCCCTTTGAAATAAAATCAATGACATTCTTACCTAAACAGCTCATAAATATGGAATTTTCTATAAATCTCATTTATGAAAATACTTTGTGAATTTCTTTAGAATCTATATCCTGTTCCTAAACTTGTTCTGATGTCTCTAGTATTTTCTGACACTCTTCCTTCCAGTTCTCCATAGATGCTCGCTCCATTTTCAAAGATCTTTTCTCCTTTCATCTTTACAACTAAATAATCTCTATCTTCTTCATGTCCTTTTACTTTAAATTTATTACTTTCATTTCCTGCAAAAGATACTCGCATATCTGGGTCATTTCCTGTAAGTATTCTTTCATACCCAAGTGCTATTGTTCCTCTTCCTGTTTTGAAGTTTTTCATTTTTTCTATTCCTAGACCTGCTGTTGTATAGATATTTTTAGACTTTTCAAATCTTTGAGAATATATTCCTGCTCCCTTTTCTTTGAAATCTTCATTTTCATATCTGATGATATTTACCTCTCCATATGGATATAAATTATTATCAAGAGCATATCTTAATTTTACACCTGCTTCAAATGTCCAGCTGTCATATTTTCCTTTTGCTTTCCTATCTAGTACAGATAGAGTTCTTTCACTTTCGTTTCTTTGGAATCCTAAACCTAGATAACTATTTACACTTACTTTATTCTTTTCATAATTTCCATATAGCCCTGTTCTAAAGTCTTTTATCTCACCTTTGTCATTTCCTGACTTGATATCATTCTCTCCATAAGCTAGATAATATCCACCTTTGTAATTACTGTTAAGTTGAAAATCATTTCCAAGTATGAATCCCTTCATATCTATATCAATAGCACTCATTCCTCTGTTGCTGTCTATATCTTTCCAACCATTCAATACCTTTACCCACATATTTTTATCCAGTGATATTACTGAATTTTCTACTTTATCAAGTAACATATCACTATCAGACAATCTTGAATATATTGAGCTATTTATTCTTGTATTCAAAGGAAGATTATGTACCATGTCTGCTTGAAGTCCCCCATATGTTTCCTGAAAAGCTCTCAAGGCTGTTACTTCATCTTTGATATTGTATAGAATGTAAAGTTCTTCTTGTTCAGATTTTCCTGAAAGAGCTGAATACATATTTTCCAGTAATCTTGATGATGTTCTTTGACTGCTGTTCATACTAGATAGAGAATCTAATCCTGCTGTCTTATTTACTAATAGATCATATTTTGTAATTGAATCTTTAGTTAAAGAATTCCCTTGCTCTACATCATACCCTAAGAATAAAGAAAGTTTTCCTGTTAAATTTTCTACATCTCCTTTCTCAGTTCCAGATACTAAAAATCCACTGTATGTATGTTCTGGAATAGCTATCCCATTTATCTCTATTGTTGTTCCTGCTATATTTTCTATACTTCCTACTGACAAGGTACAATTTTCTTTTCCATCTACATTTACTACTATACTTCCTGTTGAATTAAATTTTCCTTTTATTGTAAGAATATCTGTACTTCCCCAGCTTCCAGCTTGAACTTTTCCATAGTTGTATAAATCTCCAGTAATAGTTCCTTTCCCTGCAATAATTCCAGTACCCATTTCATCATTAAGACTGTAAGCATCGCCAGCTACTGAACCGTCTATCTGTAGAGTTCCTCCTCCTGCTATACTTGCTCCTTTATATGTATTATTCCCTGCAAGAGAAAGTATTCCTGCTCCCTCTTTCAGCAATCCAACTGAAAGTCCTGCCAATCTGCTTTCTTCTACTCTTTTATTGTATTCATCTATATATTCTTTTCCATTTGATAAGAGAATATCATTATCAGGAGATGTTACTATTTTTCCACTCTCACTGTCATATCTATATTCATTAGAAAGATAAAACTTAAACATTTTATCAAAGTATTCTTTTTCTTCATCTGTTAAATTTATATTTTTAGTTATATATTCATTTAACTTTCCTTTTTCTTCATCAGAAAATTTATTTATATTAGTTACTCCCTCTAAATTTTCTTTTGCTGTCATATACCCAGCTTTTGTTTCAGATATATCATTACTCCATGTTGAATCAAAGCCCATTGTATTTATTGAATAAAGTGCTTGCTCTTTTCCAGCTAGATGACTTTTTACTCTATTATTTGATGAACTTATATCTCCCTTTTCTAATCTTCTGGCATTAAGCGTTCCCAATCCCTTTACTGCCTTTCCTGCATCTAATACTCCCTGTCCATATACTATTTCATATGGTACATTTTCGTAGATAGATATTAAAGCCTTATCAACAAAATAGTTAATAAACTCTTCTTTCCCTTTAAAAACATCGCTTAAATAAATTTTTAAAAATTTTTTATTTTCTTCGTAATAGCTATCTATGTCTTTTTTTAATCCTTCTTTAGAATTTGATTTATCTCCAAAATATATCATATTTAGAACAGGTTTTTTATCTTCATCTTCCTGTATTGTTGCTGTAAATCCCAGAGCTTCATCAACAGTTTTATTTGCTGTAGATAGAAGTACATCTCCTATCTGTTTTCCTGTCATATATGGAAATGCTTCCTGTACCAATCCACCTACCCCTGTTACCATTGGAGCTGCCATTGAGGTTCCATCCAGTGGAATATATTCTTGAGAATTAGCAGCATCTGCTGAATTTATAAATATTCCTGGTGCTGATATACTATTTTCTTCATTATATTTATTTAAATCTGAAAATACTGCTAGAAATCCTAGTTTATCTTCTCCTGAAAATGTATCTAATGCTGTTACTCCTATTATATTATTTTTTACTTCTTTATCTAGATATGACAATAAAGGAATTAGAGATGGGGTAATATGTCCTTCATTCATATTACAAAAAATCAATAGTTTATTATGTTTTTTCATACTGCTTTTTAATATTTCAATACTATTTTGTGCGTCTTCATCTTCTTGCATTATTTTTAAAAATCCATCTCTGCCTTTGTGGTTTTCTCCATCTGTATTATGAATTTCATCAATATATATTTTATCTCCCCAACTATTATTTATTATCTTTATATCTTCTCTTATATTAAGATAATTATATGCCTCTTTTAAATTTTCTTCCTCTGTTTTTCCATTCATAGAAATAAGAGTTCCTGAAACAAAATTACTATTAAAAGCTGCTCCATGCATTCCATATCCATCTTTTGAAGCTGACATTATTCCTGCTACATGAGAACCATGAAAATTTTCTATCCAATCTATATCTTTAGGCTCTTCCCCTATTACATATGAATTATCTTTATTCAAAAATTCTCTATGAGATAGATTCACATATTGATCTACTATCCCTAAAGTAACTCCTTTTCCTGTATATCCCTGTGCATAAGCCTCTGCTGCATTTATTGTATCTAATGGATTATTTCCTTTTCCACTGCCCATATAGTAGTATTCCTCTGTTCTAAATTCCTCTGCTTTCTTTTTTATCTCTTCTTCTGTCATTGTAAAAGATACTGTCCCTGATATTAGAAATATTATCACTGTACTTAATGTCATCTTTACTTTTCTTTTAAACATTTCTTTTAAACATTCCTTTTATATATTTATATTCTTTCATATCTAACCCTCCCCAGATTATTTTATTCTATATTCCTTGATTTTTTTTATAAATATAGTATAGTACATTAATTTTAAAAATGAAAATTTTTTTAATTTTTATTATATTTTTATTTGAATTTAATATTTTTCTTCTACTTTACTAACATTTTTTATACTTTTATTTTTTCTTTGATTAGTTGAAAAAATTATCTGAAAAAGTTCTTTTAGCTATATTTTTATTTTAAAAAAAATGAATTCCATATTTTTTCCAGTATATAATTTAAATACATAAAATTTCTTTTTTGGGAAGGAGGTAGATAAAATTGAGATACCATATTTAGTAATTGTTTTTTTCAATGTTTACCATTATAATATAATAAAAATGAAAAGGAGAGATTTCTTTATGTTTAAAAAACTATTTATGATACTGCTAAGCTGTACAGTGCTGTTTACAGCATGTTCAGATGGCAAAGAACAAACTGCTTCAAAACCTGTAAAAGAAAAATTAATAATTGCTCAAGACGGAGAGCCTAAATCACTAGATGTACATCAGGGAAATGATGGTTTCTCATTGAGAGCCAATAAGCTTATCTATTCAAGACTGGTAGAGTCAGATGGAGATATGAATATACTTCCTGGACTGGCTGAATCATGGGAGCAGATAGATGACAGAACTATGCAGTTTAAGTTGAGAAAAGGAGTAAAATTCCACAATGGATATGATTTTACTGCTGAAGATGTCAAATTCTCATTTGAAAGAATGGCAAACTCACCTAGAATAGCCTTTGTACTTCCTCCTATTGAAAAAGTAGAGGTAGTAGATGACTACACTGTAAATATTGTTACAAAGACACCTTTTGGTCCATTACTTGCACATCTTTCTCACCCTGCACTAGGTATTGTGAGCAAAAAATTATTAACTGAAGATGAGCAAAGCTTTAAAGATCACCCTATTGGTACTGGAAGCTACAAATTTAAAGAATGGGTACCTGGTGACAGCCTTACTCTTGAAAAGAATGAAGATTACTTTGATAAAAAGAATGGACTTAAATACATAGTATTCAAAAATATTGTAGAAGCTTCAAACAGAACTATCGGACTGGAAACTGGAGAAATTGATATCTCTATATCTGTAAGTTCAGTAGATGAAAATACTATAAAGAACAATCCTAAATTACAGCTTATAACAAAACCTTCAATCTCTTACTCATATGTTGGAATGAATACTCAAAAAACTCCATTGAATGATGTAAGAGTAAGAAAAGCTATAAACTATGCTGTAGATAAACAAGCTATCGTTGATGTTATCCTTAATGGAAGCGGTAAAATAGCTACTTCACCTATAGCACCAGGGGTATTCGGATTTACTGATAAAACTAAAAATTATGAGTATAATGTAGAAAAAGCTCGTGAACTGATGAAAGAAGCTGGATATGAAAATGGATTCAAAACAAGCATCCTTGTATTTGGAGGAGAGGCTAATACACAGACTGCTGAAATACTTCAAGCTTATCTGAAAGAAATTGGCATTGATTTAAGAATAGATGTAGTAGAAGTAAGTGCTTACTGGGATGCTACTGAAAAAGGAAGACATGACCTTTTCTTAGGTTCATGGGGAGTAGTAACAGGAGATGCTGACTATGGACTTTATGCAATGTATCATTCATCTGCAAAAGGTGGAGCTGGTAACAGAGATTTCTATGATAATCCTAAAGTAGATGAACTTTTAGATAAAGCTAAAATGGCTACTGATCCTGAAGAAAGAAAGAAACTTTACGAAGAAATTCAATTATTAATAGTGGATGATGCTCCTGATATTATGCTTTACAACAGAATATTAGCTGTTGGAGCTCAGAAAAATATAAAAGGATTAAATATCCATCCAGTTACTCTTCATGACTTCAGCACTGTCTATATTGAAGACTAATCTGCAAATTTGGAGGAAACATATGTTAGATGATAATGTAAAAACTCAGAAAATGGTGGAAATAGCCAAAATGTATTATGAAGAAGACCTTACTCAAAATGAGATAGCCAAGAGACTAGGGGTATCTCGTCCTCTTGTGAGCAAGATGCTTGCTGATGCAAAGGAAGCAGGTATAGTTACTATTCAGATAAATTCTCCATTTGTAAGCAATGATTTTCTTATGGAAGAGATCAAGAAAAAATACAATATTGAAGGGGGAATGGTTATTCCTCAAGCTGATACAGATTATCTTACTGACCAGGTAATATTGAATAATGTAATATCATATATGAGTAATGATCTTAAAAAGTATAGAAAATTTGGACTTGGATGGGGAAAAAATATTGGTGATCTGGTTCAGAAGCTTGAAGTTTCAGAAAAAAAGATGGAGCTTGAAGGTTATGTGTGCCCTCTAGTTGGTAATATCTCTATGCCTACTAAAGATTTTCATTCAAATGAGCTGGTAAGAATATTCTCACAGATGACTTTCCTAAAGCCTTATTATCTTTTTGCACCTGCTTTTCTAGCTACTGAGCAGGAAAAAAATCTATTTATCAACATTGAAAATTACAAAGATATAAAGAGATTATGGGAAAAACTGGATGTTGCTGTCCTTAGTATAGGAAACCATCCATCAGTTCCTGACCTTGCTACTGCTTCAAGATTTGGAGACAATCTCCAAAAAGGAAAAGCTATTGGAAATATACTCTCTTATTATTATGATATAAATGGTAAATTCATCACTGGAGAGAGTGATTTCTCTATTGAAATACCTTTAGATGACTTGAGAAAGATAGAGCATGTAATTGGGTTATGCTCTTCAAAAACAAGTAAAGACGCTGTTATAGGAGCTTTAAAAACTGGTATTATAACACATCTGGTAATAGATGAAAATACTGCCAAGGAAATACTGCAATAAAATCAATTACTTGAAATATAAAAAATTATTTCTGCATATTTAAATTTATTGAAGAGATACTTTATAACAGCTAAGAAAAATAATTGATAGATACACTTTACAAATATTTATTTTCTAAATTAAAAGTTCTGTCTTTTATTACAAATAAATATGTTGAATTGTTTCACTCATGACTTGTTAAAACCCAAGTATTATCTTTACAAAAAATTTTCAAAAAAATTTTAAAATACTATTGACAGAGAAAATAAAATATGATATAAAATTATCAGAATGTCGCCTGCCTAGTGTGCGACCAAGAAATGACTAGGCTTTTTTATTTTTTGGAGCAATAAAAAAAACTACTGATAATTGATTTATCCATAGATTTTTAATTGTCTTCACCCATCTTTAATCATAAACTTACTTTTTATATTAAATTTTATTTCTACCCTTTCTTATTACTTTTACTTCATATTTTAATTTCAATACAACTCTATTTTATAACCAAACCTTTTTATAAAAATTTTCTTCCCATTAATATTAATTCATGTATCTTGATTAATTTTTCTTCCCTTCAGCATTGTAAAATTAACATTTATTTCAGAACTGGCAAAATTTATTGATATTTAATATTATAATTTTTTGATTAATTGATATCAATTTTTATAAACTTATTAAATATTTTTAAAAATAATATTTATTTCATATAAAAAATAAAGGAGTTTTAACATTTTTTTTAGAATAACCTTAGTAAAATATCAATTAAAGCAGGGGAGTTTTTATGAAAGTTCTTTTATTCTTCTTATTTTGTCTTTTTGGACTATCATTGTTTTTTGTTGGATTATGTATTTATTTTTGTGAATTTTTAATGCTTTTTTAATTCTCTAAATTTATAATTCAGTTCCTTTTTTTGAATGCTTTTTATGTTGCCATTCAAATGTTTTTGCAGTTCATATTAATTTTCTTATATTTATTAAAAATAATTTTTAAAGGAAGAAACTAAAATCACTGTATAGCCAAACATATACTAATTAAGTTTTAGTATATGCTTTTTTTATATATGCAATGATGTTCATATTTTAAAAATCTTTTTACTATCATTACAGAAATTTTAGAACTCAGGAGGAAAAGAAAATGGACAACAAAAAAATCAAAGATGCAAAAAATGGTGATGACAAAGCTTTTATTGAAATTTTTCAAAGTTTGAAGAGAATTATCCTTTACAGAACTAAAAAGTATTTTTTTTATGGCGGGGATAAAGATGATGTGATGCAGGAAGCTATGATTGGACTTTTTAAAGCAATCAATGCCTATGATGAAAACAAAACAGCTTCTTTTAAGACCTTTGCACTCTTGTGTATAAAGCGTCATCTGATAACCGTTCTAAAAAATTCCAACTCCAGAAAAAATAAAATTCTCAATATGGCTATATCTATTCAAGCTGAAAGTGAAGGAGAACCTAATATTACATATACTCATCAATCCTTTATGTTTCACTCTCCAGAAGAATTATGTCTTGGAAAGGAAAAGATGGAATATGTGAACAGATATTTAAGAACTCATTTGAGCCCAATGGAAAATGAGATTTTTGAGTATCTTATTGCTGAAATGACATATATTGAAATAGCTGAAATGACTGGACGGGATGTTAAATCAATAGACAACTGTATTCAAAGAATAAAGAAAAAATTAAAAAATTTTATGCTTGATTATTAAGAATCCTTAAAACACTTTACAAAACTTTAGAGTCATGATAGAATAAGTTAGAAGCACAAACCTTATGGGTTTTGTTGTTAAAATAGGATATAAAAAACTCTGAATGACATAGGCACTCACTTTGTGGGTGCTTATTTCATGTATAGCAAGAGGTCAGAGTCTTGATATACAGTAGATCCTATTTTAACAATGGAGGTGCTGAATGAGTTTTCTAAAAGAACTGGCCTTGCAGGTCGTTGCCGGTATACTAGCTAGTATTATCTGCAAGTGGTTAGATAGAAAATAACTTCACACCTCGCCCATTTGGGCTTTTTTTATTTTCTCATAAAAATTCTGTCTTATTCCTTTATCAATATACTTCTGTACTTTAAGAAAAATTTCAAAAATAAAAAAAGGATATTCTGTCACGAAGAATACCCTTTTCTGATGAATTCTTTGAAAATTCATTATCACCTAATTAATTATATCATTTAATTTTAATTTTCACAATTGATAGTGAAATGGTTTTAAATCCTATTTGAGCTTTTTTATTTTTCAAAAAAATTCTGTTTTATTCCTTTATAATCCCTTTATCAATATACTTCTGCACTTCCGGCATCACAAACTCATGGAAAAGCTGTGGTGCATACTCAACTATAGGTGACATTCTTTTAAGCACCATTTCCTTTGTAGCACTGAACTTCTTCCATGTATGTCCATCAGAAGTAAGGTTTTGTATAAATCCTTGGAATCTATCAAAAGTATTAGCAAACTTTGCTTCTTTTGTTTCCATATTCTCAAATTCAAGCCATAGCTTCATGAACTCTTTTTCCTGCTCTTCTGGAAGCATTCCATATATCTTCTCTGCACTTTCAAGTTCTTTTTTCCATTTTTCCTCTTTTGAAAAAACTGAAAAAGCTGGAGTATCTCCTGCATATATCTCAACAATATCATGTATAAGTATTAGTTTAAGAACTTTTTCCATATCTATTTCTCCCAGATTGGAATATTCTTTCAAAGTCATTGCACACAATGCCATGTGCCAGCTGTGTTCAGCATCATTTTCTCTTCTATTCAAATCTCCCAGTACAATAGACTGCCTTAAAATACTTTTTACCTTATCTATTTCTATTAAAAATTTAACTTGATCTGCTAATTTTCCCATCTTTTCCCTCATTTTCTTTAATTTTTATTTTTTTATAAAAATCATTTCCTCTTCTTTCTCATTAGTTAATATCAATTTATCTCCATCTTTTTTTATAGTCTTAGCATTTTTTAAAAGAGTAAGATATTGATCTTCAACTATCATTTTGTCTCTAGGTCCACCCATTCTAGTTGTTGCTAATGCTCCAATATTTATAGTTCCATTACTTACATCTGCTTTTCCAAAGAATCTGTTGATTCCAGCAAATCCAAATATTCTGCCTTCTTTATCAAAACCAAGAGTTAAATTGTTTTCTACAAAAAGATTAGTCAACAGATACTCATTACCAGCTACATTTTCAAGTGATACCTCCACAGGAACTTCTACCTTAACTGGAGTAGAGCTACATCCCACTAACAGCATCAAAGTTGCTAAAAAGATAAATATTTTTTTCATTGTTAAACCACCTCGTATAATTTTTTGTCTCTTCTATGAAATTATACACCAAATAAGTGGTTCTGTACAGATTAACAAATTATATTTCTTTTATAAATTCACACAGCCCTATAATCAACCAAAGTCTATTTTGATTGTATAATTCACTTCATAGTTATGCTGAAGATTATTTGAGTTAGAATAATCCACTTTTTAATTTAGCCATAAGAAAACTATATCCTCCATTTTAGTGTCTAAAATTTTGAGGTGCAGTCCAATTATTATCACTGCTTATTTTTCATATATAATTGACATTGATTTTTTTTATTGAAACTCCTTCTTTTCTTCTATTTTTTAATAATTTTAATTTAATAAATTAATTCTCATCTTCTAAAACTTATATATTCATCTATATAATATATTATTGCATAAACGAAATTTATGATATATAATTATATTAAGAAGAAATTCTTAGACGCATTGCCCCCCGGCGATGTATACGTCAACTAATTTTCCTCCCAATAATTTTTTATCTGACCAGTAAAAAACTATTGGAAGGAACTCCAAATTAAAAGGAAGGAAAAAAATGGAAAAAATATTATTGCTTATTATTGCTGTTTCAATAGCTTTTGTTATTAAGAGTTGGATTTATTCTGCTTTTATTCCACTTTTTTTTCTTATATTATTATTAATCTTTATTCCAAGCTTAATAATAAAAAAATAGATTTTCAGCTTTCAATTTTAATTAAAGAACACTCTTGTATATTATCTTTCATCATACTTATATAAAAAATGAACCCTTGTCATTAGATTATCTCTAATAGTTTGGGTTCATTTTAATTTATTTTTATCCTTTCAACAGCTCCATAGTTTCAGTCATAACTTTAGCAAAATTTTCATTTATTACAAGAGAAGCATCATTGTCATATTGAGTAGCATCTTTATTGAGTATTACCAGATTTCTTCCTTTGAAGTATTTTATGTAATAAGCTGCTGGATATACAGTGAGGCTGGTTCCGACTATAATTAAAGTATCAGCTTTTTCTATTTCCTTGATAGCTTGATATGTAACTTCCTCATTAAGCATCTCTCCATACAAAGTCACCTCAGGTCTTACTATCCCTCCACAATCACACTGAAATCTCTTATTATCTTTTTTTCCACATTTCAGACAATACCATTTTTTCAATGTCCCGTGAAGTTCCAGAACATTTTTGCTCCCTGCTGCCTGATGAAGGTCATCTATATTTTGAGTGATAACAGCTTTTACTTTTCCCATTTTTTCCAATTCTACCAGAGCTTTATGTCCAGCATTTGGCTTGATTCCATCTATATCTAATTTTTCATCAAGATACTTATCAAAAATATCCCTATGATTAAAAAAGAAATCATGGCTCAATATCTCTTCCGGCTCATATCCCATATATGTTCTGCTGTACAGTCCATCTTTGCTCCTAAAGTCTTTTAACCCAGAATCTGTCGATGCCCCTGCTCCTGTGAAAGCAACAACATAGCTGCTGTTTTTAAGAATCTCTGCTAATTTTTTTATCTTGTCCATAGATACCTCCTATCTCTTTTTAAATCTACCTTTCTATATATTATACTATATTTTTTTATTTAAACTGCATACTTTTTTAACTTTTAAAGAATCTCTAATTTTTATAAAAAAAGGCTGTATTCATATATCTAAGTCTGATAAAAATATTTGTATACAGAATAAAACAAATCTTCTTTCAACACCTCTTTAATCTCCAGATTAAACATTGCTTATTTATTTTATAAAATAATTGTTATCACAAAAAAAATGAGTTATAATTGTAATGGAACTATTAATTTATTACAAGGGGGAATAAGCATGTACAAATTAAGAAACGGTGTAGAAATACCTGAAATAGCTTTTGGAACTTGGAAAATCACAGATCCGGAAGTATGTAGAAAAAGTGTAAAATATGCTTTGGAAACTGGTTACAGACATATCGACACTGCAATGGTATATAGAAATGAAGAATTTGTTGGAGAGGGAATCAAAGAATTCCTAGCTGAAAACAAAAATGTAAAAAGAGAAGATCTTTTCATCACTACAAAAGTATGGAACTCTGATCAAGGATATGATTCAACTCTAGCAGCATTTGAACTTTCTCTTAAAAAACTAAACCTTGGATATGTAGATCTTTACCTTATTCACTGGCCTAATACTCCTAATATGAAAACTACAATTGATACTTGGAAAGCCCTTGAAAAACTTTATAAAGAGAAAAAAGTAAGAGCTATTGGAGTATGCAACTTTGAAATTCATCACTTTGAAGAACTTCTTCTAGAAGCAGAGATCATACCTATGATAGATCAAATCGAGCTTCACCCACTAAATCAACAGCTTAAATCAAGAGCATACTGCAATGAAAAAGGTATCATAGTTGAATCTTGGAGCCCATTAATGCAGGGAAATCTTGAAAATGATGTCATAGAAAAAATCGGAAAAGTACATGGAAAAACAGTTGCTCAGGTTATCCTTAAATGGCATCTGCAATCTGGACTTCTTCCATTGCCAAAATCTGTAACTCCATCTAGAATAAAAGAAAACAAAGATCTTGATTTTACTCTTTCTACTGAAGAAATGAATACTATCAATGCTTTAAATAAAGAAGAAAGATTTGCAACTCACCCAGATAATATGAGTTCTGGTTTTGAAAATTTAAGATAAAATTATCAAATATCTATGGAGGAAATGTTAAATGAAATATAATTTTGATGAAATAATTGATAGAAGTAAGACAAACTCTAGAAAATGGAACCCTGAAATATATAAAAATACATATAATGGAAAAACTAATCTGCTTCCTTTATGGGTAGCAGATATGGATTTTAAAGTTGCTCCAGCTATACTTGACAGCCTTCAAGCTATACTGGCTCATGGTGTACTTGGGTATACTGCAACTGATGATGAATATTTTCAAGCTATCATTGACTGGAACAAAAACAGAAAAAATGTAGATCTTAAAAAAGAATGGATAATATTTACAAACGGAGTTGTACCAGCTCTTAACTATATGATACAGACATTTACTAAGGAAGGGGATTCTATCCTTATACAAACTCCTGTATACCACCCATTCAGAATATCTACTGAAAACAACAATAGAAAAATAGTTACTAATCCTCTGATAGACACTAAAGGTTACTACACTGTAGATTTTGATGATCTTGAAAAGAAAATAGTTGAAAATAGTGTAAAAATGTTTATCTTGTGCAATCCTCATAACCCTGTGGGAAGAGTGTGGACTAAAGAAGAACTTGAAAAAATGGGAGAAATCTGCTTAAAACACAATGTACTTGTGATATCTGATGAGATTCACTCTGACCTTATTTTCAAAGACAGCAAGTTCACTTCATTCCTTACATTGAAAGATGAGCTTAAAAATAATTGCATAGTTTGTACAGCTCCAAGCAAAACATTCAATCTTGCTGGACTTCAAACTTCTCTTATCTTTATAGCTGATGATGAAATAAGAGATAAATACAAGAATACTCTTATGAAAATAAGACTTGAAACTCCTAGTACTTTTGGTATAGAAGCTATCAAAGCTGGATATATGCACTCTGGTGAATGGCTTGATGAGTTGATGGACTATCTTGATGGTAATAGAAAATTCATTGAAGAATATATCAAAGAAAATATGCCGGGAGTAAAATATCTGAAACCTGAAGGAACTTACCTTGCATGGATAGATTTCAGAGATGTATTAAAAGATGGAGAAACTTTAGAAGAAATATTTGAAGATAAAGCAAAAGTTGCTATTGACTATGGTAACTGGTTCGGAGCAGAGGGAGCAGGTTATGTAAGACTTAACTTTGCATGTCCTAAATCGATAGTTAAAGAAGCTCTGGACAGAGTTAAAAATGTAATATATAAATAAAATAATAGATAGAAATCAAGAAAATAGTTATGTTACAGAAATTCAGAAGGACTTAATGCACAGTCTGATTTCTAAAGATATTCAAAATTTAATAGAGTTAATGGATTAAAAACAGTTTTATAGTAAAATAAGAAATTTAATATTGATATATTTTCAAACAGCCTTAACCCTCAATATCAAGAGCTAAGGCTGTTTTATTTTATCTCCCTGTCAGCTGCATAAGTATTTTACACAATTCCCTCATACATGAAGTTCCTCTTTCTCTGCATTCAATATGATACAGATCATTTATTATCTTGTCTATCTTCATATCTTTCAGCAGTATTTCAAAAGCTTTTGAATCTCCATCACAGCACCCAAAAAATTTTACTTTTCTCAATATTCCATCTTCAATTTCTACACCAATCTCTTTTGCACATACACCATTAGTTTTGTATATTTCCATACTGCACCTCCTAGAATATAATAAGTGGTCTGTTGGTTTTTGGATGCTTTGCAACTTCACACTCTACATCAAAAACTTTCTTTATATTTGCCTTAGTAAAAACCTCATCTGGACTTCCCTGAATCTCTATTTTCCCTTTTTTCATTCCATAAATATAGTCGCAATATGAACTGGCAATATTCATATCATGTATTACAGCTAAAATAGTTTTATTGGTCTTTCTTACAAGCTTCATTATCTCAATCTGATATTTTATATCCAGATGATTTGTAGGCTCATCCAATACCAATATGTCACTGTCCTGAGCCAATGCCCTTGCTATAAGGACTCTCTGCATCTCTCCCCCAGAGAGAGTGAGAAAACTTCTGTCCTTCATCTCTTCCAACCCCACTGATATCAGAGCTTCTTTTATAACTTCTTTTTTCTCCAGAGTGAACAGGGAATTTTGATGAGCATATCTTCCCATTTCCACTATCTCCTCCACAGTAAAATCAAAGTTCATATTCTGTTTTTGAGCCAGTACAGCCATTTTTTTAGCAAGGACTTTAGGCTTATAATCATTTAATTTTATATTATCAATTATTATTTCTCCATTTTTATGTTTAAGAAACCTGTATATATTCTTCAGAAGTGTACTTTTTCCACAGCCGTTAGCTCCTATTATCCCTACAAATTTCTTTTCTTTTACTGTAAGAGATACATCTTCCAGTATATTTTCATTATCTATAGAATACCCAAGTTTTTTTACTTCTATCATATTACTCTCCTCCAAATCTATATGCTTTCTTTCTCAGCATATTTAAAAAGAATGGAGCTCCAAACATAGAAGTTATAACTCCTATTGGTGTTTCCTGGGAAGTAAAAAGACTCCTAGTCAGAGCATCTGTCATTATAAGGAATACTCCTCCCATGAGTATGGCACAAGGTATGACTTTTTTATGATTTCCTCCCACCAGTCCTCTTGTTACATGTGGAATCACTAAGCCTACAAATCCTATTATCCCTGTATTTGATACTATTACTCCTGTTAAAAATGTTGATACCAGCACTATCAGAAGCCTTATTTTCTTTACATCAACTCCCAGAGCTACAGCATTTTCATCCCCTGTTACCAGTATATTCAATTCTCTATACTTTGGATATACCAGAAAAAATGATACTCCCAGACTTATTAATGCAAAAGGGATATATTTCCAATTGGAACCTCCCAGACTTCCCGACATCCAGAATATTGCCCCTCTCAATTCTTTTTCATTAGGTGCCATCATTATCATCAATGTAGTTATCCCAGAAAAAAGCGAAGATACTGCCACTCCGATAAGTACCAATCTTGTACTGGAAAATCCCCCTGCTCCTGCAAAATAGAAAACTAAAAAGGCTGTGAAAGTTCCAAATACAAAAGCTCCTATTGGAACAGAGAGCATAGTTCCCCCTAAAAACAGAATAGCCATTACTGCCCCTGTACTTGCCCCTGCTGATATCCCCAATATATATGGACTTGCCAGAGGATTTTTAGTAAGACACTGCATCAGTATTCCTACCAGTGCCAGTGCCCCTCCTGCTGTCATTCCCATTATTATTCGTGGAACTCTCAAATTCCACACTATTATCTCTATACTATTTTTCCATTCTTTCTGAAAAATTTCTCTCCCCAGACTCTTATTCACTATTATTTTCCAGACATCTGTTCCTTTGAGAGATACAGACCCTATAGTCACTATGAATGTAGAACACATAATGAGTAATATACATAGAATCAGGCATAATACTTTGTAATCGTTAAATAATTTTTTCATTTTTTCTCCATCTTAGTATTTGTTATCTAAATTTCCACATTATGAAACTCTTTTGCAAGTCTTTTTACTGCATTTACATTTCTTATTCCTGCTGATATATCTCCCAATCTTATCACTGCAAACTTCTCATTTTTTACAGCATCAATATCTTTTATAGGAGATTTCTCCTTTAAATATTCTATCTTTTTATCAACAGTATTATCACCATAATCTATTATCAGTATAATTTCAGGATCTGCCATCAGCACTTTTTCCCATGTACCATTTCCAAAGCTTCCTCTGATATCTTTAAATATATTTTCTCCTCCAGCCAGCTCAATGATGGTATTTCCTATTCCTCCCCCACCAACAACAAAGGGAGCACTTTCTCCCCCATCATATGGAAGTACTGTTGCTTTCTCTTTTGGAAGTTTTTCCTTGATCTGTTCAAGTTCATTTTTCATACTTGCAACTATTTTCTGAGCATTATTTTCCTTATCGAATATCCTGCCAAATTCCAATATATCATCAAATACATCATCTATATTATTACTTTCCAATGATTTCATGAAAAATACTTCTACTCCATTTTCATTTAGCTCCTCTACACTTCCTAGATTATTGGGCATACTTAGAGACTTCCACCCTGTAACAAAGTCTGGATTTACTGAATAAAAAACTTCCTTGCTTGGATATTTAGAAGATAGAACAGGTATCTTTTCATATTTTTCTTTCAGTTCAGGAAGTATTTCATTATCCATAAATGCTGTTCCTGCCACTTGTTCCTCTGCTCCAATAGCAAGAAGTATCTCTGTAGTAAATTGTGAAGCTGATACAGCTCTTTGAGGTGCTTTTCCAAAACTGATATTGCTTAGAATAACCAAAAATAGAAGTAATCTTTTAAACATATTTTCCTCCAAAAAATAAAAAAACCGTTCTTAAAATAAGAAGACGGCATAAAAATACCTTATCCGTCCTCGCAGATATAGAATAAATCAATCTTTGGCAGGTCTCCTGACTTGACTTCATTTTACTTGCAAACCTTCCCAGCTGTGAGCCAGTGGTGCTTTGCTTTCATCCATCTTACAGTGGCGGGACCGTGCAGGATTTCAACCTGCTTCCCTTTTAATCATATGAACCATAGATTTCTATTATATTTATATTTTTGATTAATTATACAATACTTAAATTTTTTAGTCAAATGAATAGTGAAATATCTTCCATTATTTATATTTTAATATTTTAATATTTTATTCTTTACCCTTTTAGTTTCATAGAATATAGATGCTTTTCAGCTTAAAATTCAGTATTTTCTTTTTCTTGTTCTTCCAATTTTACACTTTCATTGTAAATTAAAATTTCTTTTTTTCATATTACATGTTATTTTAGTTGACATTATATTATTAATTTAGTATAATCTGTGCGTAATAAAATATATTTAGGTGCTTTTATAAAGCTTAATAGAGGAAGCAGGGTGAAAATCCCTCACAGCGAGAGCTGCTGTATAGTGGACGAAATCACATTATGTCACTGGGAAACTGGGAAGGCGTGAGAGTAGGATGAAACTGAGTCAGAAGACTTACCAAATAGTCATATATTTTGTTTAAAAAGCTTTTTTGCTTATTAAACATATTTTTAAATTGACTCTCTAGTAAGGTAGGATCTCTATTTTATTAGAGTTTTTTTATTTCTAATAAATAGTGCCCTTCCTACCAAAACACAGGAATTTTTTACAACTGAATCTTAAAAATATGGAGGAAAGAAATGTACAAAAAAATTGGAATTTTAGCTTTGATTCTAAGCTCTACTATTTATGCTGAAGAAGTTCAAAGTACAAAACTTAATGAAAGTGTTATCTCGACTGAAAACTTTGAAACAAGTGTAAGAGATACAGCAGCAAATATCTCTATTGTTACAGCAAAGGAAATTGAGAAAACTGGTGCAAAAAATCTTGTTGATGCTCTTAAAAATGTTCCTGGTATCTTTGTTAAACATTATGCTGGGGGAATAAAATTTGACATAAGAGGACTGAATTCAATGTACAGTGACAGAAATGCCCTGATTACACTTGATGGAGTTCCTGTGACATCTGCACAAGTATCAAATATTCCAATAGAAACTATTCAAAGAATTGAGGTAATCCCAGGTGGAGGAGGTATCCTCTATGGAGATAAAGCTATTGGAGGTATAGTTAACATTATCAGTAAATCAGCTCTTGATAAAAAAATTATGGAACTGTCTACTCTCAATTTGGAAGCAACAGTGAACATAAAGTAGGGTTCAATTATGGAACTAAACTTACAGACAGACTTATTACAGAAGTAGGATATACAGACTATGATTCTGATGGTTGGAGAAGAGGAGAGAAGTTTGATAAAAAAGAGGGGCATTTTAAAGCTAAATATCTATTAGATGATGGAGAAATAGAATTTAAATACAATCACTCAGATAACAAAACATATAAAGGAATAGCTGTTCCAAGCTATATTCTTGATGATGACAGAAGAAATCCTGGAAGTCTTTCTAAGGGTAAAAATAAAAGTAATGATTACTATTTAAAATGGAAGCAAAATCTTTCAGAAGATACAGAGTTTTTGATATATGGAAACTATTATGAGAATAAAAAATGGCTTTTTAACAAAAGTAAAAACTCTTTCTACAGAGATGGAGATGAAGTAAGAAAATATGTGAAAGCTCAAATTAAACATACATATCTTCCAGAAAGCTATTTTATAGCTGGTATAGATATACTGCAAGATGAAGTGAAACCTTATGATACTTCAGCTAAATGGAATGGATCTCTTGGAAGGTATGTAAAAAGCGGCGACTCAACTAAAGATGGTTTTGGTATTTTTGCTTTGAATAAATATTCTACTGGCAAATTCCAATTTACTCAAGGAATAAGATATGATTATGCAGATTATGACTTCTATTGGAGAAATGCCTCTCTTAATGCTTCTGACAAGAAAGGAACTAGAGACAACGCAAAATATAATGACTATTCTTTTGAGCTAAGTGCAAATTATCTATACTCTGAAACTGGTTCTACATACCTTACGTACACAAGATCTTTCAGAACTCCTACTGCTGGAGAAATTTATTATACTCGTAATTCAGAAAGACTTGATCCTCAGCTTCAGGATACTATCGAGCTTGGTGTAAAAGATTTCTTTGCTGATACTTATGTATCTGCTTCTACATTCTATAAAATGACCCATGATGAAATATATTCAACTATTCCTCCTGAATTTACTGGAATGGTAAATTACAATATAGGGAACAGTGAAAGAATAGAAGCTGAAGTTTATGCTGAACACTATATAGGTGATCTGACTTTGAAATCTTCAGTGACATATCTGCATCATAAAGTTATAAGCGGAAAATACAGCGGAAGCAAAATACCAAGCGTTCCCAACTGGAAGCTGACTTTTGGAGCTGGATATGACTTCAACAGCAATTTCTCTGTAGGAGCTGATGCTATCTATGCTGGAAACACATATGATCTGGATGATATAGCTAATGACAGAAAAGAGGATACTGGAGAATACTTTACAGTGGATATATTTTCACAATATAAATTTGATAATGGAATATCTCTTACATTTAGAATCAACAATGTATTTGATGAAAAATATAATGAATATGCTGGATTCTGGGATGACAGTAAATATGGCATAGATCAAAGACATTATTACCCTGCTATCGGGAGAACATACACTGCTGGTATAAGCTACTCATTTTAATTAAAAACAACATATCCCCTTAAGAAAAAAGCATCACATAAATACTAAGTTATCTTAAGGGGATTTTATTTTTTCAAAATTCAATATTAAAAATCTGTTGGCGAAATAAGGAGAGTGTGAAAAAACTCCTATAAATCATAGCTTTATATAATAAAAATTTGAACTTTCCAATAAAAAAGACCTGTCAAACAAAACTTTTGCTTCGCAGATCCTTTCTTATATTATTCACTTATATTTTTACTTGATACAATTTCACCATCTTTATATTCTCTCTCTAAAATTACTTTTCCATTTTCATATATTTTTTCTGTACCATGAAGTACATACTCTTTGTAATTCTGCTCATGCTCTAAATTACCATTTTTGTCATAAAATTTTGATGTTCCATGAAGGCAGTCTTTCTTGTAATTCAACTCTGCTATTATTTTTCCATTCTCCTGATAGCCTTTTTCCATCCCATCCTTTTCTCCATCTTTGTAGTTTGTTTCCATTTTAAGCTGTCCACTATCATAATATATTCTGCTTATTCCATCTAATTTACCATCTTTGTATCCTGTAGACTCCCATTTTATAGTTCCGTTTTCATGATATCCCTTTTCTGAATTTAATTTCCCTTCGTTATAAACCTGCTTCTTTATTATTTTGTCCCCTTCACTTACACTCACTATTCCAGTATATGGTTTGCTCTCTTCCTTTTTATATAAAAGTTTATCTTCTCTAACTTCCATATTAAAATATTCTTCATTTCTTTCTGTTCCAGAAGCAGTGATAAAGACCACCAATAACAGCAATAATATTCTAAAAACTTTTTTCATAAACTCATTCCCCCAGTATCTCAAATTTTGTACAACTTTTTAAATTTACAAAAATACTCTTTCTCTCTTTATAATGATATATAAAAGAGGGTTTCTTGTCAATGCATTATTTATTCCATTTTAAATATTAATTATATAACTCCTCTTAAAAAGATAAATTTAATGAAATTTTAAAAATTAATATTATAAAATTAAATCTTTTCTGAAGACTCTATTCAAAAATTATCTTTCATAGAACAAGGATGAAATTAATGTTGACATTATATATTAAATCAAGTACAATTGGTTCGTAATCAAAAATATATTTAGGTGCTTTTTGTAAAGCTTAATAGAGGAAGCAGGGTGAAAATCCCTCACAGCGAAAGCTGCTGTATGGTGGACGAAATCACATTATGTCACTGGGAAACTGGGAAGGCGTGAGAGTAGGTTGAAACTAAGTCAGAAGACTTACCAAATAGTCATATATACACTTATCAATGATTTGAAATCTCATTGTGTATTTTTAATTTGACTCTCTAGTAGGTAGAACTCTCTATTTATTAGAGTTTTTTTATTTACAAGACCTTATATATTTTTTGAAAAAATAATATTTTAAGGGGGAAAAAATGTATAAGAAAATTGGGATTTTAGCATTAATTTTAAGTTCATCTCTGTTTGCAGAGGAATTAGGAAAAAAGGAAGAATTTGCTGTAAAGCTTAATGAATCAACTATTACATCAGAAAGATATGATGAGACTCCTGTCATTGAAACAGCTAAAAATGTTACTGTTATCACAAGTGAAGAGATTGAAAAAAGAGGATATAAAAGTGTGGATGAAGCTCTTGTAAATGTTCCTGGTCTTTCTTTTGCAGGTGGATATTTGTCAATGAGAGGGCAAGTTCCAAGCATGGGAAACAAACATCTGGTTGTACTGGTTGATGGGATTCCTCAAAATGGCATGGATAATAGGTCATTCGATTTAGATTTTATTCCTGTAGAACAAATAGAAAAAATAGAGGTAGTTCCTGCTGGAGGAGCTATTATGTATGGAGGAAATGCTACTTCTGGAGTTATCAACATCATTACTAAAGAAAACGAAAACAAAAAATATTGGGGAAATGCTGGACTTCAAGTGGGTTCATTCAATGAAAGAAAATATAAATTAAACTACGGAACTAATCTAACAGAAAATTTATCAATAGATGCCAGATATATTAATACAGATAAAGATGGGTATAGAGATTATACGAAAAAGGAATCCGAATTTGGAGAAATAGGGGCTAAATACAAATTAAAAGATGGAAATATAGGTTTTAAATATATTCGTAATGAAAGAAAATCAACAGGTTCTGGATATCTTACCAAAGCTCAATATGATCATGATAGGAGGCAAAATGATTCAAGTTATAAAGAAAAAATAGCTCATGATACACAAGATAAATATATTCTTGAATTTAACAAAAAGCTGTCTGGCAACTTATCTCTTTCAGCTGTAGCTGAATATCGTGAGAGGGAATATACTTATTCTCAGCCTAAAACAGCTGCATATTCATCATATCATAGCAGAGTAAAAAATACTGATTCTCTATATACAAATGCGCAGTTAAAATATAGCTATGCTGAAAAAAGCAATTTAATATTTGGAGGAGACTATTCTAAAGCTAAAGTTAAAGAAGATGGATATAGTACTTCTGGTTCCACAATTTATCGTAAAACATATACAGTAACTGACTATGAAGCTATTGGTGGTTATCTTCTTAATAAATATAGTTATAATAATTTCATCTTTACTCAGGGAATTAGAGTGGAAAGAAATAAATTTGATGAAGATGAAACCTCTTATAAGACTAATGGAACTTTTAAAAATAAAAAAAATATTAATGATTCCAATACAAATACAAACTATGAATTAACAGCAAACTATATGTTTTCTGAAGATACTTCAGGATATGTCAGCTGGAATAGAGTATATAGATCTCCTAATCTGACTGAATATACTAGTTGGAAAACAAATAAAAATACCAATGAAACTGCTTCAAGAGATTCTCAGGAAGTTGATACTTTTGAAATTGGTCTTAAGTCTCTTATAAATAATATTTATTTGTCTGGAGCTGTATTCTATATCAAAGGGAATAAAGAGATAATGTACGATTATTATAGAGATGAAATAGCAATAGATAAATCTGAAAGTGGAAGCTACTACAACCTTGATGGAAAAACTGAAAGAATAGGAATTGAACTTGCCAGTGAACAATATTTCGACAAATTAACATTGAGAGAAAATTTTACATATATGCATAATGAAATTGTAGATGGCCCATATAAAGGAAACGATATTCCTGGTGTAAGCAATGTAATATTCGGATTAGGAGCTACCTATGAAATCACTTCTCAGTTTACTTTTAACATTGAATCAAATTATCATGGAAAAGCCTATCTAATCAATGATTATTATAATAAAGTTCCCAAAAGAAATAGCTATATGGTTACAAATATTTCTGCTAAATATAATTTTGAAAATGGTGTATCTCTTGCTGCTGGAATAGATAATGTTTTCAATGAAATTTACTGTGACTATATTACTTATGCAGGTACAAAAATCAATTATTCTCCTTCACCTGAGAGAACATATTATGTAAGTGCTGAATACAAATTTTAATTCTAAATAGGGAGGAGACAATGAAAAAATTTAATAAACACTTTATACTCTCAATATTATTTCTATTTTTTACATTGAATACATATAGTTATAGAGTAAAAGAAAGCCCTACAGAGAGATTCAAAATTGAAAATTTTAAAGATGAAATTAAAAAGACAAATTTTAAGTTTGACGAATTTGGAAAAGTAAAAGATTACGGAATTCTTGGATACTATAATTTTGTTCCTTTAAAAAGCAATGGCAAAATATCTGCATATGCCTGTTTGACTCATCTTAAAGTATATGACAGACATGAGCCTTTTATTGTCATAGTTTCTTTAGATGGAAAAATAATAGACTATTCTATTCCAGAAGCAAAGAAAAAACATTTTCCTCTTAATTCAGATAATGTGAAAAAAATGGTAATTGGGAAAGATAAAAACAATGTAAAAATGGACGCAGTAGCTGGTTCTACTTTTCACGTTCCTGCCATTAATGCTGAATTAAAAAACATATTAAATATTTTTGAATATCGAAAAGAAATAATTAGAAAAGATGAAGTAAAACTATAAAATTTTGTATAATAAAATGAGATGAGCCCAGCTGCAAGTTCATCTCATTTTTATTTATATTTAATGCTTGATTCCCAGTATTTTTAAAAATTCATCTTTGTTTTATAATTTAAAAATTGTTGTAAATTTTACTTTTTCTTATCTTTTTCAATTTCTGTATTTCTATTGAGTTTTTCTAAAATATTCAGATTAGTTATTTCGTGAAATTCCTCTTTTTCATCCTTTTTCTCAATTTGAACTTTTCTGTTCAATTCTTCCAAAATATTTAAATTAGTTAAATCTTCTTTTCTACTTTTCATAGTTGGCCTCCTTTTATAATGTTAAATTTTAATAATTTTTCCATATTTGCTTCAATAAATTTATCAGTAATAATATATGACACTGTTTTTTGAATCACTGGAAGTTCTTTTCCAGAATAAATAAACTCCACTTTTCTTTCTACATTTTTAAAATGCTCTCCATTTTCAATTACCTTTGCCAGCTCTCCAATATCAAATCCTTTTTTTAAATCTCTATTCATCTCTTTTCATCCTCCTTAAATATTTATAATAAACATAAAATTAATATAAAGTTATTGCTGAAAAATATATTTTATTCCCAATAATTTTATGATGCTTCTCCTACAATTTTCCCTTCCATAAATGATGCTGTTCCCAGAAGTTTTCCATTTTCATAAAACATACTCCAGTTTCCATCCAGCATATCATTTTTAAAATAGCCTATTGCATTAATCACACCATTCTCATAATATCTTATATATCTTCCATTTTTTATATGTTTTTTGTACTCTTCTTTTATCTCTATATCTCCATTTTCAAAATAATATGTAACTGCTCCCTCTAACTTAGCATTAACAAAATTTCTCACTACCTCTATCTTTCCATTTTGATAATAGAGTATATTTCTTCCGTGAAGTATATTTTTTCTATACATACTGCTTTCCTGTATTTCTCCATTAGGGTAATAAGTCAATTTTTGCCCATTAAGTTTCCCGTTTTTAAAAAATGCTCTCATTTTAATACTGCCGTTTTCATAATATTTTACCCATTCCCCATCCATTTGATCATCCTTAAAAGATATATATTCCTCTATATTTCCATTGAGATAAAACTGTGAGAAATCACCATTTAATTTTCCTTCTTTGTATTCTGCCATCTCTTTTAATATTCCATTTTGATAGAATTTTTTACTTACTCCATCTTTGATTCCATTTTTATATGTTTCCTCTTCCTTTAAAATATCACTTGGATATCTGCATACTAATTTTCCAGTAAAAGGTTTATCTTCTCCTATTATAAATGCTATTCCATTTACAGAAATTTTATTAAAAAATGGTACTTCTCTTATATTCATTTTTATCCCTCCATTTCATGACATAAATAAAAAAATCCCAAAACTTACGATTATGTAAATTTCGGGATTAAATATTTTGTATCAAAAAATAAATAACAAAATATGATCTCTAAATTCACACTCGTCCTCGCAAGTTGATCTTTATTATCAAAGGCAGGTCTCCTGACTTAGAATCACTTTACTCACATACCTTCCCAAGACATATTCTATGTCTCAGTGGCAATCTGCTTTCATCCTCATTACAGTGGCGGGACCGTTTGAGATTTTCACTCAATTCCCTTTTAATCTAGCAAAACTAGAACCATTTGATATTTTTATTTTATTCTTTTGTTTGTTTTATACTTTTATTAAGAATTTGCCCCTCTTACTATTTCCACTTTAGATATATTTCCAAAATCATTTAATGCTTTAGCAAAAGAAGTTTTTATAAGGTCCATATACTTTCTTACATATTCCTCTCCACTATTGATACAGTCTACTGTCATTTTATATACAGCATTCTCATCTTTGAAAAAATAAAGGTTGACAGTATCCATCACTGTAAATATTTCCATTTCTGCTACGTTACAAGGTATATCATGATTCTTCGCTTCTTCTACAGCTTTATTTATTAATAATGCTGGGATTATAGAATGTGTACTCTCTGAATTGATTCTCATAATTATCACTCCTTTTAATTTTATACAGCTAAAAAACATTTATTTAAATTAATCTTTATACACTTTATTTTTTCTAGGTATTATTTTAAATATTTACTTTACATTAAATCTGAAATCTTTATAGAAATAGAGTTTTATTTTTTCACCATGATAAATAATTGGATCGAACTCCCATTTTTTAAGAGCCTTCTCTACCTCTTTTCTAAAGCCGTAAGAAGTAAAATTGTCCAGAAATATTATTTCCTCCACTTTTCCGTTGAGCCCAATGAGGAATTTTGTTTTTATAACTACCTCATTTCTGTAGTTAGCTCTTTTAGCAATAATAGGGTATTCTGGTTCAACCTCTCTTTTGATTCTGTACCTGATGCCTCCTCCACTTTTCTGATCTCCTATATAGGTACCAGTTCCATCTTTTACCAGTCCAGCCAAAGGATTATATGGTATTGAATTTCCAGAAGTTGTCTCCTCTTTTGCAGTTTCCTTACTTTCTTCTTTTATTGGTTCCTCTTTCTTTTTAACTTCTTTTTTAACAACTTTTTTTACTACTTTTTTCTCTGTCTTCTTTTCAACTTTCTTTTCTTCCTTTGGTTTTTCCTCTTTCTTAGGCTCTGGCTGTGCAAGAGACTGCAAAGGTGCTGGAGCAGGGGTATTATTCTCTACTTTCAGCTCGCTGAGATATACAAGAACATTCTTGCTATCCAGCTTTATATCTTTTACAGGCTTGGTATATACAGCAAAAATCAACAGCAGATGACATAAAAAAGAGATTACATAGAATTTCAATTTCATCACCTACTTTTACTTTATACTGTTTATTTCTAATTTTTCCAGCCCTATATTCTTCAGCCTTCCCATAGTTTCAATTACAGTTTCATATCTTAAATCTTTATCAGCACTGACAATAAGAGTTTGTTCCTTTCTTCCTTTCATCAGTTCACTTACAGTTTCTTCCAGTTTTGTATTTTCTATCTCTACAGAATCCTCACCATTTTTAAAGAAATACTTTCCATCTTTATCTATTATCAGTTCAACTCCCTCTTCTGTTGTATTTATTTCCTCTACAGAAGATTTTGGGAGATTCATATCAAATTTATTGTACTGGCTGAATGTAGTTACCAGCATAAAAAATATCAACAGCTGAAATACCACATCTATCAATGGTGTCAGATCAGGATTGATTATCCCCTTCCTTCTTCTTAGTTCTCTCATATCTCTTCCTTCTTTCTAGCCTTTTTGATATTGATAAGGGCAGTAGACGTTTTCTCTATCTCAAGCATTATCTTGTCAGCTTTTCTGCTGAATGTCTGATAAGCTATTATTGCTGGTATTGCTATAAATAATCCTGCTGCTGTTGTAAGAAGTGCTTCTGATATTCCATTAGCTACTACATTTGGATCTCCTGCCCCCTGTAATGCTATGGCTTTAAATGATTTTATCATTCCAAGTACAGTTCCAAGAAGTCCAGCCATTGGAGAGATATATGCCACTATTCCCAATATAGACAATCTTCTTTCAAGGTTTTCTATCTGTTCCAAAGCTTTTTCTTTCATAAGCTTCTCTTTGCTTTCATATAGATCATTTTCATTTCTATATGCTAAAAGTATGCTCTTTACTGTTCTTGACACTGAATTATTTGTTTTATCACACAATGCTATTGCTTCATTTTCTTTTTCTGCTCTCACTAAGTTTACTATTTCCTCTTTAAATTCTGTTGTTATTCTCTGTTCATTTTTCATGAAATAAGCAGTTCTCTCCAGTATTGTTCCCAATCCTACTATAGACAATGCAGCTAAAAGCCACATCATTATTCCACCTTCTACAAAATAAGTGTACATTTTTCCTCCTGATCTGTATTTTAAATTAATTGACTACATTAAAAAATCTCTGATAAAAAACAAGTGCCCAAGCCCCCATTTTGTTTTTATCAGAGAATCTTAAATATCATATTATTTAAATAAATATTTAACTTCTTATCCTCCCTTTTTCCCACCGAAAAAGTAAAAAACTAGTTTTTAGGTAAGTCTCCTGACTCAGTTTCATCCTACTCCCTACCTTCCCAGATCAGTGATCCAGTGGTTATAGGTTTCATCCACTTTACAGTAGCGGGGGCTGTGTGGGTTTTTCACCCATCTTCCTCTTTTAAGCCTTACGGCACCTAACACTATACTTATATGATATGATTTATCTTGTACTTTGTCAATCATTTTCATAAAAACTGATATATAAATTATCAAACAGCTATACTTCTTGAAAATTGTACTTTTCAAAATTTTATTTTTTATAATTTATATTTTAAAAGCTATCCCCTATCATAAGTTTATTTTTTCATCAGCTCTCTGAAAACTTTTTTATTTCAAAATTATTTTTTATTTAACTATCCCTTTTAATCTAAAGTATGGAACTCCATCTTCTATTTCAATTGAAGATTCCACTCTGTACACCTCTCTTATGAGCTGTGGTGTAAGAACTTCCAATGATTTTCCCTCTTTATATTTTTTACCATCTTTAAGCACAATTATTCTGTTGCTGTATTGAGCAGCCTGATTCAAATCGTGAAGCACCATTATTATAGTTATTCCCAGATTCTGATTCAATTCCCTCACCAGCTCCATTATCTCAAACTGATGACATATATCCAGATATGTAGTAGGTTCATCCAACAAAAGTATTCCTGTCTTTTGAGCAAGTACCATTGCTATCCATACCTTCTGCCTCTCTCCACCTGACAGACTCATTACTTTTCTCTCTCTGAACTTATCCAGTTTGCACACTGTCACAGCCCAGTCTACAATATCTTTATCTTCCTGATTATATACTTCATACCATTTTTTATGAGGAACTCTTCCATACATGATAAAATCATATACAGTTATATCATCAGGAATCTCATTGTTTTGTGATACAAATGCAAGCTTTTTTGCAAATTCTTTGTTTTTTATATTACTTATCTCTTCTCCATCCAAATATATGTTTCCATTTTTACATGGGAGTACTCTTGATATAGCTTTCAAAAGAGTTGATTTTCCACAGCCGTTAGTCCCTATTATAGAAACTACCTCTCCCTTAGTTATCTCAATATCCAAATCGTGAATGATTACCTTTTCTCCATAAGCCAGTTCTATATTATGTCCTTTTATAGTTTCCATTCTAGTCACCTACCTTTCTCAGCAGGTACAGGAAGAACGGCACACCAATTACAGCCATTACTATACCAGCAGGTATCTCAATAGGTGAAAACATAGTTCTTGATATTGTGTCAGCTATTACCAGCACCACAGCACCAAGAAGTCCAGCAAATGGTATCAGATATGTGTGATCTGAACCTATTATCAATCTAGCTATGTGAGGAACTATAAGTCCTACAAAGCCTATCAGTCCTACATTTGCAACTGATATTCCTGTTAGAAAACAGGCAAGAGCACAAAGTTTTAATCTTTTTCTAGGAATATCTACTCCCAGATTCACAGCAAAATTATCTCCTAATTGAAGAATATTTGCATCTCTTATCATAGTAAAACAGGCTAAAATTCCCACAGCAGTATATGGAAGCAGTCCTGTTACATGTCTCCAGTTTTTCCCATTGAGACTTCCATTTAGCCATGACAATACTCCCTGTATCTCATCACTGAATAATATAAACATCAATCCTGTAATACTTCCAAGTATAGCATTTATAGCTACCCCTGACAGAATTACCCTGATAGGCTTCAGCCCTTTTTTCCATGCCAGCATAAATACAATGGCACAGGCTATTGCTCCCCCTACAAATGCAGAGAAATTCATAAAAAATATAGCTTTAGGATAAAGTATCATAATAATCAGAGCAGTGACGCTAGCTCCTGAAGACACCCCTGTAAGACCCGGATCAGCCAGAGGATTTTTCATTACAGCTTGTAGCAGCACTCCAGCCAATGACAGATTGCACCCTACCATTACAGCAATCAATATACGTGGTATTCTTATATCCCATAAAATAGCTTTTAATATCTCATCATCATAACTTTTTATAAAAAGAGATTTCAGTATCTCTCCAGAAGTATAATTTACACTCCCAAATCTCACTGAAAATATTATTGAAAAACCTAGAATAACCAGAGCAGTAAAGATAAGAATTATCTTCCTCCCTCTCTTATCTTTATTCATAAACATATCTGTATAATTCCTCCAATGCGTCTATCGAATTTACCCCGGCACTCATTCTGAACAATGTAGGATCGATATCCAGTATTTTATTATTTTTATATGCCTTTGTGAGCTTCCATACAGGGTTGCTTGAAAATATCTCTTCAAATCCCTCTCCATTTTTAGTCTGACTTGTAGGAAGTCTCAATATCACATCAGGATTAGCTTTAATGAGCTGTTCCATGCTGAATGGTACTGATCTTTTCAAAAGTGCACTGTTATCAATAGAAGTTACTACATTTTCACATCCTATCTTGTCCATAAGCCCTTGCAGAAAATGATTTTTTCCTGTCATAAAAAAACTCTCTCCATTTCCATAAAGGATGGCTACTCTCTTCTTTTCTTTTCCCTTTAATTTTTCAGCCAGTATTTTTTCTCTCCTTTTCACATCATCAAGTATAGCCTTAGCTTCCTTGTCCTTATGAAAAGCTTTTCCCAATATCTCAATAGCCTTCATAGATTCATCATATGTATCTACTTTCATATAAAAACTAGGTATATTGAGATTGTCATATTTAGGTTTTAATGCTGGTTTAGAATAAATAGTAGAGATTACAAGATCTGTTCTCAGAGCTTTTACTCTTTCTAGATCAGGTATTCCAGATCTCCCTATTCTTGGCACCTCATCATATTTTTCAGGTATCTTTGTTGTAGAACTTGCCACTCCTACCAGATCAATATCCAGAGCTGCCAGAAATCTTGATATTATAGCTGAATCTGTAACTACAGCCTTTGGAAAATAATCCAGCTGCAAGTCCTCTTCTCCCTGATGTATAGAAAATTTCTCTTTTCCAAAAGATATATTTCCTATTACAAGTAGGAATACAGCAGTTAGAATAATATATACTTTTTTCATTATTTTCTCCTGTTATATAATTTTATCCAATAAAAAAACCCAGCACAAAGAAATACCAGGCTACATCAAAAGCTCTTTAAATTTCTATGTAGCATAACTTTCCTCGGAAGCTTGTACAATAATCTTTCTAAGCAGGTCTTCTGACTTATAGCTCGAACACAGCTCCCTCCTTCTCGGATATATCCAATGGTATTTGGAAGCTATTTGCTAAATTACAGCGGCCGGACCGTTTGAGATTTTCACTCAATTCCCTTTTAATTAAAAAAACTTAGAATAAACATCATATACAATATATTTTAATACTTTAATTTTATTACTTAACAGCTCCTTTGTCAATGAAGAATTATATAAATATCCTTTCAGCCAAAAATTCTAAAGTGTATTTTTAATTTTGGGTATTGACATTTGAAAGAAAACATAGTATATTCATACTGAACAGAATAATTGAATTTGAGGTTCTATATTTTAGAATAATTGGGAAGTGAGGTTTAATCCCTCCGCGGTCCCGCCACTGTGATGCTGACGAAAGATATAACCACTGGATTATTTTTAATCTGGGAAGGGTATCTAGTAGGATGAAGCTAAGCCAGGAGACCTGCCTCAGATGTATTGCTGTGTAATATCATTGCGTGGACGAGAGATATTGACCTTTGTTATTTTTATTTAATCAAGGCATGTATCTCCTATCAACAGGAGATTTTTTTTATTAAAAAAATCCCTGCAAATTTATTAGGAGGATGATCATGGGAAAAATGAGAAATTTATTGGCTGGAGCTATGCTTCTGGCTGGAGGAACTGTTGCATTTGCACATTCAGAAGGAGGATACGTGGATAACAATTTTTTCAAAGGAATACAGAAAGGTGACAAAGCAGCTGTACTTATGGTTCACTTTGGAACTACTTATGATGACACAAGAGCTTTAACTATTGATGCCATCAACAAAAAAGCTAAAGATGAATTCAAGAATGCTGATGTAAAAGAAGCTTACACTTCAAGAATAATTATGAGAAGACTAAAAGCTAAAGGAATTGAAAAACAAAATCCTACTGAAGTTATCAACGATCTGAAAGCTAAGGGATACACTCATCTTTTAGTACAAGGTACTAACATTATGAATGGTGTAGAATCTAACAACCTAGCTGAAGAATTAAAAAAATATGAAAAAGATTTTAAAGATATAAGAATGGGAAATCCACTATTAACTGACCATGAAGATTATGAAAAAGTAGCAAAAGCTATTGCTAAAAAAGTTGGACCTCTAAAAGCTAACCAAGGTGTAGTTTTAGTAGGACATGGAACTCATCACTTTGGTGGTTCTGCATATGCTATGATGGACTATGTATTTACTGCTGAAGGAATGGATACTTATGCTGTAGGTACAGTAGAAGGATACCCTGCATTCGATAATGTAGTTGCTAAATTAAAATCTAAAGGTGTTAAAGAGGTTATCTTAATGCCATTTATGTTTGTTGCTGGAGATCATGCTAATAATGATATAGCTGAAGACTGGAACAATGACCTTAAAGAAGCTGGATTCACAGTTTCTAAAATCATATTAGAAGGTTTAGGACAAAATCCTGATATTCAAAATATCTATATTGACCATGCTAAATTTGCTGCTCAACATAAACCTGAAGATATGCAGGCTAAAAAAGTTCAATATGCAAATGATAAAGACTAGGTAAAGACAACTTTACATATATTTAAACTTTAATTACAATTTAAACTTTCTGTGTATTTAAAAATAGAGAAGAGATATTTGGCTTAGACTCCTGAATATCTCTTTTTAATTTGCCAATAAAAAAACTGACCTCACATTCCCGACCAGTTTGCTTATATTAATATGTTATTTTTAAAGATTTTCCGCTTACAAATATCCCAGAAGATACCTTAAAAGAAAATCCATTTTTTCCTATTTTATAGAAACTTCCCTTTTCAACATTGATATCATTTTTTATTATCTCACCAACTATTCTCAAAAGAAATTCAAATATTTCTTCACATTCTCTGAGAGAATTCAATATTTCCACCTCTTTCTTCTTAAAATGATTAAGTCCTAAAGTGTAAGCTGATATACCATTTTTATCACTGGCTATTCCTATATACACCCATAAAAGCACAGGAAGTTTTCCCAGTTTTAATTCTTTGGCTAAACATCTATAAGTTTCTTTTTCAATAATCATAGGACTCATATATACAGCAATAGCCTCATCTTCTACTAATATACTGCTTGCTATTTTAGTAAATATTTTATGTCTTTCTATATTATCCTTTCCATTGAGTATGGAAATTATCACATGAGATCTATGTTTTGATACTTTTGCCTCTGCGTCCTCCCACATCCAGTTATCCTTGTAATGACTTTCCACTTCATGATCAGGAATCGGCCCTGGTACAAAACTGCAAGCTATAAGCATATCATCTACATTAAAAGCTATAGTATCCTCTTCTGCTGAATCTTTTATTTCTATCCCCCATTCATTCTTCAAATTCAATTTTAATTTATTGAAGTTGTAATCAAAACCTTCCAAGAGGACAAATCCCACTATCATATCTGGAAGCATTTTTTTCTTTTTTCCCCAAAACAACATTTTTATTCCTCCAACTTGCTCTACTCTAAAAAATTATATAGTCTCTTTCTAAACTATACATTAATTATATGTCAATCTTTTCTTAAAAGCAATCAAAATATTCTGTTTTTATCGGCTAAATACTATTTATTTCATCTATTATTTTTATATTTAAATATTAAAAATTTTTTTAATATTTTATTAAAAAACAGAGAAATATTTCTCTGTCTTTCAATTAATTATTCATAGATTGTTAGTATTTCTTATTTCACTTTAAAACTTATATCCCATTCCTGCTCCTGCTATCCATTCACCTTTAGTTCTATTTTTACCAGAATTATTATTTGAATTTCTCTCTACAGAATAGATTCCCTTTATATCAAACAGTACACCATTCTCTAATTCA
>OGIW01000157.1_pt1 | contig 79873 bp, 82 predicted proteins | sample 1571921 | NCBI WGS metagenome assembly OGIW01 (sample SAMEA2582112, study PRJEB24529) | metagenome | biome: Human gut stool | place: China | collected 2011 | reverse complement strand
CGCTGGTTACAGCCTTTATATTAGGAGCTTGGAAAAAACCAGTAAATGAACTTTAATTTATTATAGAAGAAAAGACTCAAAAAATAAAATGTAAAAATTAAGTTTTTAAGAAGAATATTTATTAATGAAAATATTTTTTATATTCATAAACATAAACTTATATGATATTATATTCACATATAAAAATTTTTCCCCAAGATGTTTTATAGTATAGACTAAGGCCTCTTAATGTGAGAGGTCTTTTTATTTTATTAAAAAGTTTAATTCTTTTTGGGGATTAAATTCATATCAGATAATGAAAATAAGGACTAGGAAGATTAATTTCCTGCTAGTATTTTTTTGTATTATATTACAGATTCAAAGTATTATTTAAAAGTGTGTGTTGTGGGTGTCCTACTAATAAAAAATTTAAAAATATTTTTAAAAATGAAAAATATTATATTTTCTATAAAAGAAAACTATTTTAACTTGATTTAAAAAAATATAGTTGAAATTATTTATTAGATTTAGTATACTGAAAACGATTGACTGAAATTTTATAGCAAAAAATAATATATAAGAATTTGGAGTGGAAGCTGTAAAAGAATAGATTAAAAAATATTTTATATAGTTATAAATGAATTATCAAGGAGGAAAATATGAAAATACTAATAATGGTTTTTATTAGTTTAATAACAATAAGCTGTACTAATACAAACAATAATACTTCTCAATCAAATAGCAATTTAGTGTATGAATCAATAATAGCAACACTTTTATATAATAATAATATTGAATATCCAATTGCTAAAGTAAATACTAAGACAAAGTCTAAATCACATGAGACTATTAATACTGTATCAAACACACAAATAAATAGTCAAAGTATTTCTGATGTAAGTACTCAAAGTCTTTCTAATGGTGGAAATAGGAGAACAGAAACGAATACAAATACAGTCAATACAAAAACTGAAAATATAACTAAAAGTAAAATTTCAGAAAAGAGTTCAAGTATAACTACAAGTTTTGGGTTTTAATTAAAATAAAATAATTAGAGTTGAAGTAGGAGTGGATATGCTACAGGAGTATTTATTCCTATTTCATTAGCAGACTTAAGATTGTTCACTTTCTTTTTTGTTGCAATTATAAGTTTATGGAGCTTTTTAGCACTTGCTCAAAATGTAACAGGAGATCTAATGGAAGGCCCATGGAGCAAAAGAATAATTTTTATAGTAGTAGCAATAGTCATGATATATTTATATAAACTCACAGGAAGAATTTAAAAAATAATATTTCAAATATGAAGGCACAAATTTTTAAATATAAATTTAAAAGTTACAAATAGCAACTATCAGTTACCAAAAAGTCAATTATTAGTGATTGAATGCCAAACAAAATTATGATATTATGGGAATAAAGAATTTTTTAAGAGAGAGGTAATATGAAAAAAATAATATTTGTTTTAAGCATTCTTATTTCTAGTTTTGTTTATGGAGAGGAAAAAGCAGAAATTACTAAAAAAGTATCTTCTGTTGTATCTGGGGCTGTATCAACTGGAAAAAATATACTGAAAGGGGTAAAAGAAGGAATAGATATTGGAAGAAAAGAGGGAACAAGTGTTGATGGAGCAATGATTATATTTGATAAAGAATCTTTAGAAAAGTATATAGAGATTTCTATAATTTCGGTAGAAAATTTATCTGATAAAAACATTGGAGAATCAGAAAATAAAATTGAATATAAAATAACACTTGGATTAAAAAATAATACTGATAAACCAATACGAATGACAAATCTTCAAGAAAGAGATTCATTGCAGCTTCTAGATAAAAATGGATTTGCAGTTTTTTCTTCTGGTCCTTTTGAAGATGTAACGATTCCAAAAGATGTAGCTATAAAACATAGCTTTATATTTTTAACTGATGGAGAACCAAATATTATAAAGATTTATGGAAAAGAATTTGAAGTTTTTAATAAAATATTAAGATAATTTATATCTATGTGGAATAGAAAAAAGTAAAATTTTAATGATGAGAGAACATATACATTAATGAAAGATATTAGTCTTAAAAAAATATGCAAATGTATGCTTTAATTATTTATATGGGAGCTTCAGTTAACAAAGCAGCCTTCACTTTGGTAGCAACTATAGCTGCTGTAATGGCAGGAGGTATGGTACCGCTTTTAGGAATAGCAATAGCAACAACTCTATTTAAAAATAAATTTATTATAAAAGAAAAGACCAATCGGCTTAGTGCTAGTTGGTCCTTTTTATTTTTTGTAGGAATATTATTAAAGGGTAAATAAAAGAGAAAAAATTAAATGTAATTGATGTATATATTTTTTTATTTTTAATAATCAAAAGATAGAAATTAAAAGAATTATAGATGCATAATAATTTGTTGAAAAAATAATAAAATTACAAAAAAATTTTTTTGTGCGTATAATATAGGAAAATGTGTATTTTTATTTTTTTAGTTATTTTATATGATAAAATTAAAATATATTGATAAATGACTGTTATTAATAAGCTATAAGATTTTAATGCTTCATACAGCGATTTATAATTCAGACAAAGGGAGGCTGGTTCTTCTTTAGTTATTAAAATAAAAAAGAAAAATATTTGGGAGGTATTCATGTTAAAAAAGGAGTTTCTAATTTTATTTGCTTTTATTTCAAGTGGAGCTTTAGCACAGTCAAGTAATTCTTTAAATTTTTCTTTAGGAACTGTTAATGGTAAAGCAGGGGAGTATGTTTATATTCCTGAAACAGGAGAGAAGGTCAGCTACTTAGATTGGAAGATTAAAAATGTTCCAGTTTTTATACTTGATTATACACATACACGTGGTAACATAGAATTTCAAATTGGTTTAAAGAAAAATTTTGGTTCAAAATCTAGTGGGAGGATGAAAGATTATGACTGGTATTCATCTGATGATTTTGAAAATGGAGTTACACCAGATGACTATGGAAAACTTTCAAACTTCAGTGATAATAAAAACTATGTAGATAACCTTTTAATGTTTGATACAAATATTAAATATTGGTTTAACCATAGTGAAAGCTTAAAATCTGGACCTATATTAGGTTTTAAATATGATTACTTTAAATTTTATGCTAAAGGAGGGAATCAGTATGATTACTTGTTAAATGGTTCAGTTGAAGTGATCGAAGGGGATTTTTCTAAAAAGAGTATAGAATACTCACAAGAGTTTTTTACACCATATGTTGGGTATGGGGTTTCATATACTTATGAAAAATTAATTTTAAATTTTGAAATTAAAGGTAGTTTATATGGAAGAGCAAAGGCTAAAGATAAGCATCTTGAAAGAGGGCCTATGGAAGATAAGGAAAAATATAAAAATATGAAGAATTTAGGAGTTAAATTTGTAGCTACATATCCAATTACTCCATCTATTGACATAAACGGAACTTTAGAATATTCTAAATATTTTCATAAAAAGAAATCAACTACTGATTTTACAACAGAAGATGGAGAAAAAATCAATGGTATTAAAGATTTATCAGGTATTAAAAACAGTAGTTATGTGGTATCTTTAGGAGTTGCATACAAGTTCTAAAAACTTAAGAAAAAGTACACAAAATCTTAGATAACTATAAATTTAACATTAAATAGAAAAGTCAGGAGAGTCTTATTCTTGTTTTATTTATACACTTGAAATAACAACTATAACTGGTACCTCATACTGCTGTAATGGCAGGAGGAGGGGCTGTCTTTTAGAAGCTTGGAAAAAATCAGTAAATGAAATTTAATTTATTATATAAGAAAAGATCAATCAGTTTTCTGCTGGTTGGTCTTTTTTGTTTCTTTTCTCCCTTTTCTGATTGAAGGAATATTATTTTTATTTTTGACAGCTGAAAATAGAAGGAAAGTTATCGAGAAAATTAAAATTTTAAAATAAAAAAAACTAACAAATAAAGAATAAAATTAAATTTATATAGAAATGCTGGGAAAGTCTGATTCTTATATACCTTAATTTTTATATTATATCTAGTAAAATTATAATTATTATATTAAAAAAGGGAGATGTTGTATTGAAAAAAGAATAAATAAATGAAAGAAAGATTCAAACAAATATAATAGAGTACAAACGAGAAAAAATAAAGAAGGATATTAGTACAGAAAAATATCTGAAATTTAAAAAAGGAACTTCATTAAAATATTGGAATGAAAAAAATAGAGAGTAAATATTTATATGAGGTGAAATATGGAAAAGTATTTAATAACAGGAGCAATACTGGCAGCTATGACTTGCTTAATTATAGGAATAGGAGTAGGTGTTGGAATAGGGATATACTTAATAATGTAAGGGATTGTGAGTAAAAAAATCTAAATAAGAGATAGAGCAGATGAAAAGGGTTGAAGCAGTAATTGTTAAAGAATTTTCAATATTCTTTGGAATATTTTGCTGGAATTTATTTTTTTGGTAGTTAGTAATTATTCAGTTATGTCTCTTGGATAATCTTGTTACAGCTTTCATAGGGGAAACTTTGAAAAAATCTGTAAATGAAATTTAATTCATTATTTTTATTATTTTCTGTAAAAAATATTATCAGTAGAAAATTACTGGAAAAAATTAAATATAAAGTTAATTTTAAAAAAATAACAAAAAATATATTTTTAGAGCATTAAAGATGGAAAATATAGAAGCGAAAACAATTAAATAGCAAAATCTATTTTTTAGTATGCTATAATTGTTGCAAGTTATTAAACTATAGGGGGAAAGTAAATGAAAAAAATAATTTTAATTTTGCTTGTATTATTAATAAATTCTGTCTTTTGCTTTGCTGAAGATCCAGAATTTGTAAAAGAGCAATCATATCTTTTAAAAGGATTTATAGATGTAAAGGATAAATTATCACATCAAGGGACTTATGTTGATGGAGTATACCTTAATAAAAAAAATAATAAGCTATATAATGGAGAAGAAACTTATGAATTTGATATGTTGGTTGATAATCCTAAAAATAATAAAAGAGAAAAAGTGTTTACAAAAATAGTTTGTAAGTTTAAAAATGGTAAAATAAATGGATTGGTAAAAATTTACAGACAACTTGAAAAAAATGAAAGTGCATACTATAAAGATATGGTACTTCACACAGTTTTTGAAATGAAAGATGGAGAAATAGTAAGTGATATTACCAATTATCAAGAAGTAGGAAAGAGACCTGGAAAAAGAGAAGGATTTTTGACTGGGAGATTTTCATATAAAAATGGAAAGATAGATGGAACAGTCAATAAATACGATTATAAAAATGGTGCGATAACAGCACAGGTAAAATATGAAAATGGAATGTCAACAGGTGACTGTAATGAATTTTTTAGTAATGGAAAATTACAAACAAATGTCAAATATGTTAATGGAAAAAGGGAAGGTCCTTTTGTAAGATATCACTCTAATGGACAATTATGTATAACTATGACATATAAAAATGATAAGACAGAGGGAAAAAGGACAGAATATTATGATGATGGAAATGTCAATAATGTAAGAGTATTGAAAAATGGTAAAATAGAAGGAAATGATATTGGATATTATAGAAATAAAAACTTAGAATATAGTGAAAACTACAAAAATGGCAAGAAAAATGGAAAACAAAAATATTGGTACAGCAATGGAAATGTAAAGCAAGAATTAAATTATATAAATGGAGTTTTGAGTGGACAATTTGTGAAAAATTATGAAAATGGTATTTTAGCTATGAAAGGAACATATAAAAATGGTAAGCTTCATGGATTTGTTCAGGAGAATACTCCTGAAGGAAGGCTTTTTAGAAAATCAACTTATGAAAATGGAGCTGAAGTGTCAATTCAATATGAAATGTAAAAAGGCAATAAAAGGAGAAATATTATGAAAAATATTTTTATTCTGTATTTAATTGTTTTTCTTTGTGGCTGTGGGAATAATAGTACAAGAAATGAAGAGATATTAAGACATAATTTATATAATAATGGTAGTGCCAATATTCCAGAAGAAGAAGATGAGGATATAAATATAATAAGTGTATTAATTTTAGGAGGAGCATTGGCATTAGGAATTATGGGGATTATATATAATGACTATGAACCTGAACACCGTGGTCATTCTAATTCTGGTGGAAAACATAATAAACCAAAACCTATTTGCAATCCTAGGTAAATTACAGTGCATAAAAAGAAAGTATCTTGACTTTTAAGAAATTATAGGTTAATAATATATTAAAGCCAACTTAAAAAGGAGAGAAAAATGAAATTTTCTTATATTGATGAAGGAAAAGGGGAAACTCTTGTATTTATTCATTCTTATCTTTGGGATAAAGAAATGTGGAGACCTCAGATAGAGGAACTGAAAAAGGATTTTAGATGTATTGCAATTGATCTTCCAAATCATGGAGAGTCTGAAAATGTCGTTGGAAGCATTTCATTGAATAAAATAGGAAGGGATATTTCCGATTTATTAAAGGAACTAAAAATTGAAAAATATTCATATGTAGGACTTTCAGTAGGAGGAATGTTAGTACCTTATATCTATAATTTGGATAAAGATAAAATAAATAAAATTATAATTATGGATTCATATGTTGGAGAGGAATCATTTGAAACAAAAGAACTATATTTTTCTATGCTGGATGCAATAGAAAAAGCTAAATATATTCCTGATGCACTTGTAGAAAAGATTGCTCCTATGTTTTTTAGTCCTTCAATAGATAAATCAGGAGTACTGTATAAAACTTTTGTTGAAAAATTAAGGGAGATGCCAGAAGAAAAAATTGAAGGAATAGTTAAATTAGGAAGAGTAATTTTTGGAAGAGAAAATGCTTTGAATCTCTTAAGTGAAATAGATAAACCAACATACTTTTTAGTTGGTGAATACGATATTCCTAGACCATACAGTGAATCTATAGAAATGGCAACTTACATAAAAGATTGTAAAGTCATGAAAATAAAAAATGCAGGACATATTTCTAATTTGGAAAATATTGAAGAAACAAATAAAATATTAACAAATATCTTAAAATAAAAATGATATGTAGAAAATATTTGTTCTGATTATTTAGAAAAATCCAATAATAAAATAATACTTTATTTGCTAGAGTACAAATTTAGTTAAAAGTAAATTTAATAAAGAGCTGAAATAAGTGGTAGTTCAAATTTAGATTATATAAAAAGGAAAGACCAATCATTAATAGATGACTGGTCTTTCTTTTATTGATTGATATAACGGCTTTAAATAGCTGAATTATTATTAAAGATACTTGAAGGAAGAATTTTTAATCGTAAAGCTTTAGCAATCTCATGGAAACAATCAGGATCAAAAATAGAGAGAGCAATAGCAATTAAAAAAATTATTATAAATAAAATAATTAATACCTTTAAAATTTTCATAAAAATCCCCCCTTTATGTAGTAACAAAGTTTGTACTTATTTCTTATATTATAACATAAAAAATCAAAAATTTATTTTATATCAATATATTTATATGTGGGATATAGTTTAATTATAAATTAACTTCTCTTTTTTATATCTATTGACTTTGTAAAAATATGTAGTATATGAAATAGTATAGAAGCAAATAATTTTTTATAGAGAGGAATAAATATGATGCATGGAGAATGGGAAATAGCAGCTATGGAACCTTGTAGATTGCCTCAAAAAGTTGCAACAGGATTTACAGAAGCTTTTGATGGGATGAGAGGTGCCCAATATACACCTGTATTATATTGTGGATCACAAATTGTATCAGGAGTAAATCATGCAATTATTTGCAAACAAGTATTAGAAACAAGAGAGCCTGTAGAACATATTGTAAAAGTAGTATTATATGAAAATTTAGATGGAAAATTTCAAATTATAAGTATAGAGAATATTTTATAAGATAATAAAAATTATAAAAGAGAATCAGTGAAATGGTTCTCTTTTTTACTTAGAAAATTTATTTGTTGTATCCTAAAATTATAAATGCCCCGTTCTTTACTGAGTAGGGAATATCATAAAAATCTAATATTTCTTTGAGTTTGTCTGTAGCATCTACTTTTTTAGGATTTTCTAAAGATTTTTGGTGTTTATAATAGTAAGGATATATTTTTATCCAATCAATAATAAAAAAATTTCCATTACAGATATTTTCAAATGACCAATCTCCCAAAAATGCAAGGTGATCATCAAAATCATCATGTTCTGGAGAAATATCTTCATCAAGACGTTTTAAGATAAAAGGAGGTTCAAAAGGCATTTCAGTTTCCATGGCAAGTAAAAGATCACACCACTTTGAATTACTTATTATTCTATATAAATTTCTTTCATCTGCTATTTTTTTGACTTTCTTTTTTAGAATAATATCCAAAATATCAACTCCTTTTTCCAGAATAGTAAAAAATATTTCTATAATGACAAGATTATAGCATGATATTTAAGAATAATTCAAGAATTTAATAAAGAAAAGCAAGTTAAAAGCAAAAAAGATATAATTGTAGTAGAAGATATTAAATAAGTACTTGCGAAAATTAAATTATAAGATAGGAATATTGAAGAAAAGAGAATAGTTGTAAATATAAAATTTTAAAGTTTAGGAATTAGTGGAATAATATAAACTATTGTGGTACTATAAAATATACTAATGATAGGAGACATGATAATGATATATGATATAGTAGTGATTGGGGGTGGCCCAGCAGGGAGCATTTTTTCAAGATTTATAGAGAGTAAATATAAAGTTCTTCTTTTAGATAGAAGAGATTATGAAGATGAAAATAACAAAGTTATAAAATGCTGTGGAGGACTTTTGGCACATGAAGCTCAAGCTGCTTTGTCAGGGTTAGGTTATTCTCTGTCTAAAGATGTACTGGTATCACCACAAGTATTTAATGTACAGGTAATAGATTATGATAATAATCTTAGAAAAAAATACTATAAAAACTATCTGAACTTTGACAGAGAAAAATTTGACAGCTTTCTTTTATCTCAAAGAGCACCTCATGTAGAACTGGTAAAGGGAGCTTTAGTCATAGATTATTCAGAAGATGAAAATGGTATCTATACTGTAGTATACAGAATGGGGATGGATATCAAAAAAGTAAAGACTAAAATGATAATAAGTGCTGAGGGAGCAAATTCTTTAATAAGAAAAAATATAGACAGAAACTCTGTAAATGATTATATAGCTATTCAGAGAGTGTATAAAATGAAAGAAGACTTTTCATATCATATGGCTATATTTGATAAAAATATAAATAACTATTATTCATGGATGGTCCCTAAAGGTGAAGAACTTATACTTGGAACAATTATGAAAAAAGGCAAAGACTGCTGGGATAGATTTCATAAGTTGGAGCAGAGGGTTAAATCAGAGGGAATTAATTTAGATGATATAATCAGAGATGAGGGAACTTTTATAAAAGTACCTAAATGGAATGAATATCTTATGGGAAAAGACAAGATAGCACTCATAGGAGAAGCAGCTGGACTTATAAGTTCGAGTTCTTCTGAAGGTATAAGCTATGCTCTCATCAGTGGATATTATCTGGCAGATTCCATAAATAAAAAAGGTTTAAAGCATGGACTTGCAGATTATTCTAAAAGAACTGGAAGCATGAGAATGAAATTGAATCTGAAAGTTTTAAAAGGGAAACTGATGTATAATCCTTTTATCAGAAAATTTATAATAATGTCAGGAATTTTTTCAAATAAAGATTATATAAAATAAGATACAAAAAAAGAGGGTGCCGCAGCATCCTCTTTTAAAATTAATATTTATTTGTTAATATATTTTGCAGCTTCCTGCCCTGCAATACGTCCAAACACAACAGCAGCACTATAAGCACCAGTTGTATTAGTAACCTCTCCAGCAGCATAAAGTCCTTTTACTACATGACCATCTTTATGAAGCACTTCAGCTTTTTCATTAGCAGCAACTCCACCTTTTGTCATATGAATAGCAGATTCAACCTGTACACCATAGTAAGGTCCTTCAGCTTTAAATTCTTTTTTAGTAGGCTTTTCTCTAAATGGATCTTTTATTTCTCCACGAACAGCTTTATTGAAATCAGCTACTGTCTTTTTAAGAGTCTCAGCTGGAACATTTAATTTTGCAGCTAATTCATCAAGAGTAGCGGCTTTTGTATGAAGCCCTTGAGCAGTATGTTTTTGTAGACGATAGCTAGAATCATAAAGATCCTGATCGTAAATATAGAAAACTTTGCTTTCAGGCTGATCGAGTATAGTGTAAGCAGTAGGCAGTCCAGACTGGCTTTCATCTACAAATCTCTCACCATTTTTATTTATAAATATAAACCCGTCTCCAGCACCTGTAAGGTCTCTTGTAGGATTGATTATAGTTTTAAATACACTAAGCACTTCCATATTTTCCATTTTTAAATTATTTTTCTCAAATACAGGAATAAAATCTCCAGTTGCTCCCATTTGATTTGAAGTTTGAACTCTCTCAGAACCAGGAGCAAATTTAGCAAGATATTCTTTATTGGCAGAGAATCCACCAGTAGCAATAATAACAGCTTTGGCATTGATATTATAAGTGTTGTTTTTCTGTTGCACTTTTACTCCTACAGCATTTCCATCTTTCATAATAAGGTCAAGTCCTTTAGTACCAGTACGGATGTCTACACCTAATTCATTTACTCTTTTCTCCATACCGTCTTGGATATGTGCACCAGCATAAGCATCAGCTTCTGCCATATGATTTCTTAAACCATAGTTGTAGTTAAGGTTTACACCAAAACTTCTAAGCCATTCATCAAGTACATATGCACCTTCAGCCTGAGCTTTTGTACGTTCCATAGTATCTCTTGGGTTAGCTTTATCTTTGATGAAAGCTTCAACAGTATCGTTAGTTCCATTAGCTTTTTGAGCTTTTGAATTAATCATATCAAAGAAGTTCATATCAAATTTTCTGTTACCACTAAGTATATCCATCTTTTCAACAATAATTACATTTTTTACACCAGCTTCCTTAGCAGATATAGCAGCAGCCAGTCCAGCAGGCCCTCCACCAATGATTACAAGATCAGTATTTACATCTTCTAATACAGCAGCAGATTGTTCAGGTGCTTTAGTTTTAAAAGTTATTCTTCCAAAATCTGTACCATTTTTTTTCATAACATCAGCTACAGCTCTTTTTACTGCAAAAGATGTATAAGAAGCACCAGACACACTGTCAACAATAGGTGATTGAGCTTCAAGAATTCTTTCCTTAATGATAGGGAAAGCTCTATCCATTAAATGCGAAGTTTCCTTATGAGAGATAAGCTTGATATCCTCAATTTTTTTCCCTTCAGTTACAACTTCGATTTTAATATCTCCTCCAAATCCTGAGGCAACAGCTTCAGTGGTAGTTTTTTCAGCAGCAAAACAGCTGAAAGCCACAAGAAGAGTTCCCAAGACAACAGAAGCAGCTAATGAAGTTAATTTTTTCATTTTAATTCATCCTTAGATGTTGTATTGTTTTGAAATTTAATGTTAATATATAAACTTATTTTATATATTAAGGACATTATATATCTGTATTATAACGTGAAATTCAATAAAAGTAAAATTAAATTAGAATGGAATAAATATATATTATATATGAAAATTAAAGAAGAAATTAGAAATAAAGAAAGAGATTGATAAATTTTATTCTAGTTTTTATCAATCTCTTTTAAAATTAATATTTATTTGTTAATATATTTTGCAGCTTCCTGCCCTGCAATTCTACCAAAGATAACAGCAGCACTGTAAGCACCAGAGTTGCTGTTTGCAACTTCTCCAGCAGCATAAAGTCCATCTACTATATTACCATTGTCATAAAGAACCTGAGTTTTTTCATCAGCAACAACTCCACCTCTAGTCATGTGGATAGCAGATTCAACCTGTACACCATAGTAAGGTCCTTCGCTCATAAACTCTTTTTTAGTAGGTTTTTCTCTGAATGGATCTTTAATTTCTCCACGAACTGCTTTGTTAAATTCTTCAACAGTAGATTTTAAATTAGCCTTATCTATTCCTAATTTATCAGCCAGCTCATCAAGAGTGGCAGCTTTTGTATGAAGCCCTTGAGCAGTGTGTTTTTGTAAACGGAAGCTTGAGTCATACAGCTTTTGATCGTAGATATAGAAAACAGCAGAATCAGGCTGATCAAGTATTTTTTGTGCAGTAGCAAATCTAGTAGCATAAGTAATACTTTCACTTGTGAATCTTTTTCCATCTTTATTTACAAGAACAAATCCGTCTCCTCCACCAGTCAAATCTCTAGTTTGTCTGATAATGAATGGGAATATATTTAAAACTTCAAGATTAGCAGTTTTTATATTATTTTTCTCAAACACAGGAATGAAATCTCCAGTAGCTCCTATTTGGTTTGAAGTCTGGAAAACTTCTGATCCGGGAACATATTTTTTAAGAAGCTCTTTGTTGGCAGAGAATCCACCAGTAGCAAGGATAACAGCTTTAGCGTTGATATCATAGAAATTATTTCCATTTTGTACTTTAACACCAGCAGCTTTTCCATCATTCATAATAAGGTCAAGTCCTTTTGTCCCAGTACGAACATCTATTCCTAATTCTTTTACTTTATTTTCCATACCATCTTGTACATGAGCTCCAGCATAAGCATCAGCTTCTGCCATATGTCCTCTTTTTCCATAATTATAGTTTAATTTTACACCAAAACTTCTTAACCATTGATCCAGAATAAATGATCCTTCAGCTTGAGCTTTTATTCTTTCAGGAGTATCTAAAGGATTGCTGTTGTCAGCAATAAGAGACTCAACAGTATCATTTATTCCTCTAGCTTTTTGAGCTTCTGAATTAATAAGGTCATAGAAGTTCATATCATATTTTCCATTACCACTTAGAATATCCATTTTTTCAATAAGAATGATATTTTTTAATCCTGCTTCTCTGGCAGAAATAGCAGCAGCCAGTCCAGCAGGTCCTCCACCAACGATTACTAGATCAGTATTTACAGCTTCTAAATTAGCAACAGGCTGTTCAGGAGCTTTAGTATTGAATCTAATTCTTCCAAAATCCTTACCGTTAGCTTTAAGAGCTTCAGCCACAGCTTTTTTTACTCCAAAAGAAGTATAAGAAGCACCAGATACACTGTCAATAACAGGTGATTGAGCTTTTAAAATTCTCTCTTTTAATATAGGGAAAGCTCTTGAAATTATGTGAGAAGTTTCAGAATCAGAAACAAGCTTGATATCTTCTATTTTTTCCCCATTTGTTACAACATCAACTTTGATTTTTCCAGAGAATCCATCTCCAGTTCCAGAAGTAGTTACTGTACCAGTTGCAAAGATAAGAGCACTGATAAGTAAAAATAATACAGATGTAAATAATTTTTTCATTTAGTCGTTTCTCCTTTTATAGATTTATACTATCAATATTTAATTAACTTAAGTATTGACAGACTATGTTATTATAATCTAAAAAATAAAAAAAGTAAATTTTTAATTTTTGTTTATACAAATATTTTTCATAAAATTTCCTCTATTAACATAAAAAAATGGACGACTAAGAAGCAGAAATATAATTTATTCCAGCTTTTTGGTTATCCACTTTACAAATTATTTTTGATTTAATTTTCTAGATTTTCTTTCTAAATTTATCTTTATACATTTTTTTATCAAGATCAATGAGGGTTTCATCAATACTATGTTCTATCACTCCAAGACCATAGCTATATGAAAGATAACGATATTTAGAATAGACCTCTTCAAATATTTTCCTTGAATTTTCTAATCTTTCTAAAAGTTCTTTTTCTTCAAAACCATTGGAAAAGATAACTAAAAATTCATCTCCACCAATCTTATAACAGTTGAGACACCAGGTATATATTTTTTAGCAAACTGAACAAATTCTTTCAATATTCTATCACCAACATGATGCCCCTCAAAATCATTTATCATTTTGAAATTATCTAAATCTATGACAGCAATATGATGTCCAAAAAATATACTGTGATTTTCAATTAAATATCTTCTGTTAAATGCTCCAGTCATCCAGTCAGTAAGAGCAGAGAAAAGATTATTTTGATTTTCCTTATATAAGTTAGTTATATCATAAGCTATAGTAAAAATATGAGGCTTGTCATTTATGATGACTCTATACTTAAATACATCAAAATATTGAGCAGCCTCTTCGCTCCTATCTTCATTATCAAATTTAATTACTTTTTTTAAGCCTTCATTTGATGGAATAGCCTTTTCTAAATCTAAACTTCCATCATGGCATTGCAGAAAAACAGAAGCAACATTTTCAGGAACTAATTCAGCGAGTTCAAGGTTGGTTTTCCCAAAAGGATCGACAGCAGTATATTTAGCAATCCAATTGCTGAAGTTCTTATTTAGATAAAGAATTTTATGATTTGAGTCTCTCAAACTGATGAAGCCTGGAAATGTGTCGATAAAAATTTTTTCTAACATAGTTTTTCCTTCCTTTATAAAAAGTAAATTTTTTAAAAAGTTTATATAAATAATTTTTTTCTAAGGAAAATTATTGTTTTTGAAATAATTTAATGTAGATTGATGAGAGTTATTTTGCATCTTTAAATGGTAGATATATATACATAGTATAACAAAATTTATAGATAAAGTCTTCACATTTTTTTTAAAAAACAAGAGTCCCTCTTTTTTTTATATTACTAATTGACTTGAAAAAAATAAATTAAAAGCCACTATCTCATACTTTAAAAAGATATATTTTGAAGAATATTTAAATGATTAGTGTAAATTAAAAAACATTAATTTTAAAGCAATTAGGATTTTTAATTGTTCTTATGCAGTGTTTTATATAATTTCAAAGAGAATTTTAAAAGTTGAATTTATATTGTTTAGTAAAAAATATTTAAAAAATATCAAATGAGCTTTTAATTTAGAAAGATAAAAATAATTTATATTATATTAAGGAAAAAATTTAAAAAATAGAATTATTGATTTTATATCAGGATGTAACGTACTTAAAAAAATCAAAATAATCATTTTATATCCATTGACATATGTAATTACATATGATAATATTAAATTAAAGAAGTATGGAGGTGTCAAAATTGAAAATTAATAGAGAAGATATTAAAAAAATGTTTCTGACATCATGTGAGCTTTTAAAAGCCAATGCTGATGAACTTTCTGAAATAGATTCAAAGTTTGGTGATGGAGATCATGGAATAACTATTGTAAAAATAGCAAATGCTATAGAAAAAGATATAGAAAACTGGGATTCAGGAACAAGTATAAAGGAATTTATAGATAATCTTGGAATGAGTGCCATGGGAGTAAATGGAGGATCAGCAGGACCTCTTTGGGGAAGCTGGATATCTGGTCTGGCTATTGGTATTCCTGAGGGAGCAGAGGAACTGAATGAGCAGATTATAAAAGATATGTTTGCAGCTTCGCTGGAAGAGATGAATGATGTGTCTGGAGCCAAAGTTGGAGACAAGACTATGATGGATACATTCATACCAGCAGTGGAAGCTATAGCAGCTTCTGATTCTGATATTAAAGGAATGTTTAAGGAAGCAGCAGCAGCGGCAAATCAGGGATGTGAAGATACTAAGAATTATATCTCAAAATTTGGAAGAGCTAAAAGTTATAAAGAAAAGACTCTGGGATTCAAAGATGCAGGAGCAGTATCAATGAATCTTTTATTTCAGGGATTTGCAAAAAGTTTTGAATAAAATAAATTAACAGGAGGGTTTTTATTATGAAAATGAAAAAATTCATCAACGATCCAAGTAATTTAACACAGGAACTTTTAGAGGGATTAGCACTTTCTAATCAAAATATTATCGAATTAACTGAGGGAACAAGATTAGTAGTAAATAAAAAATTAAAAGATGCAGACAGAGTGACTATAGTAACACTTGGAGGAACTGGACATGAGCCTGCTATCAGTGGATTTGTTGGAGAGGGAATGGTAGATATTTCTGTACCTGGAGATATTTTTGCTGCACCTGGACCACAACCATGTTTTGAAGCTATCAAAATGGCTGACAAAGGAAAAGGAGTACTTTTCGTAGTACTAAATCATGCTGGAGATATGCTGACTGCTAACCTTACTATGAAAATGGTAAAGAAAGCTGGATTAAATGTAGTAAAAGTAGTTACTCAAGATGATGTGGCTAATGCACCTAGAGAAAATGCTGATGACAGAAGAGGACTTGTAGGATGTGTACCTCTATATAAAATAGCTGGAGCAGCAGCGGCAGAAGGAAAATCTTTAGAAGAAGTAGCAGCAATAGCTCAAAAGTTTGCTGATAATATGGCAACAATAGCAGTAGCAGCGAAAGGAGCTACTCATCCAAGTACAGGTGGAGTTATAGCTGAGCTTGGTGAAGATGATATGGAAATAGGAATGGGTCAGCATGGAGAAGGTGGAGGAGGAAGAATGCCTCTTAAAACTGCTGATGAAACAGCTCAAATTATGCTTGATGCTTTATTAAAAGATTTAGATATCAAAACTGGAGAAAAATTATTAGTAGTTATCAATGGAACTGGAGCAACTACTCTTATGGAGCAATTAATAGTATTTAGAAAATGCTATAATTACTTAACAGAAAAAGGAATAGAAGTTGTGGCTAATGCAGTTGGGGAACTATTAACAGTTCAGGAGCAGGCTGGATTCCAAATGATGGTAGCAAGAATGGATGATGAACTTGTTCATTACTGGAATCAACCATGCAACACACCATATTTTAAAAAGTAAGAGAGGTAAAATAGATGGCAGATCAATTTGGAAATAAATTAGCAAAGGATTATATGACAGATGTTCCTTTTGAAAATAATAAATCATTCTATGTAAAAGGAATGGAGAATATGGATTGGGGAATGAAATCTCGTCTGGCTAAAATATTCAACCCTAAAAGTGGAAGAACAGTAATGCTGGCTTTTGATCACGGATATATAATGGGATCAACTGCTGGATTAGAAAGATTAGATTTAGCTATTCCACCTTTAGCAGAAGATGTAGATGTTTTTATGGCTACAAGAGGAGCTATGAGAACTTGCATACCTCCATATTTTGATAAAGGGCTTGCACTTAGAGTAACTGCTGGAGGTTCTGTACTTGATGATGATATGAGTCATGAAGTAATCGGAGTAGATATAGAAGATGCTATTCGTATGAATGCTACATGCATGGCAGTACAGACTTTTATAGGAGCACCAGGACAGAAAGATTCTATTGCTAACCTTGTAAAAACTATAGATATGGGAAATAAGTATGGTATACCTGTAATGGGAGTAGTAGCAGTAGGAAAGCAGATGGAAAGAACAACTAAATATTTCCTTCTTGCAACAAGAATACTTGCTGAATTAGGGGCTCATATAATAAAAACTTACTACTGTGAAGATTTTGACAAAGTAGTAGCAGCTTGTCCTGTACCTATTGTAGTAGCTGGAGGAAAAAAACTTCCAGAAGATGAAGCTTTGGAAATGACATATAATGCTATAAGACAAGGAGCAGCAGGAGTGGATATGGGAAGAAATATATTCCAGGCTGAAGATCCTAAGGCTATGGCTAAAGCAGTAGCAAAAGTAGTTCATGAAAATTATACTGGTAAAGAAGCTTATGATTATTATTTAAGTATTAAAAAATAAGGGATTTTAAGGAGGATAAAATATGGAATTTGTACATATAGGAGTGCCTACTACAGAGATAAAAGAGAATGAAGTATATTTAGTACCTTTAAAAGTATTTGTAACAGTTCCTGATGATCATGAGTATAAATTTGAGTATTTAAGATATGAAAGTGGAACTCCACTTCCTATTGAAATGCAGCATCAGCCTCATATAGCTATAAAAGTAGCTTCTATTGAGGAAGAAAAGAAAAAAATGGACAGAGTTATCTTTGACACATTTGATGCTGGAGAGATATACATAGCTTTTGCTATCAAAGAGGGAGTAATTTTTGAATTGATAGAAGAGAAAAATAATTAAAGCAAAATAATGATATAATGAAAGAAGCGGTTAAGCCGCTTTTTTCTTTTTGCATTTTTAAAGGGCAACTTTGTGTAAAAAAAATCCTGTTGAAAGTGACCTTGAAGAAATTATCAAAATAAATTAAACTGAAACTATAATAAGGATACAGAAATATAAAGGGGGACTTTATGAAAAGTAGTTTTAAAGATAATGTACAAGTCTTTGGCAGATCATTGCTTCTTCCAATAGCAGTAATGGCTCCAATAGGGATGGTAATGGGTATAACAGGAGCATTGACACAAAGCTATATGATATCAAGATTTCCATTTTTAGGAAATGAATTTTTAAACATGCTTATCAATAGTTTAAAAAGTATAACAAGCGTGGTTTTTGATAATATTCCTTTATTATTTGCAATGGGTGTGGCATATGGTATGTCGAAAAAAGAAAAGGGAATAGCTGTATTTGCCGCTGTTCTTGCATATCTTACTTTGAATATTGTTATGAATGTATATCTGAAAACAACAGGTCTTCTTGTGACAAAAGGAATGTCGCAGGTAGGACAGGGAATAGTTTTAGGAATACATACTTTGAAAATAGATGCTGCTGGAGGGATTATCAGTGGACTTGTAGCTGCAAAGATAACTGACAGATTCTACAAGCTTGAACTTCCATTAGCTTTTGCTTTCTTCAGCGGTAAAAAATCAGTGCCTATTATAACATTTATGGTAATGATACCAGTAGGAATTGTAGTGCCGGTTGTATGGGGAGTTATTACAAAAGTTCTGCTGAAATCTTCTTTCATCTTTATGAATGATAAATTTGGACTGGCAGTTTACTGGTTCCTGCACAGATCACTTATTCCATTTGGACTGCATCATGTACTTGCTTCTATAGTTAGATTTACAGAAGCAGGAGGAACATATATGATAGAAGGACAGGCATACATTGGAATATTGAATGCTGTAAATCATGTATTGTTTGTACTTGGACCTCAAAGTCCTTACTGGAATGAACTTATGCCTAAACTTACAAGCTATCTGGGAGCAGGACAGATGCTTACTACTCTATTCAGGGTACCAGCAATAGGACTTGCAATGTATCATACTTCTTATGCTAGAAATAAGAAGATAGCTGGAGGGGTTATCCTGACAGTTGTACTGACAGCTTTCCTTGGAAATGTTACTGAGCCTTTGGAATTTTCATTCTTGTTTATAGCTCCGCAATTATTCGTTGTGTATGCTGTTCTTTGTGGAATAATGGCACTTCCATTGAATTTCTTAAATGTATCAATTGGATATATCAGAGGTACTATATTTGACTTTGGAATATTTGGACTGCTCTATGAAAATACACACTGGGTGCAGCTTATTCTTTTAGGTATTGTAAACTTTATAGTATTCTATGTAGTATTCAGATTTGCAATAACAAAATTTAACCTTGAAACTCCAGGAAGAGAGCAAGGGGAAATGGAAGATAATAGAAACAATCAATATCTGAAAGAGAAACAATATGGAAAAGTAGCTGAAATAGTAGTAGAAGGACTTGGTGGAAAAGATAATATAGTAAATGCAGAAAACTGTATAACTAGATTAAGAGTGGATATAAAGAATAAAGAGCTTATAAATCAGGCAAAATTAAAAGAAGCAGGGGCTTCTGGAATATTCTTCCCACAAGAAAATCATATCCATGTGGTATTTGGACCATATGTTGAATTTGTAAAAAATGCTGTTGATGATCATTTAAAAAAATAGGTAAATATATAGTTTTGGGAGGAAAATATGAGAGCACTCTATGACTCAAAGAGTAAGACAATGAATTATTTTGGTATAAAGGAATTGATGTCTAAAGAAGCTAAGTATCAGGCATGGCTGGATATAGAAGCTGCTCTGGCAAAAGCTCAGGGAGAAGTTGGGATAATACCTAAGAAAGCTGCTGAAAATATTGGGAAAGCAGCTAAGGTAGAATATATAGATTTTAAATTGATGGATGAGATATACAAAAAGATAGGGCATGGCTTTGTTCCATTTGTAAAAGTTTTCATAAAAGCTTGTGATGAAATATCTGGGGAAAGTGAAAGTTCAAAATATATTCATTATGGTGTAACTACTCAAAATATACAGCAGAGCGGACAGCTTATTGTATTGAAACAGATACATGAGAAATATCTTTTGATTTGCTCTAAAATACTTGATAATCTGGCTAAACTTGCTGAAGACAACAAAGATTCAGTAATGGCTGGAAGGACGCATGGAAAGCATGCTACTCCAATAACTTATGGGTATAAGGTATCTGTATGGATAAGTGATATGCTTACAAGTGTAGAGAGAATGAAAGAAGTGGAGAAGAGGGTTTTTAAAATAATGATGGGGGGAGCAGTTGGAGCTTTTAATACAGTAGGGGAAACTGGAAGAAAAGTTCAGAACAGAGTGGCTGAAATACTTGGAATGTACTCTATGGATGTACCTTCAAGAAATATAACAAGTCACAAAGAGGAATATATAATGGGACTGGCTCTTTTAGCAAACAACTGTCATAAAATAGCTGAGGAAGTATATAGCACTTCAATAGAGGAATATGGAGAAATATCAGAAGCTTATGAAGAGGGAACTGTGGGAAGCAGTACAATGCCTCAGAAAATTAATCCAAAATTAGCTAAAGGAATAATAGCTAATTCACAAAAACTTTATTCAATAGTACCACTGGGACTATATTCAGGAAGCAGACCTTTTGAAGCAGACAGTTCATCATATATGCTTTTTGATGCAGCGTTGGAAGAAGCTATGGAATTGATAACAGAGGTGCTGTTAAGAACAGAGGAACTTACAAGAACAGTAAAGGTATTCAGAGAGAGAATGTATCAGAATGTTCTCAATAATAAAGGGCTGGATAACAGTGAGTACATCATGATGAAGATAGCAGAAAAATTAGGAAAAGATAAAGCCCATTCAATAATTTATGAGCTGGCTATAAAATCAGAGGTAGAGCACAAAGATTATTTTCAGTTATTAAAAGAAAACGAGATAATTTCATCAGCTTTTAGTGAGGAAGAGATAAAGAATATGCTTAAACCTGAAAACTATATAGGACTATCTAGTGAACTGGCAGTGGAAATGGCAGAAAAGGCAAGGAAGAAAGCAGAAGAAATTAGAAAATAAAATTAGTAAAAAGACAAGGAGTAAAATCTTTGTCTTTTTTATATTTCTCTTCTAAATAAATTTTTAGTATTATTTACTTAAAGTTCAAATTATTAAGGATTTAATGATTATAAAAATTAGAAAAGAGAAGCCTAAACTTCCAGACTCTGTACATAGATTAATATCTGTGGTACTATTTAGATATAATATTTTCAGGAGGTGAGGAAGCTGAGTATAAATAAATCTGAACTTAAACTTTTAAAAAGAATACAGGAGAAAAAATTTTTTAATCTGGAAGAGTCAGAAAAGGTATTTAATAAAAGTGAAATAAGTTTAAAAAGAAATATAGCCAACCTCAACAGCTATCTTCCTGAAGAGAAAAAAATAAAAATAATAAACAATACTGTAACAGCAGAAATAGATTACAGAGACTACATAGATTTTGTGCATAATCTTTCCTTAAATGATTATATGATATCTCAAGAGGAAAGAGTCAACCTTATGATTGTCTATTCTTTTTTCAGTGAAATATTAAATATGACGAGCTTATATGATAATTTGGGAATCAGCCTTACTACTAAGAAGAAAGACAGTAAAGAATTAAATAATATATTGGAATCTAATGAGCTGAAATCTGAAATAGTAGCAAAGAAAGGAATAAAAGTAATAGGAAATGAAAGAAATTATCGTATCCTTATAGCTTCGATACTGTCAGATGTATTTGATCTTGATTTTGATGATAGCCTTATAAATAGAAAGGCAAATAATCTTCTTGAAAGAATGATATTCAATTATTTCATAGTCAAGGGAGCTAAGGAGATAAGCAGAGCAAAAAATATACTAAATAACTTTTTAGAGGAGAATAAATTAAGAATATCTTATTCTTCAAAGAAATTTATATATATCTATATTGCTTTGAGCTTGTACAGAATAAATAGAGAACACAGCATAAAGGATAAAACTGTAAAAAATATGGTGAAAATCAATGAGTATAATATATTAGGTGATAAAGTTGAAGATAATTTTTTGAGCTATCTGGTATCTTCACTTGATTATACTGTAAGTTTAGAATTACTTATTAGTGAAGAGCTTGAAAATCTTACAAAGGAATTTATTGAAAAAGTACAGAGCAGAGTGATAACACAATTCTATAATTATGATCAGTTGTTTAGTGAAATATATGGCTACATTCACAAATCTTTGATAAGAAACAGTTTTAAATATAGTTTTTATGACAATAATATTGAAAATACAAAGAATGTCTATACTAGTCTGTACAATGTAGTAAAAGATTCAATAGAGATTATTGAGGAAAAGTATGAAATATACTTTACTCATCAGCAGATATCTGCCCTGACTCTTATATTCAGAAAAACTGTCATGAAGAATAAAGTACTTGGAAGAAACAGAAAGAAAATAGTGATAGTAAGTAATTCAGCAATAGAAAAGATAGATTTTTTTGTGGAGATACTTAAAATATATACTGATGTAGACATAGTTTTGAAAATAAATATAAATGAACTTTATCTGTTGAAAGATACAGAGTACGATCTGATAATAACTTTTTCAAATAGAATAAAATCTCTTCTTGAATTTAATGGCTATGAAAATATAAAGCTTAATTTTTATTTGGGAAATGAAGATGTAGAAAAACTGTTCTCATTGGGAGTTTCTACTGGAAGCAGAAAAATAAAAGTTAATGGTTTTATAGAAGAGATAAAAGGAAAGAGTGAGGAAGAGATAAAAGAGCTCTTACTAAATAAATATGAGCATTATTTCTTGAACTCATAATAAAAGGTGACTGAAAATTAATTTAACTTTTAGCCACCTTTTTATTTTAGAATATTTTATCTGTAATATTATTTATTTTTAAGTAAATCTCTAATTTCAGTAAGCAAAACTTCTTCTGGTGAAGGAGCAGGTGGTGCTGCTGGTGCTTCTTCTTTTTTCTTTTTAAAGTTGTTTATAAATTTAATAAAAACAAATATACAGAAAACAATTATTATGAAATCAAGAGTGTTTTGTAAAAACATTCCATATTTCACCATAATAGGTTCTGCCCCCTGAGTGGGAGAAGGAATTGTCAGAGCAAGGGCTGAAATATCTATTTTTCCAGTTATTATACCAATTAGCGGCATAATAATATCATTAACCATACTTGAAACTATTTTTCCAAAAGCTCCTCCTATGATTACCCCAACTGCCATATCTAGTACATTTCCACGTACTGCAAACTCTTTAAATTCTTTAAAAAATCCCATAAAAAACCTCCATTTCTAACAATTATAAAATAATTATAAATATATTATATACCATATGATACTGTAAATAAAGAAAAATTCCTTTTATTTTTTAAAAATAAAAATAAATACATCATTTTTTTAAAATATAAAAAATATTTTGCAAAAAGTTATTGACATACTTTGAAAAAGATGATAATTTATACCTATGAATAAATTATGAGAGGGTATTTCAGGAGGATAAAATGAGACAAGAAGCGACTATTAACAGAAACAGCATAACAGTAAACTTTACAATAAAATATTGCAATAATGCAGAATCTCTGTTAGATAGTGATGGATTTAAAAGAATTATGACAGCATTTCTAGAAAAATTGGAAAGAAAGGAAGTTCCAGTTTATACATACATAAAAGAAAGATGCAATGCAGAGGATGATCTGCCAGAAGTAATGACAAAATTCTTCAAGCTTCTTATCGTTTTAGAAGCAGAAGAAATAGCCACATTAGATGAAAAATATGCAAGACTTTTAGAAAGCAGAGATACATTAGTAGAATTTATAGAGAGGCTCTATACTTTCTGGAGAAAATTTGAAAGATATGCAGTAGTAAGAAATACAAAAAGAGGAGAAGGATTACAAAACGTAAACTTCATTGAAGCTATAAATAATTTTAAAAATCTGATACTTAGTACATACAGACAGATAGAAGAAGCTGTGATGGGATATAAGCACAGAGTTTACAGACAATTAAGTGCTGGTATAAATGCAGGAATAATATTGAACGATACTAAAAGAAGCTGTCCCTCTGAATATTCATTTTTAGAGAAAATACCTTTTATTGAAACAATTATATTACAGCCTCCATTTATTACTTATCCAAAAAGAAATACAAGAACAGGAATATTTCAGGAAGTAAAAGAAAATCCATTTAAAGATATATGCATAAACACTGAAAACTGGTTCTGTTACCCAGCTAAAGTTGGAGATTCACTAGCTTTCATATATTTCAACAGATACTTTATGTCACAAGGGATAGCACTATGCAATCTTTTTGAACTAGCTAGAGAAGAAGAATATATGAACAGAAGACCAGACATACTATATATCTATGGTGTAAAAGACTTTGAAAATGAAATGAAAACTGTATTCTACAATGATAAAGAAAATAACATGATGATAGGATATGCAAACTATAATGAAGATATAGATTATTTTGGATATATGAAAAAAATGATATTAACACTTCACAATATAAGAATGATAGAAAAAGGAAAACTTCCAATACATGGTGCAATGGTAAATATTGTCATGAAAAATGGAAAGACATTTAATATAGCTATCATGGGAGACAGTGGAGCTGGAAAGTCAGAAAGTCTGGAAGCATTCAGAACTCTTAGTGAGAAGTATGTAAAAGATATGAGAGTCATATTTGATGATATGGGAACATTTGTTTTGAATGAAACTACAAGCCCTAAAGCATATGGAACAGAGATAGGAGCCTTTGTAAGATTGGACGACCTTGATACTGGATATGCATACAAAGAGATAGACAGAAGTATTTTTATGAACCCAGATAAGATAAACTCAAGAATAATTATCCCAATAGCTTCATACAATGATATTATGAAGGGGTATCCTATAGATATGTTCCTTTATGCTAACAACTATGAAGAGGGAAAAGAGATAGAATTTTTCAATTCACCAGAAGAGGCAATACCAGTATTCAAAGCTGGAAAGAGAATGGCTAAAGGTACTACAAGTGAAAAAGGTTTAGTAGATTCATATTTTGCTAATCCATTTGGCCCTGTACAGAATATAGGAAAAACAGATGTACTTATAGACAAATTCTTTGAGGATATGTTTAAAAAAGGTGTAAAAGTAGGTCAGATAAGAACTCAATTAGGAATAAAAGGAAATGAAAAAGATGGTCCTAAAAGAGCAGCACAGAAATTATTTGACTTAATAAAAGATTAGCTTCCTAAGATTTATTTTAAAGTATAAAAAGAGATTGATTTTTTAATCAATCTCTTTTATATTTCATTATTTATTAAAAATACATTCTATTTTTTTACCAGGAACACGACATTTGTTGCAAGAGATGCATTTTGATTTTCTAGTATCTCCCTCTTTCCATCTTTTAACTAAATCTGGTTCAGCAATAAAAGGTCTTGCCAGTGAAAAATATTCTATTGAGGAATTATTCAAAATTTCTTCCATTCCTTCTATACTTCTATTTCCACCGACTAAAATAGTAGGTATCTGAGTATTTTGAGCTATAGTGTTAGCAAATACTTTAAAATAGCTTTCTTCTGAAGGTGAAGAGATAATTCTTGAAGGGTTGGCACCGCTTACTTCTATAAAATCAAGCCCCATCATAGCAAGTCTTTCACAAACCCAAGAACTCTCACCAAAATTTAATCCTTCATCTTCAAAATCATCACAGTTTATTTTCATACCAACAAGAAAATCATCTCCAACTGCTTCTCTTATAGAAAGATATACATCAATCAGTATTCTTGCTCTTCCATCTACATCTCCACCATATTCATCATCCCTTTTATTGTAGAAAGGATTTAAGAACTGGCTCAAAAGATATCCATGAGCAGCATGAATCTGTATACCGTCAAAACCACTGTTTTTTGCTCTTACAGCAGCATCTTTAAATTTTTCTACTAAATCACATATATCTTCCTGTGTCATTTCCACAGCTTCTATACCAGTGATAGGGTTTTTATGAGCACTAGGACCATAAATTGTTTTGCCAGAGTTTAAATTATATGCACCTTGTGAACCTCCAGCAACGATTTGAAGGAAAATATTAGCTCCATATGAATGGACTTTTTCAGTAAGAAGAGTATAGTCATCTATAAAAGAATCATCATAAACACAAAGCATATTAGGTGCAGGAAGATCATCTTCCAGTACTGATGAAAAGCTAGTGATTATATTACCTACTCCCCCTTTGGCAAGATTCTCATAAAGCTCAAAAAGTTCCTTTGTCATATAACCATTATCTGCAAGATTTTCCCAAACTGCACTTCTAAAAAGCCTGTTCTTTAAATCTAAGTTTGCAAGATTAGTTTTATCGAAAATAGTTTTCATGAAGCCACCCCTTATGTTACATTTTATTTCTTAAACATAAAATATACAGCTCCTATCATGCAGAAAAATGCATAGATATAATTTAATTTAAATTCTTGTTTCAAATATAATATAGAAAATCCTGAGAATACAATAAGAGTAATTACTTCTTGTATAATTTTCAGCTGTGCAACAGTGAAGTATTGAGATCCTATTCTGTTGGCAGGGATAGAAAAGCAATATTCGAAAAATGCTATTCCCCAGCTTGAAGCTATTGCAAATATCAAAGCACTTTTGGTATTTTTTAAATGTCCATACCATGCAAATGACATAAAAATGTTAGAAACAAACAATAGACAGATTGGTAAAATTTTCATAAATATCTTTCTCCTTTGTAAATCATAATTTTAACACAATGATTTTATAACAAAGAAGAATAATAATCAACAAGATTTTTTTAAATAAAAATTAAATAGTTACTATATATTTGATATATGGCTCTCTCAAAAAACCATATATTTAATTATATAACTTTTAGAAAAAAAAACAAGGAATTTTTATAAAAAAAACCTCTTAATATTCTGAAATAGTCAAAATGTTAAGAGGTTTTTAATTCTTGTTAAGTATTGATTAAAATATTAGTAAATCATTTATTTTATTAATTCTAAAGCTACAGGAACATTTTCCTGAACAGGTTGTTTTTTGATTATTTTATCAGCAACTTCTACTCCGATAGCTCCTATCTCAGCAGGTTTTTGTGCAACAGTAGCAGATAATTTTCCATCTTTTACAGCAGCAACAGCATCATCAGTAGCGTCAAATCCAACAACTATTACATTTTTTCTTCCAGAAGACTCAATAGCTTTTAAAGCACCTAATGCCATCTCATCATTGTGAGCGAATACAGCATTAATTTCAGGTTGAGCCTGAAGGATGTTTTCCATAACAGTAAGACCTTTAGTTCTGTCAAAATCAGCAGCCTGTTTAGCTACTACATCAAGTTTACCAACGATAGCTTTGTTGAATCCTTCTCCTCTGTCTCTTGCAGCAGTAGTTCCAGGAATACCTTCCAATTCAACAACTTTACCTTTTCCACCTAATTTTTCAACTATATAATTTCCAGCAACTTCTCCACCTAATACATTGTCAGATGCAACATGAGAAACAACTTTTCCTCCATTGGCAGCTCTGTCAAGAGTTACAACTGGTATTTTGCTTCTGTTGGCTGCTCTTACAGAACTTACAACAGCATCAGAATCAGTAGGGTTGATAAGAAGAACATCTACACCTTTAACTAGAAGATCCTCTACATTTCCTAATTCTTTAGAAGGGTCATTTTGTGAATCAAGAACTATAAGTTCATATCCTAATTCATTAGCTTTTTTCACAGCACCTTCTTTTAATGTTACGAAGAAAGGGTTATTTTGTGTAGATACAACAAGACCGATTTTCTCTCCAGCTGCTGAAGCTGCCGAAGAAACAGCAACAAGCAGAGCTGCTACTCCAAAAACTTTTAGAAACTTTTTCATTTACACCACTCCTTATTTATTTGTTAGACTTTTTGTCTATTAGTACTGCAATTAAGATAACAAGAGCTTTAATCATCATTTGATAATAAGATGAAACATCAAGAAGATTCAAAGCATTTCCCAAGACACCAATTATAATAGCTCCAAGAGCTGTTCCAGTAACTTTACCAACTCCACCAGCCAGAGAGGTTCCTCCCAGTACAACAGCAGCTATTGCATCAAGTTCATACCCTGTACCTGCTGTAGGCTGTGCTGAGAAAAGTCTTGAAGTAGTTATTACTCCAGCAAGAGCAGCAAGAGCTCCACAAGTACCATATACCCATATTTTTATTACATTTACATTTATACCAGAAAGTTTTGTAGCTTCTTCATTTCCACCTATTGCATATGTATATCTACCGAATTTTGTATGAGCTAAAAGATAATGCCCACCAATAAATAGAAAGACCATTATATATATTGGGATAGGTATATTGAAAAGATAACCGTCACCAATATTTTCAAAAAGCATACCTCCATCACGGACAGTGATAGGTTTTCCATCAGTGAATACAAGAGTGGCACCTCTCAGGAAAGTCATTGTTACTAGTGTAACAATAAAAGCCTGAAGCTTCATTACTGAAACCAAGAACCCATTGAAGAAACCAAAAATAGTTCCTAAAAGAAGAGTGATTATAAGGGCAAGCAGAGGATTCAGCCCGCTATTTAGAAGATAAGCCATAACTGCACCACAGAAAGCAAGGATAGAACCTACTGAAAGATCAATCCCTCCTGTAAGAATAACAAATGTCATCCCTATAGCAATTATTGAATTTATAGAAGTCTGTCTTAATACATTTAGAATGTTTGCCATAGACAAAAATCTAGGATTTAGAAAAGCCACTATTATAGAAAATATAACAAGGCCAATCAAAGGTTTATTGCTCCAAAGTTTTTTAAACATTATTTCCTCCCACTGCACATCTCATAATTTTTTCCTGTGTTGCCTCTTCTCCAGTAAATTCACCAGTTATCTTATGATTGTGAATAACTAATATTCTATCACTAAGACCGAGAATTTCAGGCATTTCAGATGAAACTATAATGATGCTCAATCCTTTTTTCTTTAATTCATTAATGAAGTCGTATATTTCTTTTTTAGCCCCTACATCCACTCCTCTTGTAGGTTCATCTAGTATAAGAATTTTTGGATTAGTAAGCAGAGCTTTAGCAATAGCTACTTTCTGCTGATTTCCTCCACTTAGGTTTTTAATTTTCTGATCTATAGTTGGAGTTTTGATGCTGAATTTTTCTACATACTCATCAACGCTGTTTTTCTCACTTTTTTTATCAATTTTAAAGAAAGTTGAAAAGAATCCTAAAGATGATATAGTCATATTTTCTTTTACACTTAGTCCCAGAACAAGTCCGTCGCCTTTTCTATCCTCTGAAACATATGCAATTCCATTAGCGATACCTTCTTTTGCTGATCTTATATTTTTTTCAGAACCATCCAGCCATACCTGTCCTGATTGTTTTTTTAGATGTCCATAGATAGTTTTTACAAGCTCACTTCTCCCAGCTCCCATCAGCCCAGATATACCAAGTATTTCACTTTCATGAAGGCTGAAAGATATATCATCTATATAGGCATTTTTAAGATTTTTCACTTTAAGTATCTCTTTTCCTTTTTTTACATTTACTCTAGGAAATTGTTCATCTAAAGTTCTTCCTACCATATTTCTGATGATGAACTCTTCATCAATATCCTTGACTTCTTTTTCACAGATAAACTTTCCATCTCTCATTATAGTTACATCATCACATATTTCAGGGATTTCTTTTAATCTATGAGAAATATATACCAGACTTTTGTGTTCTCTTGTAAGTTCTCTTATTACTTCAAAAAGACTTTCAGTTTCGCTGTCAGTAAGAGCATCTGTAGGCTCATCCATTATTATTATCTTTGCATTTTGTGATAGAGCTTTTGCTATTTCCACCATCTGCATCTTTCCAATAGTAAGGTCTTTAATCAATGTTTTTTCACTTTCTGCAACATTTAACTTATCAAGAAGAAATCTTGCTTCTTTATCCATAAGTTTAGAATCTATTTTTCCAAAACTGTTTGTCAATTCTCTTCCCAGAAAAATATTTTCTGTGATACTTAATTCAGGTATAAGGTTCAATTCCTGATGGATAACTGCTATTCCTCTTCCTTGAGAATCTGTAACGTTTTTAAAATTTACTTTTTCATTTCCCAGATAGATACTTCCACTGTTCATTTGATATATACCAGTCATTATTTTTATAAGAGTAGATTTACCAGCTCCGTTTTCTCCAAGGAGTGCCATTACTCTTCCACGATATATATTCAACTGAGCACCATTGAGAGCTTTTACTCCTGGGAAAGTTTTAACTATATCAGTCATTTTTAAAACAATTTCTTTTTCCATATCCTCTCCCTAAAATACTACTCCTGATTTCAGTATTACATTTGCATATGGAGAACATTCTCCAGTTCTGACAATAGCTTCACTGCTGTGAGTGATTTTTTTGAACTCTTCATGGGGAACAAAAATTACTTTTGGATTCATACCTGCTTCTTTAAAAGAATTCATAATAGCTTCATACATAGGCATATTTTTTTCTTTTATCTCTTCAGCAAGAATAATTTCCTCTACCTGCATTTCGCTAAGTACTGGATCTAATACTTGGATAAATCCCGGAAGTCCAGCTCCAACAGCTAGATCTATTCTCTTCACTGATTGAGGGATAGGAAGCCCTGCATCACAGAGAGTGATATGTGCTGTATGTCCAATTTTTGCTATTTCATAAGATAATTCACTATTTAGTAATCTACTTTTTTTCATTCTTTTCTCCTTTGAAATTTTCTACTTCTTCAATAGTTGGTATAGATATTTGTGCTCCTTTTCTTGTAACTGTTATAGCAGAAACTTTTGTAGCAAATTCAATAGCTTCATCTAAATTATCAGCTTGAATATTTCTCACAAGTCCACCTATAAAGCTGTCACCAGCAGCAGTTGTATCTACAGCTTTTACTTTGTATGCTGTATGCATTACTGATCCTTTTTTGTTCAAGTGAAGAGAACCTTGACTTCCAAGAGTAACTATAAGTTCTTTTACTCCCATATTTAAAAGTTTGCGTGCAGCAGCTTCTATCTCTTCCAAAGTATTAGTGGGCATACCAGTTATGATTCCCAGTTCACTTTCATTAGGAATGATAATGTCGCTGTTTCTTATAATTTCATCATTTAATGGAGCAGCAGGAGCAGGATTCAATATAGTTGTCTTTCCAGCTTCCTTTGCTTTTTTCAATGCATATTCTACAGTATCCATAGGTATCTCCAGCTGAGTAACAAGAATGTCAGCTTCATTTATAATATCCATATGTCTGTCTATGTATGCTCTGTCTACATCCATATTTGCACCTGACACAACAAGTATTCTGTTTTGTCCATTTTCTTCAACTATTATTTTAGCTATTCCAGTAGATGAAGCAGAAGTTTCTATATATTTAGTATCAACTCCACTGTTATTCATTGATGATATAAGGTCTTTTCCAAATGAGTCATTTCCTATTTTTCCAAGCATTGTAACCTGTGTTCCTAATTTACCAATGGCAACAGCCTGATTAGCTCCCTTTCCTCCAGGTACCTGAAAGAATTCTTTTCCAAAAAGAGTTTCCCCTCCCTTTGGAGCTCTTTCGCAAATAGTTACCAAGTCCATATTTATACTTCCTGCAACTACAACTTTCTTCATTAAAACTCCTTTCTATTTTTTATCAAAATAGGTTCTATATATGTTTTTTTTCTTTTACTTTTATCTGTGAAAAAGAGTGAATATGTTTTTTCTCCAATTACATCAAGAGGTATCTTGCAGGAAATAACATTTATTCCAAGCACTTCAAGATATTCTATTTCTTCAAAGCATGATAATTCTATATCTTTATCTAAAGTTTTCATAGCTTTTAAAAATCCTAAAAGCATAAGGTTGTTAGAAGAAAATACTGCTGTGGCTGAGGTAGCCAAGATTTTTTTTCCAGCTTCATATCCACTTTCAAAAAGGAAATTACCTTCATAAATATTTTCTTTAGAATATGGAATATTCATATCTTCATGAGCTTTTATGTATCCTTTCAATCTTTCCTCAGCATTGAGAGATGAAAGATCTCCAGTGATAACAGCTATATCTCTATGACCTTTGTTCAATAATTCTGTAACTACTTTATATGCTCCTATATAGTTATCAAGAAATATGCCAGGAAGAGTATAATCTCTGATATCTCTGTCTAAAAGAAAAACAGGAATATTGTAATTAATAAGAGGGAGAAGAGGATTTTCATTATATTTTCCATTGATTAGAATGGCAATAACTCCAGCTATTCTCTGCCCAATTATATTTTTTATAGCTTTTTTTTCCAGCTCAATATCCTCAGATGTATTATAAAGAGCTATTTGATAATTACTTTTAGCAAAATTTGCACATATTTTATTTATTAGTGAGGCAAAGAATGGATTGCTGATGTTAGGAACTAACAGAGCAATAGTGTTATTTTCCATTTTAGATAAATTTCTTGCTATAACATTTGGAGTATATCCTTTTTTATCTACAAATGCCAGGATTCTCGCCTTTGTTTCAGGGTTGATATTTTCACTTCCATTAATAGCTCTGGAAACAGTGGCTACTGAAATCCCAAGATGAGCTGCAATGTCTTTCATATTCATATAATCACCACTTGTTTTTATAGTTATGTAACCGTTTACAATAAAATATTACCCTACACTTTGTGCTTTGTCAATGATGAATGTTTAAAAAATAAAATGACATGCACTTTGAAAAAATAATTCACATTTTTTAGAAAAAAATGTTATATTATTTTAAACAAATAGAACATAAAAAATATTCTCATTACCAGATAAGGACTTTTTATAAAAAAAGTGACTTTTAAAAGTACTTGAAAAAAAGTATTGTTTTAAATATGAATATCAGAAAACAATTATTAGAATATTGTTGTTAATTTTAAAAATATTGAGAAAATATCAAAAAGTCAACGGCTGTACTTGAAAATTTGAATAGATTATGATACTCTTAGTGTGTATTATATGTATTATTAATTGTTAATTATAAAAAATTTAAGAATATTTGTGAAACATAGAAATAGAAGCAAAAGTGTAGATTAAAAAGTTATATTTATCAGGGAGGTTTATTTTGGGAAATATTATAAGCGACTATCATGTACATAGTGAGTTTTCAGGAGATTCAACTCAGGATATGGAAGAAATTATTCAAAAGGCTATTTCTTTAGGGTTGCAGGAGATAGCTCTTACAGATCATTTAGAATATGATATAGAAGGAATGACTGACAGATGGGTACTGAAAGTAGATAAATATGTAAAAAGGGTATTGGAGCTGAAGGAAAAATACAAAAAAGAAATAGATGTAAAGTTAGGAGTAGAGGTAGGAGTACAGACTCATACAAGGGAATATTTAGAGGGAATTGTAAGCAGCTATCCTTTTGATTTTGTAATAAATTCCAGTCATGCCATCAACAGAATAGACCTTGCCTTTGGAGAGATACAGGAAGGAAAAACAAAAGAGGAAGTACAGGCACTTTATTTTGATAATGTATTAAAAAATGTAGAGCTTTATGATAAATTTAATGTTTATGGACATCTGGATTTTGTAACAAGATATGGTGGACCTAAATACAGGGGATTAAATTACAAAGAAAACTTTGACAGAATTGATGCAGTTCTTAAAAAACTAATAGAAAAAGGAAAGGGAATAGAAATAAATACTTCTGGATTTAGATATAAAGAAGATAGATTTTATCCTTGTGCTGATATAGTAAAAAGATATTATGAGCTTGGAGGAGAAATACTTACTATAGGATCAGATGCACATGTAAAAGAGTATCTAACTATGGATTTTAAACTGGTATATGACTTTCTGGAAAGCATAGATAAAAAATATATTACTTCTTTTAAAGGAATGCAGCCAATTTTTAAGAAAATAAAATAATATAGAGAAGGAAGAGGTAAATAAAATGACATATGAAGTAAGCAAAGAAGTAATGAATGAAGTGATAAAAGAATTTGCTAAAACGGCAAAAAAATTAAAAGGAGACTTGGTAGTATTTACATCAAGACTTGAAGATGAATATGTAATAAGAGATATCAAAGATTTTGAAAAGCTTAAAATAAAAAATGGCGACATGGTAGAAGCTACTGTCTATGTAGATGATGATGACGAGCTTTTTGAAGAATTTAGATTAGGAAATGGAAAAGATGATCAGGTAGTAAGAGATAAAGTACTTGATAGAAAAAAATAATATATTTTTAGCATTTTGATGTCTTTAAATATTAAGAAATATGTTACCAAAACTTACATATTGAAGAGATTTCAAATAGATAAATTATAAATTCAAGTTGTTTTAAAAACTGTTTGATTTAATAGATAAAAAATGATAGAGTGTATTAAAAGTCTTTGACGGAGGTAGAAATAATGTATAAAAAAATAGTAACTTTTTTAGCAGCAGGAGCTCTTTTAGTAGGATGCTCTAGTATAGGAACTGGAAAAAACGATATAAAAAGTATAGAAAAGCAGGAATTTCTATTAACTAATATGTATAAAGATGCAAACATAACTATCGCTTTTGAAGGAGATAGAGTGTATGGATTCTCAGGTGTAAACAGATACTTTGGCGGAGCTAAAATAGATGGAGAAAATATAGAAGTTCTTAATGTAGCTTCTACTATGATGGCTGGTCCAGAAAACAGAATGCAGGCTGAAAGCGGATATATCAAGCTTTTAAATGAAGCAGACAAGATAGAAGTTAAAAATGATAGTATCATATTACTTACTAAAGATAATGAAAAACTAATATTTGAAAAAAAGTAATCAGATAATTTAGTGAAGGTACATAAAAAACTGTAAAATATTTTAGTGTTTTTATATAGAAACAAGCTAAAAATTATTTAGACAGAATAAACTTGATATTATTAATGCAACTGTAACTTTATTGTCACAAGATTGGATTAAATTGAATCAGAATTTCCCTCTATGCAATTAGAGGGATTTGAATTTTTTGTAAAAAATATATAAGGAGAGGAAAATGTCTAAAAGTATTAGCTTGGGTAAAGATCCAGTATGGAAACTGTTTTTAAATTTCTCTATCCCAGCAGTAACAGGTATGATAGTAACAGCTATGTATTCTATTGTGGATGGGATATTTGTAGGTCGTGGAGTAGGAGCAGATGGACTTGCTGCTTTAAATTTGGGGTATCCAATAGTAAATTTTGGAGCTGCTTTAAGTCTGATGTTTGGAATAGGAGGAGCGACCCTTATTTCATTGAATCCTAAAGATAAGAAATTTTGCAATAGATGTTTTTCATATATAATTGTGCTTAATGTCACAGCATATCTTCTTATACTACTTTTAGTTGTATTTTTTAATGAGAGAATAATAAGGCTTATGGGAGCAAATGACAATCTTCTCCCAATGGTAAAAGCATATATGTATCCATGTACAGCAGCACTTGGATTTTTGATGATATCCAACAGCTTGAATGCTGTAGTAAGAAACGACAAAGCACCAGCTTATGCTTTTATTTCAATGGTAATAGGAGCTGTTACAAATATATTTTTAGACTGGCTCTTTATAATGAAGTTTGGTTTTGGAATATTCGGAGCAGCTACAGCCACAGGAATAGGACAGTTATTTTCAATGCTTTTCCTTGTGAGATATTTTATGAAGCCAGGTTCAAGATTCAAGTTTTCATTTGAAAATCGTATAAAAATGGATGTAATGAAAAAAATAGCAGCTATAGGTTTTCCATCATTTATAATGGAATTTACAGTGGCACTTATAACAATTCTGTTCAATATCTCATTTATGAAATATAGTGGAGAGATGGGAGTTTCAGCTTTTTGTATAGTTGGATATGTATTTTATATATTCAGAATGCTGTACAATGGAATGGGACAGGGAATACAGCCGATAGTAAGCTATAATTATGGAGAAAATAAATTAGACAGAGTGGAAGCTACATATAAGATAGGGCATAAAATATCATTTGGAATAGCTGTTGTGATACTTATTTGGGTAAACTTCTTTGGAAGCAGCCTTATAAGATTATTCAATGATGACCCTGAACTTATAAAAGCAGCAGGACATGGACTAAGATTGTATGCAAGTGCAATAATCTTTGTAGGAGCTAACTTTATAAATATATCTTTCCTTCAGTCAAAGGATAAATCGAAAGCAGCAAATATACTTTCAGTATTGAGAAGTACAGTATTTGTACTTATAGGGCTTTTGATTCTTCCAAAGTTTCTGGGAGAAAATGGAATATGGCTGGCTTTGCCATTTTCTGATTTGATGACATTCCTGTCGACTTTAGTATTAAAGAAAAAAACAGATATATTTTAGAATGAAGAGAACCAGAATAAAATAAATATAACAAAGCAGATTGAATTAAAAATTAAGGTGTTTTGAAGTGAGCCCAAATTGCTGGATGATATTCAGCAACAAGGGTTCATTTTTTATGAATTAAAATCTATATAAAACATTTGAGAAAATAATTAGTATACAATTTTTCTTAATTTAGTCTAAAGTACTGTAAAAAACAGCATTTAAAATTTTTAATTAAAAGAGTGAAAAAAAACGGGAAATGTACTATAATGAAGAGAGAGAATTGTGCGTAGGGGGAGTAGCAATGGATATAAAAAGAGAGTGGAGAAGAAATAAAAAAGTATTTGCAGCAATTATGGCAATAGCCCTTCCTGCAATAGCTGACTTATTTGTTCAAACACTGTTGGGATTTTTCGACATGATAATGGTTGGAAAACTGGGGCCAGTGGCAATAAGTTCAGTAGGAGTAGGGAATGCTCCAGTGCAGGCAGTTATTCCGGTATTCTTTGCAATAAGTATTGGGACGACGGCGATAGTCAGCAGGGCATTTGGATCGGATAATAAAAAAGAAGGTAAAAATTCAATGGCACAGAGTATAATACTTTCTGTACCATTTTCTATTATTATAGCAGGTCTGTTGCTAGTATTTGGAGGGAATATACTTAGCCTGGTAGGAAGAGCAGATGACATGGATTTAGTGAGAACTACAGAATATTACAGAGCAGTGGTTATGGGATTGCCTTTCCTATGCTTTAATGTGGTATTTGCAGCTGCTTACAGATCAACAAGCAAGTCTACAATTCCTATGGTAGCCAATCTTATAAGTGTTATTTCCAATGTTATACTTAACTATCTTTTTATATTTACATTGGGATTTGGAGTGCTTGGAGCAGGAATTGCTACTACAATAGCAAGAGGAATAGTAACAGTTATCTATATAGTTTTGACACTATTCACAGATAAATTCTGGGTATCTATACCATTCAGTGCTTTAAAATATGATAGAAATATGATAAAAAGAATATTGAAAGTAGGAATACCAGCAGCAATAGAGCAGGGAATATTCAGAATAGGAATGCTTATATTTGAAATGATGGTAATATCATTGGGGACGATGGCGTATACTTCACACAAGATAGCTCTTACAGCTGAATCATTTTCATTCAATATGGGATTTGGATTTTCAGTTGCAGGAACAGCACTGGTGGGACAGCAGCTTGGAAAAAATTCTCCAAAGAATGCTGAAAGAGATGCAAAGGCAACAACTTTGCTGGCACTTTGTGCAATGTCAGCTTTTGGATTGACATTCTTCATACTTCCCGGAACGATAATAGCAATGTTTACTAAGGAGCCTGCTATTAGAGAGATGGCAACAGGAGCTTTAAGACTGGTGTCAATATGTCAGCCATTCCTTGCAGTATCAATGGTATTGAGTGGTTGTTTGAGAGGAGCTGGAGATACTAAGGCGGTTCTTCTTATAACAAGTCTGGGAATGTATCTCATAAGAATACCACTTACATATCTATTCCTATATAAATTAGATACAGGACTGCTGGGAGCATGGGTAGTTATGTCAATAGATCTAGGATTTAGAAGTATAGCTTGCTACAGAACATTTAAAAAAGGAAGATGGAGATACTTGAGTGTTTAATGAATGGAGGTAGTTTTGGCAGAAAAAAAAATAAACTTCAGATATATTGGGTATGGAAATAGTTTTGCAGATGAATATTGGAGAAAAGAGGACAAGGTAGAGAGCAATCTGTACCTTTTTTCTGATAACAGGATGAAATCTATATTTGTTAAGAAAATGAAAAGAGATATTTTTTCAAAACAGCCAGAGTTTATGACTATGGATGAGTTTAAAGAGAGAATATTCATTTCTGATAAAATAGTATTGAAAGAGGCTAAGAGAATCTTAGCCTTTTATAAGTCTATACCACAAGATATAAAAGATGAGCTTAACATAAAGTCATATTATGACATAATAGATTTTGCAAATAACTTTTTTGCATATTACAGAGAAATGAATATAAACGGCATAGAAAAAATTGAGAATATTCATAACTGGCAGGAAAAATATTTCTACTATTTTGACAGAATAAAAGAGTCATTTGATATGCTGTGTCAGGAACATAGCTATATTCCGAATGACTGGCTTGAGAGTATGGAATATTTTCAGGCAAAGTGGATTCAGAAATACAAAAGAATAATTTTTGTAGATATAATAGAATATCCAGAAATATATAAAAGAATAATAAACAAACTATTGGAAGAAAAAGATATAGAGATAATACTTCAGTTGGAAAAGGGAGATTTCAATGAAGAGGGACTTAAAATAGAAAAAATAACTTTACCAGAAGTATCTCCAAGCAAAATATTTGTATATCAGTCTAAAGATGAACTGGAAGAAAGTATGAGCTTGATTTATCTATTTAAAGGTGAGGGAAAAAGTGGGGACATCTATTCTCCTGTTCCTGAAAATAATACTTATCATAATGTTTTTCCAAGATATTTTGGAAAATCTCAGGCTGTAACAATGAATGACACTAAGTTATATAAATTTTTAAATATTCAGTTGAATATTCTTATGAATATGGAAGAGAAACTTGGAAGAGTTTATTTGATTTCAGCTTTTAAAGATGCTTTCAATGACAGAGTGTTCAGAGAGTATTATTCATTAACTGGGGATGATATAGCTGCTCTCAATAATTTTATGAGAGAGGACTATAAATATATTTCATCTAAGATATTAGATAGTCAGGAATCTCAATGGCTGATTTCTGGAAATTTAGAATTTAGAGATAAGATGGAGAATATATTTTTTGATTTGAATAGTATAATAGAATTGAAAAGTGTAGATGATATATATGAATATTTTAAAAAGCAGATAAATCTTGAAAAATTTATAGAAGAAGAGTATGGAAGTGTTTTTGAGAAATTCTTTGAAATATTTGGAATAATGAAGAGCAATGAAAGTATGAGTATTCATAGCAGTTTTAATACATATTTCGATGGAAGTCTTGGAAGTTCTCTTTTTAGGCTTGTTATTCAATATATGAAAGATATAGTTGTAGCTTCAAATGAAAAAGTAGATTTTAAAAGAGCTATTGTAAAAAATATAGAAGCTGCTAGATTTGCCAGAGAAACTAAGTCTTTGGATAAAGAAAATGAGAAGTTTGTAAAAACTAATTTCTTTATAGATATTACAGGGGATATTCTTCCAGGAAATATAGGAGATAACCTCATATTTACTGAAAAGCAGAGAAAAGATATGGGAATGGTAAGCAGAGAGGAAAAAAGAGAGATAAAGAAATATAGATTTTTCCAAGCAGTTCTCAGTAACAGCAATGCTGTTATTTTTACTAAAAAGAATGAAGATAAAGGAATAGATGTATCTCCGTTTTTAGATGAACTATGTATAAAATATGATTTAGAAGTGAGAAGAGTGCCTGTTGATTTAAATGGAAGTATAGAAGCTATTAAAAATGCTGTATCCAGTGACGAAAAAGGGTATTCAGAGTTTGAAATGGAACTGTTTCCAAAAGATAATGAGGATTTTAAAGATGGAAAGCTGAGTATGGGAGCATATGATTACAGTAATTTGAAACAATGCAGACTGAGATTCTATTTTCAGAAAATGAATAATCTGGAATATGCAGTTTCTCCAGAAGAGAGCGATATAAGCAGCAGATTCTTTGGTATACTTATTCATAAAGTACTGGAAGAGATAGTTAAAGGAATGTGGAAAGAGGTAATTTCAAAAGGAAATTTTGAAATTGATAACATCTACATAACTGAAGTACTAAGCAGACATTTCTCATATAACAGAGCAAAAATACCAGTGCATATGGATAACTATTGCAGTGAGATAATGATACCAATAATAACTGCCAATATAGAAAAGTTTTTCAACTATATAGAGGCAAAATATCAAAATGTAAAGATAAAGAGATTTCAAGGAGAAAAGGGAGTATATGAAACAAATCCATTTATAGATGGAGATATTCAGATATTTCTAAGAGGAGTAGCAGATCTGGTAATAGAAAGTGAAATTGGAAACGAAATCATAGACTACAAGACTGGAGGAGCTAACAAAGAACAGCTGGATTATTACAGCATAATTCTATATGAAGATGAAAAGAAAGCTCAAAAATATATTTTCAATGTATGGAAAGGAAATATAGAAGTACATGAAGAGATAAAACTTACAAAAGAGGGGTTAAAAGAGGATATAATTGACTTCTTGAAGAGTAGTGAATATTCTCTGGCTGAAAAAACAGGAACATGCAGCAGCTGTGAATATATAAAAATATGTGGAAGGGGGAGATAATTGTGAAAAACAGACTGGTTTTAAAAGCAAGTGCTGGAACAGGAAAAACTTATCGTCTCTCTCTGGAATATGTAGGGGCATTATGCAGAGGTATAGATTTTAAAGATATACTTGTAATGACTTTTACTAAAAAGGCCACTGCTGAAATAAAAGAAAGAATACTTAAATTTCTTAAAGAACTGGAAGAAAATACAAAAGATGGAGAAAGTATAAAAGAAAATTTGAAGAAGATATATCCAGATATGGAATTTAACCATGAAAAAATATCTTCTATATACAGAGATCTGATTCAAAATAGAGATAAATTAAAAGTATATACTATTGACGCCTTTACCAATCTGATATTTAAAAAGGCGATAGCTCCATATTTAAAAATATATTCATATGAGATAATTGATGATGATGAAAATAGAAAAATCCTTATAAAAACATTTCAGAAGATATTTGATAATAAAGATGATTTCAGAGCTTTTAAAGGTTTTCTGGAGGATAATTCAGAAAAAGATATGGAAAATTATCTTACCCTTATAAAAAATCTGTTAAATGAAAGATGGAAAGTTATTGTGCTGGGAGAAAAGCTGAAAGAGAAAAGAAATGGACTGTCAGCAGAAAGCAACTGGAAATACATGGACAGAATAACTGAGATATTAGAGAGGGTATCTAAAATAAAGGATAAATCTTTGGAGGAGCTTTTTAAAACTTCACTGAAAAAATATCTCTTATGTAAGAATGAAGATGAAAAAGAGAGCTTCATACTTGAAAAAAATGGAGATATTCTGGAAAAAGAAGTATGGAATGGAGTAAAAGTAAAATCTAAAAAAGGTGATATAGATTCTGAGCTGGAAGATATGAAATATATCTATGGAGAGCTGAGAGACAACCTAGCTAAGACTATGTACAATAACAGCATCATTCCTTATGAGGAAAAGCTTCTGTATATTTTAAATAGAATATATGAGGTTTATGATGATATAAAATTCAGAGAGAAAAGATTTACCCATTCTGATATCAGCAGCTACACTTTTAAGTATATCAGAGATAAGGAATTGAATTTTATAAATGAAAATGGAGTGACAGATGAATTTTTTGAAATATTAGATGGGAAAATTGATACTATATTCATAGATGAGTTTCAAGATACAAGTATACTTCAATGGAAAATACTAAAAGATATAATTGATCAGACAAACAATGTAATATGTGTTGGAGATGAAAAGCAGAGTATCTACGGCTGGCGTGGAGGAGAGAAAAAACTCTTTGAAAATCTGGAAAAAATAATAGATGGAAAAGAGGAGAAGCTTTTTACCTGCTTCAGAAGTGAAAAAAATATAGTGAGTTTCACAAATATGATATTCTCAAATATTTCTAAAATGTCAGACAGGGAAGAATTTGGAGAAGAACCATGGAATTTCTATGAGGTAAATTCAAAATCAGAAGATGTATCAGGTCATATAGAAGTATTGAGAAAAAAATCAGAGGAAGAAGCTACAGTAATAGATCAGATAATAAAAAGAATAAAAGATAATTTCAATGGAAATTATAGAGGAATAGGAATATTAGGAAGAACTAATAAAGAGCTGGATATGATAGCAGAAAAGTTATCAGAAGCAGACATTCCATATGTTATAGATTCAAATTCCAATATAGTAGATTACAGAGGAATAAATGGACTTTTTTCTTTGATAAATTATCTTGTAAAAAATGATTATCTAGCACTTTTAGATTTTTTCAGATCGGATTTGATAAATATAAGGGTAAAAGCTCTTAAATATCTGATAAAAAATAGAGAAGATGTAGAAAAATATCTCAATATGGAAGAGGCAGAAATTCTATTAGACGGTGTCGATCTTGAAGTATTGGAAATAGTGAGATATATTAAAAAAGAATATCTGGAGAACAATGGAGAAACAAATTTTCTTACTTATGATATTTTGAAAAAAGCTGGAATAGGTGGAAGATATAACAGTAAAAGCGATATTTCCAATATCTATTCTTTTTATAAAATAATAAAGAGCTATAAATATTTTGAGGAATTTATAGTTGAATTTGAAGATAAAAGAAACAGTGATAAATTTAAAAAGATGGTATTGGAAGATGATAACAGCGTCAATATTATGACAATACATAAATCTAAGGGATTGGAATTTGATACTCTGTTCTATTATTACAATCCTTCATCAAGAGGAAGTTCGAGAGGGAATATGAGATTCTTTCTGAAAATGGATAAAGAATACAATGAGCCTGAAAGTTTTCTGATTACTCATGACAAATTCAAAAAAGTTATAAAATCTCTAGGAAGAGAGTATGACTATCTGGCTGATATAGAAATCAAAGAGAAGCATGAAGAGATAAATAACCTCTATGTAGCTCTCACAAGACCTAAAAATAATCTCTATATAGCAGTTGAAAATGATAAGGAAAATCTTTTTTCTGAAGCTCTTTTTATCAGTGAAGATAAAATAGAAGACGGCGATATTGTACCTAATAAAAGTGAAAAGAAAATATCTAAGGAAAAGAAAAGGGAGTTTGTACTTGATTTATCAACTCCAGAGGCTGAATATAATAAGGCAGAAGAAAGCATGGAAAAAGAGAGAGAAAAAATATACTCTCATGCTCTTGGAAATGAGATAAAAAGAGTAAGAGGAACAACAGTGCATTTCTTCTTGGAAAATATTATACATGGGACTGATGAAGAGGTAGCTTTCTCAAAGGAACTTACTTTTTCAAAATTTGCTTCTGTCATAGGAGAAAAGGCTATAAAAGAACTTTTGTCAGATGAGAATATAGAATATATTTTGAATAAAAACAGAGAGATTTTTTCTGATAAATGGGATTTCATATTTCCTGAATATGAAGTATTTACAGAAGATAAGACATTTAGAATAGACAGACTTATGATAAAAATGCCAAATGAGGAAACTAAGGGAACAGTCTATATAGTCGACTATAAGACTGGGGAAACTGATGAAGAACAGATTGAGAACTATAAAGTCCTTGTAGAAAAACTATTAGAAGACAAAAAAATGCTGGATCAGTTTGAGATAATAACAGAATTTATAGAGTATAAATTGTAATAAAAAGGGAGCTGCAATATGATAATAGAGATGAAGGAACATAATCCACAGTGGGCTTTGATGTATGCTGATGAAGCTGAAAAAATAAAAGAAATACTTGGAGATGAACTTGCAGAGATATATCATATAGGAAGTACTTCTGTAGAGGGCTTAAAAGCAAAACCGGTAATAGATATAATGGGAGTAGTAAAAAATATTGATAATGTAGATCAATATAATGATAAATTTATCAAGCTGGGATATGAACCTATGGGAGAGTATGGTATATCTAAAAGAAGATTTTTTAGAAAAGGTGGAGAAAAGAGAACTCATCATATTCACATATTTCAAATCACTGACAGAGAGAATATTGAGAGACACCTTGCAGTGAGAGATTATTTGAGAGAGTACTCAGAAGATGCAGCTGTATATGGAGAGCTGAAATCGGAGTTAGCACAAAAATATCCAAGAGATATAGAAGCTTACTGTGATGGAAAAGATTCCTTTGTAAAAAATTTAGAGAAAAAAGCTCTTGCATGGTATAGAAAGTAGAAATTTAAAGTTTTGACAAGGGAGGGTTTTATGAAAAATATATTAGTGGTTGTTGGAAGCGGAAGAAAAAATGGAAACACAGAACAATTAGCAGATTCTTTTATAAAAGGTGCTGAAGAAGCTGGACATCATGTGAAAAAAGTCTTCTTAGGAAACAAGACAATAAATGGATGTATAGGATGTAATGCCTGCCGTTATGGGAAGCCATGTATACAGAAAGATGATTTTAATGAGATGATTCCTGATATAAAAAACTGTGATTTGCTGGTTTTTGCTTCTCCACTTTTTTTCTGGACAATTTCAGCAAAAATAAAAGCTTTTATTGAGCGTTTTTACTGCATTGCAGAAGAGGATCCAAATCCACCATTGGGAAGATATGAAAAATATCTTGTAAAAGACTGTGCACTGCTTATGACTTCAGCAGATAATTTCTTCTGGACATTTGAACAGGCAGCTTCATATTACCAGTTTACTTTAGTGAATTATATAGGATTTAAAGATAAGGGAATGGTCCTTGCAGGAGGATGCGGAAATACTAATGGCAAGCCTAAGATTAAAGAAACAGGGCATCTTTTAAGAGCATATGAATTTGGTAAAAGAATATATGAATAAAAAAAGAGAATGATTTATTCATTCTCTTTTTGCTTTATAAGCTAATAGTTTAATTCTTTTAACACTGTATCAATCTCTTCACTTTTTTCCTGAGGAGCATTGATAAAAATAAATGTATTTTCTATTCTGGAAATAACCTTGTATTTTGCATTAGCTTTCAATGTAAATCTTGAAGTATTACCCATAGTTTTTTGAGTTTGAACACTTTTATTTCCCTTTGATTTTTCAAAAGTTTCTTTGTTAAGATTATAAGAGCTGACTGCCACATCTACATTTTCAACAACGAAAAATTCAATTTGATAACCATCTTTTCTAGCAATTATCACATCTTTAATCGCTTTAGAAGGATATTGAGATGTAATATTTATTACTTCATATCCATTTTTTCCCATCTTACTTTCAAAATCTTCAACTGTCATAGCTTTTTTACTTCCACAGCCTATTAATGCAAAGATTAATATTGCTCCAATTAAAACTGAAATAATTTTTTTCATGAAATCCCCCTTGATAAGTTTTATAGTTAATTATATCATGGAATATTTGTGAGTTGTTAACTTATTTTGAAGGGAAAAAAGCTTTGAAGAAAAGATTGTAGAAATATTGAAAGAAATGGAGCAAAGAAAAATTTAAATAAAAAAATAAGCTCCTTTACAAAAGTAAGAGGGAGCTTATTCTTTCTCTAATCAAGTTTTATATTTCAATTATATTATTTTGTTATTCGTAAGTCAATATTTTTAGTCTCTAAGTGCCAATGGCATTAAAATATATCTGTAATCCTCTTTTCCTGTTTCAGTTATTTCAAACATAGAAGAAGAACCGCTTCCTTTAATAACTGGATTATCTGAAATATTATCTATATATTCAGCAAGGAATTTACAGTTCAATGAAGATTTAAAATCTTCACCCTCTTTTATCATATTAACTTTTTGGTTAATTTTAGCTTTTCCAGAAAAAGCATTGATTAAAAGAGTTTTTCCTTTAAAATCAAATATAGCACCAAATTTAGCATCTACACTTGTCTTAGCCACTGTTATAACTCTTTTTAAAGCACTTTTTAATTCATCTCTGTTAAATTCCATAACTTTACTAAAAGAATTATTAGCAAGAATACCTTTGAAATCAGGGAAAGGAAGAGCTATAGTCTTGCTTGAGAAATAAGCATTTTCCCAAGTAAGAATAACATTTTCTCCACTAAATCCGATAGTTACTTCTTTTTCTGAATCTTTTAAAAGTTTGCATATAACATTTATTGTATCCATAGGAATAGATATTTCTTTTTCCACATGACAGTTTTTATCAGCTTTCATATAAAGAAGTCTGTAAGAATCTGTAGATACAAGATTAATTTCATTTAATTTGAAAATAACTCTTACACAGTTTATTTGAATGTTATCATTTGTCAGAGAAGCTGCAAACTTAGATTTTTCAAGAAGTTTTACAAGTTCTCCTCCACTTATAGCAAGAAGCTTGATAGGTGTAGTTTCAGTAATCACAGGGAAAGTTCCCTCTTCAAGTATTGAAAACTCTGCCTGATGTACTGTTATAAACCCATTGTTTAAGATAAATTCAATGTATTCTTCATCTAGCAATTTTATATATTCAAGAAGAAGAAATGGTTTTAAAACAAGGCTTCCCTCTTCTTTAACATCAGCTTCCACTTTTCTTATATGATCTACTTCCAGATTAGTTCCTACAAAAGTAATAAGATTATTTTCAGCTTTTATTTGTAATCCTGAAACAATAGGTTTAATAGGATTATCTTTTAATATATTTGTATATTCAGAAAGTATTGAAATCAATTCCTCTCTTTTTATAGAAAATTTCATTTGTGCCTCCAAAGGTATTTGTTAATCAGCAATCAATATTTCTTGCCAGTATTTATTCTGTAGGTCAAGAGTGTCATGAATATCTCTCAATACTTGAGTATTTTTTAGATCTTCTATTTGGAACAGAGGTTCTACTTCCATTAATTCTCTAGCAGGAATATTAATAGATGGTGTTTCTAATATATCTGCTAATTGAGCATATATTTCTGGTCTGTGGATAAATTCGATAAACTTGTAAGCATTCTCTTTATGAGGAGCATTGCTGAGAATAACAAATGAATCTACATAAGCAGTTCCGCCTTTTTCAGGAATAATGAAATCAACTTTTTTTCTTTCATCTGCATCAAGTTCTCTAAATATGTTGTCAGGATATCCTTGTACTACCCAGAAATCACCACTGGCAAATCCTTTTCCAAAAGATTCAGAATCAAATTTAGCTATATTTTTTTTCCATCCTTTTACCATTTCAGCAGCATCAGCTATATCTTTTTCATTAGATGTAGTCTGATCTTTTCCATTCATAGCAAGAGCTGATGTCATAACTTCTCTCATATCATCTAAAAGAGTCATTCTTCCTTTTAAATCACTTCTGCTATAAATAGAATAATCTCTTGGATAATCTTTTACATAGTCTTTATTAACTGCAATAACAGTAGCTCCCATTACATAAGGAACTTCATAATCATTGTTTTTATCAAAATATTGAAGCTTTTCAAGTACCAAAGGATCTATATTTTTTAATGTAGATAATTTACTTTTATCAAGTTTGTCTATCATTTTTTCTTTCATCATAATTTCAGTATAGTCAGCTGATGGAAGTACAATATCATATCCAGCTCCACCTGCTTTTAGTTTTGTAAACATTTCCTCATTAGAAGAATAGATGTCTTCAATAACTTTTATACCAGTTTCTTTTTCAAATGCCTGATAAGTTTCCTTTGGAATATAATCAGCCCATCCATAGATGTATAAAGTATTTTCATCTTTGTTGCTCTTTCCACAAGAAATCAAAGTGAAAGCCAAAGTTAATAGTAATAGTATTTTTTTCATTTATCAATCCTCCTAAGTTCATAATCTTTTAATATTTTAATATAGAATAGACATTAAGTCAATTAAATTTCATATTAGTGGTAGAGAGAAATTTCAGTTAAAATCTTTGAAATGTCCTCAGCAAAGTATGTTTTTGGTTTAACTTTAAGTGCTATATTTTCCAGATAAATAAAAGATTTAACAACTGGATATATTTCATTGTTGAAAACCATTCCATATTTCATTCCTGTTTTAAAAGAACGCATTATATTTTTACTCATGCTGTCTTTTTGCAGATAACTTCCTTTTGAATTTTTGAAGATATTATTAATTTCTACAGTCAATATATTCATTTTTTCAGGATTAATTTTTATCTCTGCCATGTTGTTTAAAATATTTGGTATTTCAGAATAATTATATTTAGAAATAGCCGAAAGAAGTTTAAATAGATTTGTTCTTGTTTCATCTTTTACTGAAGAAAGAACATTACAGTCTTGGAAATATATATAACCGTCACTTCCGAGAATGATATTTCCCATATGGAGATTATTGTGGAAAGTACCTATTTTTAAAATAAAGAAAAGCTGGATTCTTATTACTTCTAAAACATCTTTATAGCTGAGCCTTCTATTTTCAAGCATTTGATAAAAATATGTTCCATATGTATATTTGCTCACCAGCATAATATCTGATGTAAGATAAGCATATATAGATGGAAATCTTAGCCTTGCAAAACCTTTGTAGTCACTATATTGAGAAAGATAATCTTTTAAAAGTTCTGTACTTTTTATTTCGTTGTTAAGATTAAGTTTCTGTTCTGTCACTTTTTTTAGATTTTCCATTATTTCAACTGTTTTGTATTTTCTGTTGAATCCAGGATAGAACCATGAGAAAAATCTTAATTCTTTTTCCAGAGAAATAACTTTTTTTGTAAAATTCTTTTTAGCATTTTCATTAACAGCCTTTATAGTAATCTCTATACCGTTTTTCAGGCATCCTTTGAAAAGATAATTTATATCTGAATAAGAATATGAGTCATTGTCATAATATTCCATCTGTGACAGAAGAGGACTTTTTTTAGGAAGCAGAGTCAAAAGGTGTCTGTCTTCTTTTTCAGTGTCAGATGTTTGAAATCCAGAAAGATAAATACATTTTTCTATATCTATGACATCAAATCTTGAAGAATATTCCTGAGCTATTCGAATACCCAGTATTCCAAGTTTTGTAATGATATTTGGGTTAGGAAGTTTTCTAGAGTGGAAAGACGAAACTAACCTTATGAAATTTAGCAAAAGCATACTAATTTCCTCCTTAGTGTAATACAATATTTGTACAACTAATTATAGCTCATATTTTGTTTAAAGTAAATATTAAGAAGGAGAAGGGGTATAAATTAAAGTCCTAATTTTGAATAAATTATGATATAATTACTGTAGGAAAATTTTAAAAAATAATCAAAAGAGTTTTAGGAGGAACAGTGGACTACATTAACAGTCTGGAAAATAATACAATAAAAAAAATAAAGAAACTTAAAATAAAAAAATACAGGGAAGAGGAACAGCTTTTTATAGCAGAAGGAAGAAAATTTCTTGATTTTACTTTTGAACCTGAAATAATAGTTTTCAGAGAAAATTATGAAATAGCTGGAGAGATAGAGGAAAAATTAGAAAAATTTCAATGCCGAAAGATAATTGTCTCAGAAAAAGTTTTTGGACAGCTTACTTCTCAGGAAAATTCACAGGGAGTAGTAGTAGTCTATCCATATATTAAGGGCTCGCTGGAAAAGTTGCAGAAGAATATAGTGGTTCTTGATAAAATAGGAGATCCCGGAAATCTGGGAACTATTATAAGGGTCGCTGATGCAGCTGGATTTAAAGATATAATTCTGACAAAGGGAAGTGTAGACTGCTATAATGAAAAAGTTGTGAGAAGCAGTATGGGTTCTATTCTTAATATGAATATACTTTATATGGAAGAAGAGAAGCTTATCACTTTTCTAAAAAGAGAAGGCTATAAGATAGAAGTTACAGCATTGGATAAAGATTCTGTTTCTTATACTGAAATGAAGCTTACAGAGAGAAATGCAATAGTATTTGGAAGTGAAGGAGATGGGGTATCTCAGAATTTTCTGAAAATGTGTGATGAAAAAATAATAATACCAATCTATGGAATAGCAGAATCTTTGAATGTAGCTATGGCGTGTGGGATAATTTTATATAAGACTAAGGAGATACTGGGGGAATAGAGGATGACTAAGTACAAACATTTAGAGAAAAGAGAGCTTTTTAGAAATAATCATATTACAGTTTATAGTGAAAAATTGCAGCTTCCCAATGAAAAAATTGTAGACTGGACATTTACAGGGAAAAAGGAAGCAGTAGGAATAGTGGCATCTTTTGATGATGATACAATACTTATGGTAAAGCAGTACAGACCAGCAGTAAAAAAAGTTACTATGGAGATACCAGCAGGACTGGTAGAAGAGGGAGAAGATCCTCAAGAGGCAGCTTTAAGAGAGCTGGAAGAGGAAACCGGATATAAGGCTGGAAAAATAGAAAAAATGTGTGAATTTTATAACAGCCCTGGAATAACAGATGGAAAGTTTTATATTTATTATGCTGAAGAATTAAAAAAAACTCACCAGCACCTAGATGATGATGAGTTTTTAGAAGTTGAAAGAATACCTATAAAAGATATTAATATAACAAATCTCTCAGATGCCAAAACAATGCTGGCAGTGAGCTTTATAAATCACAAGAGACGTTAAGCTTTTTTCTGATTGTGTTTGAATGTATAGTAGGCAATACCTATAATTATAGCTCCACCTAGAAGGCTCAGCATATCAGGTATTTCATGGAAGAATATAAATCCTAGTATAATACCAAAAACAATAGCTGAATAATTATAAATAGATACCTCTGTAGCTTTTGAATATTTATAGGCGTAAGTTATACCAAATTGACCTACAGAAGCAAAGAGCCCGGTAGCTAATAAAAGCATAAGCTGAGTTGAATCAGGGACAATATAGTCATTAAGAACAAATGGAAGAGTTCCCAGCACTGATACAATAGAAAAATAAAATACAATAGTATCAGGACTTTCCTTATCCTTCAGATATCTAAGGAGGGTATAGGCAATTCCAGCAGCAGCGGCAGATAACAGCCCAGCAATACTTGGAATTATACTCAGAGAAAATTCAGGTTTTATAACCAGTAATGCTCCGCCAAATGTGATAAATATACCAATGATCTGCTCTTTATCTATTTTTTCTTTTAAAAAGAGGCAGGCCATAATAGTGACAAATATTGGTGACAGCTTTCCAAGCATAGTGGAATCAGCAAGAGTCAGATGACTTATAGCATAGAAGTTAAGTATAACTCCAGCAAGTCCAAATCCTGCTCTCGCAAGAAGAGCCAACTGATTTTTTCTTTGTCCAAAAACAGGAGCAGAGGATTTCTTAATCAGATAAAATGCTATAACAAGGCTCACCAGATTTCTAAAAAACACTTTTTCAAATAATGGAATATCTTTGAGGTATTTTACAGTAACACTCATAAATGTAAATCCTAAAGCGGATATAAGCATGGATAATACGGCTTTGGTTTTGTTTGACATAGTTAAACATCCTTTCTATAAATAAATTTAAGATTAAAGGGGGAAGATTTTGAAAAAATTATCATTCTTTGTAATACTGACAATATTATTTTCAGGATGTATGTTTTCCCGAGCAGAGATTAGGAGAGATGAAAAAATCTCTAGATATTTTACAATGGGAGAGGCAGTAGATAGCGCCAGTGCCAAAAAATATGGGATAGATAATACACCTTCAAAACAGCAGGCAGCTAATATAAGATATACAGCTGTAAGGCTGGATAAATTTAGAAAACTGCTGGGAAGACCAATTCAGGTAAGCAGCTGGTATAGAAGCAGCCGTGTGAATAGGAGAGTAGGCGGCTCAGATAGTTCTGCTCATCAAAGTGGACTTGCTGTTGATATAATGTTGAAAAAAGGTTCAGCATACAAAGAGTTTCAAAAAGTAATGAAATCTTCATTAAGTTATGACCAATTAATATATTACCCTAAAAGAGGACATTTGCATATAGGTTTTCGAAAAAATATGAAAAAAGAAAGACAGCAAGTAATGATAAAATAGGAGAAAAGATGAGAATAGAAGAGATATTAGAGAAAGAAAAATTAACTAGAGACGACTTGATTACTCTTATGAAAATAACTGATTCTAAAGAATTGGATATGCTTTATAAAAAAGCTTATGAAGTAAAAACAGAAGAGGTAGGAAGAAAAGTTTATTATAGAGGACTTATAGAAATAAGTAATATATGTATAAAAAACTGTAATTATTGTGGAATAAGAAAAGGAAACTGTAAAACTGAAAGATTTTCTATGTCTAAAGAAGAGATAATGAAGGGGGTAAAATGGATTTATGAAAATAATTATGGTTCATTGGCACTTCAATCTGGAGAGAGACAGGATGATGAATTTACTGATTTTATAGAAGATATAATAAAAGAGATAAAAAAGCTTTCTAACGGGAGGCTGGGGATAACTCTTTCACTGGGAGAGCAGTCTTATGAAACATATAAAAGATGGTTTGATGCAGGAGCACATAGATATCTGTTGAGAATTGAAAGTACAAATGAGGAGCTGTTTAAGAAGCTTCATCCTCAAGATGGGAAACATACTTTCGAGGTTAGAAAAAAATGTTTAGAATATTTAAGAAATATAGGATATCAAGTAGGAACAGGAGTTATGATAGGACTTCCAGGTCAAACTGAAGAGGATTTAGTAGATGATATTCTTTTTTACAGAGATATGAAAATAGATATGATAGGAATGGGACCATATATAATTCACAAGGACACACCATTGGGACAGGAATGGGAACATATAGTGCTTCCTAAAGAAAAAAGAGTGGAACTTGGATTGAAAATGATAGCTATAACAAGAATATTCCTAAGAGATGTAAATATAGCAGCTACTACAGCATTGCAGGGCTTGGACTCACATGGAAGGGAAAAGGGGCTTCTGGCAGGTGCTAATATACTTATGCCGACTGCTACATTAGAGGAGCATAAGAAAAAATATCTTCTTTATGATGATAAGCCCGGTATAGAAGACAGTGTTGAAAAATGCAGAGATGACATGGATATGAAAGTAAAATCTATTGGTGATGAAATAGTATATGGAGAATGGGGAGACTCGCTTCATTTTAAAAGAAAGAAAAAATAAAAGTAAAAAATAAAAGTATAGCTAAAATAAAGAATGAAATTATGTGAGATAAAAAAGTGAAATAAACAAAAAAAGAAGCTGGATCTTAGGATCCAGCTTCTTAAAAATAAAGATTAATTCATTTTGTCTGTTAAAGTTTTTCCAGCTTTGAATTTTACAGTCTTCTTAGCTTCTATTTTGATTTCTTCACCAGTTTTAGGGTTTCTTCCCATTCTTTCAGCTTTTTGAACTACTTCAAATTTTCCCCATCCAATAAAGTTTAATTCATCACCAGATTTTAGTACTTCTTCGATCTCTGTTAAAATAGCGTCAACTTTTCTTTCTGATTCAGCTTTAGAAACAAATATCCCTTTTTCAAATAAAGCTTTTGCAAAATCCTTTTTTGTCATTATAAATTTCCTCCTAAAATAAAACTAAAAAAATACAAGTTCCTAATTTATATCATATAATCCAGATATTTTCAAATTTTTTTTATAATTTTTTAAAATATTTCTTTTGATATTTTTAAAAAACATAGTAGAATATAGTCAGCGATAAATAAAATATAAGATTTCAGAAAAGAGAGAGGTAAAAGAATGATGAAGAAAAAATGTTTGGTGCTATTTCTGATGTCAATAATTTTTTTCTCATGCAGCCGTGTTAATTACAAAATAGATGATAAATCTTATCAGGCTAAAGGGAAAGACAGTAGAATAAAATATATTGTTCTGCATTATACAGCAACGAATGATGAGGTGGGGATAAGAGCTTTAACTGGCCCAAATGTCAGTTCTCATTATTTAATAACTTCTAAAGCAGAAGATCCAACATATGCTTTAGTCCCTCACAATGAGAGAGCATGGCATGCTGGAGTGAGTGAATTTGCTGGAAGAAGCAATATTAATGATACATCTATTGGTATAGAAATAGTAAACATTGGAATAAAAGCTATTCCAGGTGCACCAAAATACGATGGATTTTTCAGACCATATGACGAGTATGTAGATTTTGATGATGCACAGATAGAAAAAGCAGCAGCCCTATTAAAAGTTTTAATAAAAGAATATAATATAAAACCAAAATTTATTGTGGGACATTCAGATGTAGCCCCACTAAGAAAAATTGATCCAGGTCCGAAATTTCCTTGGGAAAGACTGTACAAAGAATATAATATAGGGGCATGGTATGATGAAAGCGATAAAATCTTCTTTATGAATCAGACTTTATTTGATGTAACTCCTGTACATGAAATAAAAGATGAACTTAGAAAATATGGTTATAAAATCAACACTACTGATGAATGGGATGAAGAAAGCAAAAGGGTAGTATACAACTTTAAAGCACACTTTAATCCAAAAATGTTAAGTGAAGAAATGGACTTAGAAAGCTTTGCTATTTTGAAAGCTCTGAACAAGAAATATAAATAAGTGAGTTAAGAATTGTATGAAAGTATATAAATAAGCAACTTTTTTAAAAAAATTTGCTTGTATAAAATGCTAATTAGTGGTAAAATAGAGCCGTAGTAAAACCTTAATTTATAAATTAAACACTAAGTTTTTAACACTTTTCAAAAATTTTAGGGTTTGTTTGTTCTTAATGGTTTTAATTTTCTTAAAATTTTTGGAGGTGCTTTAAATGCTAAAAGGAACTGTAAAATGGTTTAACAAAGACAAAGGGTTTGGATTTATTTCTGGTGAGGATGGAAACGATTATTTCGTACACTATTCTAACATCAACTCAAAAGGATTTAGATCTTTAGAAGAAGGACAAGCTGTAACTTTCGAAGTTACTGAAGGAAACAAAGGTCCAGTTGCTTCTAATGTAACTGTAGCATAGTTTAAATTTGCTGAAAAAATTTGTAGGGTACCAGCAGGTGCCCTATTTTTTCTTGGTGGGAATGATTAATGGAGGGATAAAATGAAAAAAGGATATAATAAAAAAGAAAAAAAATCTCATACTTTTATCATTAATACAGCAGTAAAAATATTTCTGTTTCCACTTTTTATTTTTGGCATCCTGTTAAGAGAGTATGATAGAATATTTAAGAAAAGTAAAATTAAGAAAAGAACGGAAGGATTATGGTATTAAAGATATAAGAAATATCTTTACAAAATACTATGTTTATGATAAAATAAAATTCTTGTGTGCACAGGTGGCGGAATGGTAGACGCGTAAGGTTGAGGTCCTTATTGGTAGTTTTCCAGTGAGAGTTCAAGTCTCTTCCTGTGCACCATGTATATTCACACTAAAAAAAATATTTTATATAAATAAAAAACTAGTTGAGTTATCTACTAGTTTTTTTTGTTTAAAAATTATTTTCATTTCAATATTTATGTTATGTATAAAGAATTGATGTATAAGATATACAAGGGGCTCTTACAAACTAGTAATAAAATTACTTACTTGTTCAGCCCCAAGATTCTAAAATTTTTTAAAATAAATCAAATTTTATTCGATAATGGGGTGTATTAATGAATAAAATGATTATTTTAAATATTATTATACACGTTCTGAATCTAATACTTCTTTATTTTCAATAACTGATTTAGTTTTTGCATAACTTTCAAGTAAAAGTCTATAATTAACAAAGATTTTTGGCCACACTTCTTCAGCCCATATATCAGCATCTTTTCTATTCCAAGTATGTTGTAATTCTGCTATAACAGCTGCTGTATCTATAGGAATAACTCCAGCTTGAAGCATTCTAGCTGTAGAAACTTCTTCAGCCATTTTTGAATATGTTCCTGAAGCATCAATAACAGCAAATACTTTATATCCTTCAGCAACAGCACTAATTGCAGGTAAAGCTAAACATACACTTGTAACAGTACCAGCTATTATTAATGTTTTACGTCCTGTTTCTTTGACTGCTTTAACAAAATCTTCACAATCCCATGCATTAATTTCCCCTTTTCTAGCAACATACTTTGCATGTTTAGCAATTTCATGGATTTCTGGAATTAATGGACCATTAGGACCTTGAGGCACTGATGCTGTTGTAATCACTGGAATATTAACTAATGTTGCAGCTTTTGCTAATGCAACAGCATGATCACGTAAACGCATCATTGGCATATCATGTACACATTGAAATAGACCACTTTGGTGATCTATTAGTAACATAACTGCATCTTTGGAATCAATCATTGGGATCATTCCATTAAAATTTGTTATAGATTTCATAATAATAAACTTCCTAAAAATATTAATTTATCTTTGTACAAAGATATTTTAAAAAATATCATATTTTTTTTGAAAAGTCAATATGTTTTGTTACTAAAAAGTTAAATATGGAATTAAGTGTAAAAAAAATACGAAAAATATCAAAAAACATCAAAAATATCATTTAATATTGAAAAAATATTAAGATATATTGACAATTTATTAAGTATGCTATATAATAGTTTCCAATCAAAGATACAGGGGTGTATTTTATGAATAATAGATTAAATTATTTAGTAATAGGAAGTATTTTTAGAAGTATGGATTTTTTTAAAAATAACTTAGGAAATATTTTTAAAAAGTATGATTTAATAGGAACGGAATTTGGAATATTAGAAGCTATTCATACGTTGGGGCCTCAACCTATTCAAGTTCTTAGTAAAAGAATATTGCTTACTAGTGGAGGAATGTCTTATACTAAAAAACAGCTCATAAAAAAAGAACTTATTTATGAGAAAATTTGTAAAGAAGATAAAAGAATTTGTTTTGTACATTTAACAGATAAAGGAGAAAAATTAATAAGCGAGGTTCTAAAAGAGCATGATATTTATTTAAATAAACTTTTGTCTAATTTAAATGAAGAAGAAAAAAAAATAATATTTAGATTATTAAAAAAAATTTATTGAGTTTATATAATGGAGGAATAATAATGGAAATTTTTAGACCAATTGAAAGAATATTAAGAGGAGCACATTCACATTGGGTTGGAGATGGATTTTATGTAAAACAATATTTTCCTAGTGGGCAAAATATTGAATTTTTTAATAGATTTTCACCATTTATTTTATTAGATTATAATGAACCATATTATTTTGAAGCTACTAACAAAACAGTGGGAGTAGGAGCTCATCCTCATAGAGGTTTTGAAACAGTAACTCTTGCAATTTCAGGAAAAGTAGAGCATCATGATAATAAGGGAAATCATGGAATAATAGGTCCAGGAGATATACAATGGATGACAGCAGGTTCTGGAATTTTACACAAAGAGTATCATGAAAAAGAATATGCTCAAAAAGGAAGAACTTTTCATATGATACAGCTTTGGGTAAATCTTCCACAAAAATATAAAATGGTTGAACCTAAATATCAATCATTGTTAAATGAAAACATGGGAAAATTTAGTCTTCAAGATAATATGGGGGAAGTTACAGTTTATGCTGGGCAAGTTCAAGGAGTGAAAGGGCCTGCGAAGACATTTTCTCCAATAAATTTGTATAAAGTTACATTGAAGAAAAATGGAACTATTAAATTAAATGAACCAGCTGATTTTAATACAGGTGCATTAGTTATTAATGGTTCTGTAAAAATAAATGATAATCAGATTTTAGAACAAGGAAGCTTTATACTTTTTGAAAATAAAGAAGGAAATATAAAACTAGAAGGAATATCTGATGAAGTATCTCTTATATTTTTGAGTGGAGAGCCATTAAATGAACCTGTAGTTGCCCAAGGACCATTTGTCATGAATACAGAAGAAGAAATAATACAAGCTAATTTAGATTTTTATACAGGATTATTTGGTGAATCTGATTTTTAGTTTAGTAATAGTAATTTTATAAGAAAATAGTTGTAACAATTAGAAATAGCATAATTTTTTATAACAGATTCTATTTAAAGAAAATTTAATGATATCAAAAAATTTATAATCTATATAAATAAAGAAAAACTATAAAATGCAGTTTTTCTTTATTTTTTTGATTTTTTGTCAATTATTAAGATAATATATTTTATAAAAAGAAAACACTATAATATATAGAATTTTTATTTTATATTAAATAATGAAATTTTAGCTTTGAAGAATAAAAAAAACAAGTAATATTACAAAAAGACAATTATTGTTGACATAAAGTTATCAATGATTGGTTGCATGTAAAGTAATAGTTATGGTAGAATGAGACATAATTACAGAACTTTATTACAAAAATTTAAAGGAGTGTATATCAGCAATGAAAAGAATAGTATTGATTTCAGGTATTATTATTTCTAGTTTTACTTATGGATAGAGATTCAGCAAGGGTTGAAGGAATTTCCTTTGATATGTAAAGTAATATTAGCAAAGAAAAACAATTAGAAAAGTACATGAATTTAAAATTTTAAACAAAGTGAGGCTTTATGAAGATGGAAAAAAATAAAATGTTTATAATACCTGTTGTAATTTTATTATGTATAGCTGCTGTAGCCTATTATAATAGATACACATTTTATCAATTTTTACCTGCTCAACTTGATGATAATTATAGTACTGTAAATGGAATTATGATGAATGGTAAAGATCAAATACCATTTACTGGAAGACTTAAAACAGATTTGGGAAATCGAATTGAAATTTATTCGTATAAAGATGGAAAACTTGATGGACTTAATGTTGCCTACCAAAATGGCAAAATTAAAGAAATAGGACATTGGAAAGATGGTATGCAAAATGGAGTATTTAAACTTTATACAGAAAAAGGAATTCTAGTTGATGAGGCAACATTTAAAAATGAAAAAAGAGATGGAATTACTAAACAATATTATGATGATACTGGAAATATAAAAGTAGAGGTATATTATAGTGAAGGTGTTTTAAATGGACTGGCAAAGGAATATTATCAAAATAAAAAGCTGTATCGAGAAATTATTTATAGTTATGGAAAAAGAGAAGGATTAACTAAGGAATATTATGAAAACGGCAAGACAAAAATAGAGATGTATTATGAGCTAGATGTGCCAAATGGTTCATATAAAATGTATGATATTAATGGGCAGATTCAACTGGAAGGAAGATTTGAAAATGGGGAATTTGTTCCTGAATCTAATGAAGAAATAAGTATAGAAGAAATTAGAAATGAGTGATTCATTTGGTTCTTTTTGAATTTTCTGATATAATATCTTGAAATATATTTTAGTAAGAAAAAACTATATATAAATATATTAAATGCATGGTCGCTATATTCCAAATTTTATTATATTTAGACTAAATAAAAAAGGGGAGAGATTAATGAAAAAACAAGTTATGCTTGGAAGCATAGGAGTTATACTAATATTAGTATTTTTTATGGCATTTACATCATTCTATACAGTAAAAACTGGTGAAGTAGCAATTATTTCCAGTTGGGGAAAAATCACAAGAATTGACAGAGAAGGGTTGAATTTTAAAATACCTGTTGTTCAAACAAAAGAAATGCTTGTAACAAGAGATAAAATATATAGTTTTGACAACATGTCAGTAAGTACTAAAGATATGCAGTCAATAGTTTTAGATCTTACTGTGCAAAGTGCAGTTTCTGATCCTGAAAAACTTTATAGATCATTTAGAGGAATGCATGAAATGAGTTTTATTATACCAAGAACAAAAGAAGTGGTACAAGCATCAATCAGTAAATATACTATTGAAGAGTTTGTTTCAAAAAGACAGGAGTTAAGTAAAATAATATATGAAGATCTGAAAGATGATTTTAATGCTTATGGATTATCTGTATCAAATGTTTCTATAACAAATCATGATTTTTCAGTAGAATATGAAAAAGCTATTGAGGCTAAAAAAGTTGCTGAACAGGAAGTAGAAAGAACTAGATTTGAACAGGAAAAATTCAGAGTAGAGGCAGAGAATCAAGTATTATTGGCTGAGTATAAGTTAAAAGAAAAAGAACTTCAAGCAAAAGCCAATCAGGTGGAAGCTGAATCATTGTCACCAATGCTGCTAAAAAAACTGACTATAGAAAAATGGAATGGAAAACTTCCACAGGTAAGTGGTGGGGATAATGCTCCAATAATAAGATTAAATGATTAATATGAAGAGTAAGGAAAACAGATAAATAATATTTTGAGATGACATACTTTAATAAAATTTAGATTTTATAAAAAATCAGAATAATAAAATTAAAGATAAAAACATAACATTGAAAATGAAAGAAAGTAGTAAAATCAGAAACCATTTCTATAATTTTTATTAAAAAAACAAATATTATGATATAATAAATTGCATATTAGTATGAAAGAAATGGTAAAATATATTATTTTAAAAGAATAAAGTATATTTTTTCCAATTAAAATAGGGGGAAAGGGAAAATATGCCGAAATTGATTCTGGGTATAGTGGTAATGTTATGTAGTTATGTTGGATATAAAAGTAAGAAAATACATATACAATTAATTTCTCTTTTTCTTATTATTCTGGCAATACTTTATAGAATCTACAGGTAGAAAGCACTGATTTATCCTTTCACTAAAAATAAGACTGCAAATAATTAAAGACATCTTTGGGGAGGAAGCTTATGAAATGTGAAAAGTGTAATAATCTGGTTAAAAGGACTTTAGCAGATAATTGCGTCAGCAGGTTTAAATTCTATAAGACAGTTGCATATTATTGTGATCACTGTGATAAAATATATATTCTGGAAAAATATAAAGATGCCATAGCCGGGAATAAGTATGATGGGGAATTAGAGTGGCTGAGAGATCAGAATCCATATTTGAATAAATGATATAGATAAAATAAAAATAAAGGAACAGGAAAATATTTCCCTGTTCCTTTTATTCTGTCAAAGCTTCTTTGATGGAATCAAGAAGTTCTAAAAGTCTTTTTTCCTCAGAATCTGCTATTTCTTTTTGAGAAGTATGTATATAGAAAGCACCCATTTCACTATTAGATATATAGGAAGCGTGAGATTTCAAATATCCTTCCATCTCTTCAAATGACATAGTAGTAAGAGTTTTAGCAGTAATTTCTTCTCTCCCTTCTAAAATTATTCTGTCATTAGTCAATAAATATGCTTTTTCAACAGTAGCTAAGCATTTGCTGTGTTTATAGGCAATAAACCCTCCAAACATATTTTCTATTTCAGTGAAAAATTTAAAATTCCCTACCCACATTTTTTTAACTACACCAGAAATTTCTTTTGATGAATCCTTCATAAATACCTCCTGTTTGATATTCTTCAGCTGCATTATTTATTATACACTTATTTTGTAAAGAAATCAAAAAAGGATAAAAATTTAATTGAAGGTAGGTATAGATTCAGTGGTGTAAAAGAATAATATAAATTTTAAAAGTTATCTTTAAAAAACAAAAACCAGGAGAAGATTTTCTGCCTGGCTTCATAAATTATACAGCATCATATTCATTAGTAAAAGTTTTAAGTTTTTTCTTTATTCTCTGAATAGCATTATCTACTGATTTAGGGTCTCTTCCTGTTTTATCAGCAATTTCCATGTATGTCATTTCAATAAGCATATAATCAAAAATTTCATTCTCCATTTTACTTAAATTTGTTTTTAAATATTTTTTTAGAGCTCTAAATTTTTCCTTGCTTAAATAAATTTCTTCAGGATTGTAAAAATTAAATGATTTGCTTGAATATGCAGGTGCTGCATTATAATCATAGGAATTTTCATTATTATTTACAGCCATATTTAAAATTTTATATTTTCCACTATTAGAACTTTTTATTGCAGTGATCAACTGTCTTTTTATACATAGAATAGCAAAAGTTTTAAAAGAAGCCTGTCTGTTTGCTTCGTAGCCATTTATAGCTTTTAAAAGACCAATCATTGCCTCTTGAAGTACATCATCTTTATCTCCTCCATAAAAGAAATATTTTTTAGTTTTTAGAAGCATTATCCCTTGAAATGATTTGAAAATTTCCTGAATAGCTTCCTCACTACCTGCTTTTGCCTTTTCAATCAAATGTAAACTTACCATAAAGACCACCTCCATAAATTTAAAGGTAAATCTCCCCCAGTTATATAATATAAAAACAATATTAAAAAGGATTCTCTTAGTATATTATATTACATAAAAGCAAAAAAAGCAAATTATTGGACAAAATAAAAAAAATTTAATGTATACAATTTTGAACAAAATTAAATGAAAAAATATATTTTAGAATTTGATATTATTCTTTAAAAAACAAAATTTCATCATTTCTAGCGATTAAAAATATATCCAGAAATAATAAAAAGGACAGTAGATATAATTCCATTGAGTATAGCATAAGGGAACTGAGTTTTAATATGGTCTATATGATCAGCACCAGCAGCCATAGAGGAAAGTACAGATATATCAGATACAGGTGAACAGCTTCCTCCCATGAGAGCTCCTGATACAACAGAAGATACAGTGAGTACCATATGACTTCCTGTGACAGATGACATTTGAAGTCCAACAGGCATCATAAGAGCAAAAGTTCCCCATGAAGTACCAGTAGCGAAAGATATAACAGCTGAAAGAATGAAGATAACAGTAGGCTCAAATATTCTGTGGATTCTTCCATTGATAAGAGCAGCAAAATATTTACCAATATTAAGCTGTGAAGCTACCTCTCCAATAGTGAAGCTCATAGCTAGAAGTATGATGACAGGAACCATATTTTCAGCTCCTTTGTAAAAATAAGCCATATATTCCTTACCACTCATTATTTTTTTTACAACTATATAATAGAATGCAGTACAGATAAGGGCAGCAGAAACAGCCCAATACACTGAAATAGAACCTGAACCATGAATCATATTTCCATTTCCAGTTACATAAAGTCCAACAGGCATCATTAAAATAACAACCAAAAGAGGTAATACCATATTCATAAAATCAGGCTTCATGCTTTTTCTCATTAAATTTTGGCTTCCACTGGTATCAATGAGGGGAGTTCCTTCATCCCTTACAAGTTTTCCTGTAGTTTTAGCTCTGTCAGAAGCTTTTTTCATAGGTCCCCAGTGTTTTCCTATAAAAATATAAAAAAGAAGCGTCAGCAAAGTTACCCATGGATAGAAATTAAAGGGAATACTTTTTATTAATATTTCAGAAGGATTTCCACTGATAGTACCAGCAGCTATCTGCACTCCAATTATACCAATGAGAGTCGCCCCCATCCATTGAAGGGAAAGAGTCCGCAGATTGATGTACATACAGATGCACTTTCATAAGAAAGTTCTTCACTGGAAATTTTATATTTATCAGAAAAGGCCTTGGCAATAGTACCAGAAACCAGAATATTAATAGATGATTCAAAAAATAAAACTAATCCTATCAGGTACGATAGGAAAAGAGCATGTTTTTTATTTTTAACGACTGAAGTTTTTTCAGTAAGGGAGTGAACTACTCCGTTTACACCTCCAGAAGCCTGTAAAAGTATAACAAGTGCACCAGCAAGGAGGGAAAAAGCAATTACTTCAGCATTTCCTCTTACCTGTGTCATAATATCAGTCATACTTTTAACAAAAGCAGCAAAGATATTTCCATTGGTTAGAATTATATTTCCTAGTATAATTCCTGCAAAAAGTGAAACTAAAGTCTCTCTAGTAATTATTGTAAGAACTGCTGCAACTATTACTGGCAGTACATTTAAAAAACCATGATCCATAATCTTTCCCCCTAAAAGAACATTATTAATTCAATAATACACGTTTTCTTTTAAATATACAAGTAAATCATTTATATTATAAAAAATAATATATTGTATACGAAACAAAAAGGATATACTGAATGCATAGAGTGGATAAAAATATGAAATAAGTTATAAAAAAAGGAGACTGCAAGCAGAAATATAATCTAGCTTTTAGTCATCCTTATGTTAAATATTTATTTAATAATTTTTTCTACCTTGCCATTTTTGAATATAGCTTCGTTAGTAATTTTACCATCTCTTGAATATTTTCTGAATAAGCCGTCAAACTGGTTGTCTACAAAAGTATATTCTCCTTCCAGTTGCCCGTTGTCATAATAAATCTTTGAAACACCATTGATTTTATCTTCAATAAAATTAACGATATTTTTTACCTGTCCATTTTCATAATAAATTTTTGATTCTCCATGAGCCTTACCATTTTTATAATTATATTCACTTTCTAGTTTGCCACTTTCATAGTATGCTTTTACCAATCCATTGTATTCACCATCAAGATAATTATTTTCTTCTTTTAGATTACCGTTTTCATAATATACTTTTCCTTCTCCCTGAAGTACATCATCAATGTAATTTTCTAAGTATTGCAACTGTCCATTAGGATAGTAGTATTCAATAGGACCATTTCTTTTATCTTCTTTAAAATTTACAAGACTTCTTAATTGACCATCTAAATAATAAATTTTTGAAACACCATCAATTTTATCATTAATATAAGAAGATTCATTTTCCAGCTGTCCATTTTCAAAATATATTTTAGCTTCTCCATTTAATTGACCATCTTTAAATGTTCCTTCGAAAGCTACCTGCCCATTAGGGAAATATTCTTTTACAATACCTTCATATTTTCCATCTTTAAAATTTTCTTCAGATCTTATTTTACCATCTTCATATTTATCAGTTAGTTTTCCAGTAAAAGGTTTTTTCTCATTAATAATATAAACTATTCCATCTCTCATATCTTTTTTAGAAGCATCAACATCTCTTTTTCCAATATTACAGCTGATCATTAAGATAAAAAGAGAAAAAATTATTATAATTTTCTTCATAAATAAGTCTCCTTTGTTTTCTTACTATTATATCATACAAAAATAGTTTAGAGGGAGATTTTAAAAGATATGGAAATTATTTTCTTGAATTATAGACGGCAATTTGTTCATTAAAAATTAAAAAAAATTATATAATTTGATTTTATGGTATAAATAGTATATTATAGAAGGTAAGAATATTCATAAAGCATAAAAAGGAGGAGATTTTGTGGAAAATTTTAAGATAGTACTTTTGTTAAAATTGATAAGTGGAGCAGAATACAATACAGAGGCCTCAAAATTATTGCTGAATAAATATGAAATTAATGAAGAAAATTATTTGAAAATAGCACTAAAAGAAGACTACATAAAAATATATGACATACAGCAAGGAACAGTGAAAGAACTTAAAGAAATATTGAAAAATGCAGGTCTGGTACAAACTGGCAATAAAGAAATGCTTATCCAAAGAGTTACTGAAAATATAGATGAAGATGAACTTAAAAAGTATTTTGGAAATGATAAGTATAAACTAACTCCATTGGGAAGAAAATTTCTAAAGGATAATATCGAAGAGTTAGAAGAGGTATTAGCTGGGAATGGAGAAAAGGGAAATAAAGAAGCTGTTGAAGAAATTTTAGTTGAAGAGAAAATTGAAGAAGCTCCAACAGAGATTATAAAAGAGACAGAGATAAAAGAGGAAACAGCAAAAGAAACAGAAGAAATCAAAATAGAAGTTAAAGAAAAAACAGAAGAAAAAGCAATAAAAGAAGAAAAGATAGTTGAACATAAAGATAAATTTGCTAATAATTATATAATAGCAGGGATTATAATTATTGTAGCAGTAGTATGTATAAATATGTTTCTATAGGGATAAAATTATAAAATAAATAATTCTTAAAAAAATTATTAAAGATTGGGATGTTCTCATAAGAGGAGATCCTTTTTTTATAGGTAAAAATTATGGTATAATGGAAAAAAGAATAAAATAATATAAGGAGTATATTATGAAGAGAGAAGTTGAAAATCAATTAGATCAAAAGCTAATAGATGCTATTGTAAAATTTAACAGCCTATTAAGAGAAAGTTTCATAAAAAAGGAAAAAATTTCTCTTAAAATAGATGTTCCTAAATTTGAACCAAAAGAACTTACGAACTATAGAGAATTAAAAACTGCAATAGAGTGTTTGAGGCATAACTATAGAGAAATGCTCAGATATATAAAACTGGATAACTATACACCTCTTCTTAAAATAGTGTTTTTATATGAAGAAGAAAATTCTTTTCCAGTTATATTGAATTTAGATTTACAACAATATTTGGAATCAGATTTTTTTGTAGGAAAAGAAATTCTTAATATAAAAAAAATAATGTAAAGCATTTTTTTATGAAAAATATATTATCTTTTTATTTTTTATTTTCAAAAAAATTATAAAATTAAATGGTATTATTTTTTAAAATATTAAAACTATTTTAGTAAAAGATAATACTATTTGAAATAAATATACATTAATGAACTAAAAATAGTAGAGATGATTTTTGAAAAAATATTATAATAAACAGTATAATTTGATAAATTGAAAAAAGAAATGAAAAAGTACAATAGGTAATTTAATGAATTCAATAGAAATAAGATGAATCAATTTAGAATAACATCAGGGTAAATTCTGGTGTTTTTTTATTTTTTGGAAAAAGTTTTTTTAAAAATAATATGAAAAAAATATTTTTATTGTTGTTATTTTACTGTAAAACTGGAATGAAAATAAGTGAGAAGTTAAAAAATGAGTATGTTTATTAAAAAAGTTTTTAAAACTAAAAAATTAAAATTTTTTTAAAATAATTTATATACAAGAATAGGATGTTGTGCTAATATAGATAACGTTATATTAAAAAAATAATTTAAAAAATTAAAAAATGGTTTTTAAAGAGGATTAAGTATAAAAAAGTTTGCGTATATTATTACAAAATTGAAGGAGCGTAAAAGATGAGCAGGAAAAAGAGCACAGAAGAATTGTCATCCTACTGGAGAAAAAAGAAAGTCTTGAGAATATTCATATGCCAGTACAAAGGAGCAGCTTCAAAAACTTAGAGATCAATTTTTTACTTAATTTTAAAAAAATAAACTTACTGGGAGAAGAGGAAAAGAGAATGGATAAGGTTAAAATGCTGGGAATATACGAAGAAGGATATGGAGTTGTAGCAAAAAAAGTAATGAGGGACAAAACTTTAAATATTTTATCAAAAGCCGTCTATGCCTATATATGCAGTTATACTGGAAAAGGAAAGGATGCCTTTCCATCACAAAATTTGATATGCAGAGATCTGGGGATAGGAAAAAGTACACTGGTAAAATATATCAAGGAATTAAAAGACAGAGGATATGTAACAGTAATCCAGCATAAAGAAAAAGGGAAGTTTGCCCAAAATCTATATACTGTAAATGCCATACCGTGTATAGTTTCGTCGGATACGGTAGAAACCGATACGAATCCTACCGCACGCGGTCAGGTGAACACTAATAATAACAGTCTTAATAATAACAAAAAGAATAATAATAACATAAAAGATAAAAAGATAAATAATACACACACAGAGGTGGAAGAAAAAGCTGGTGATAGTGCAGAACATAAAAATGAGATTGAGAAAGAAAAATTAAGTGATGCGCCTATGGAGATACAGGATATATTAAAAAAATATAAAGAACTGGAACTGCCAGAGTATAACTACAGACCAGATAACTATGTAATATTAGGAGTATGGAGACAATTAGGAGCTGTAAAGCTTTTTGAAGCACTGACACTGATGTCAGAGTCTGAGTTTGTAAAAAACAACATGAGCGTCAACAGTATTTTCAAGATAGAAAACCTGAAGAAAGCCTTGAATGGAAATTTTAAAGATAAAGAAAACAAGAGCAAAAAGAAGAACATCTCCAAAAAAGAATTTAAAAGACCAGAATACAAAGATTTTACTGAAAAGTTAATAGATGGTGCTTTAAATGGAACATTAGGGGGAACTAAAAATGATGAAATGTAAATATTGCAATAAAGATTATGTGAGAAATGAAAATAGATATTTGGAACTATTTCCTGAAAGCCTTAGAAAAAATGTAGAATATATTCCAGCCTGTGACTGTCTGGAAAAGGAAAAAGAGAGGGAAATGGAGGAATTGGAAAGAAAAAGAGTTCATGAATGTATAAAAAATAAAGTGAAAAAATATGAAGAAATTTCTGTCATAGATAATAAATTTCTGAAAAGCAGATTTGAAAATGCAGATATGAGCAGTAAATATATGCAGTTGGGAAAGAAATATGCAGAGAATTTTCTGAAGAAAGACAAGCAGATAGGACTGTTGTTCTATGGGGGAGTAGGAACAGGAAAGACTTTTACTACTGCCTGTATAGCAAATTATCTCATGGAAAGGGGGAAAACAGTACTTGTTATAAATCTGGGGCTATATCTCAATAAAGTGGGGAGAGATTGGGGAGAAGCTGAAAAAAGATTTTTAGAACAGGTAGAAAAATGTGATCTGATAATCATTGATGACTTTGGTACTGAAAAAGATCTGGATGAGAATCAATCCTACTGGAGAGCTGAAAAGATATATAATCTCATAGATGCAAGGTACAGAAGTAATAAACCTTTGATATTATCTACAAATCTGATTTTCGATAGAGATGAAAAAATATGTGAACTAACTAAGAGGTTTTCTGTACATGGGCAAAATAGGATAAGGGACAGAATAACAGATATGTGTTTTCCTGTAAAAGTAACAGGGAAGAGCAAAAGAGGAATGACTCAAGAGGCATTTATAGAATTTATGTTGTAAAAAATATTAAAAGGGAGAACTACACATGGAGAGAGAGGAATATATTTTTAAAAAACTGGGAAATCTATCCCCAATGAATAAAACTTTAGCAGATGAAATAGTGAAAGAATTGGGAGAATGGGCAACAATAAATGAGGTGGCAAAATATTTTAAAAAACATAGAAATACTATTTACAACAAAGTGGAAGAGGGAGACATACTCCACAGAAAAATGGGAACAAGTATTTTAATCTACACTAGGAGCCTGATTTTTTTACTGGAATAAAATTTAAATGCACAAACCTGCACAAAGCGATACACTGGTCCACTGGTTTATTTTTTCACAAAAAGGTATCATATACCTATGGAAAAAACAAACACAGGAGGCAGCAAAATGGCAACAGAAGACAATCAAGTAATATTAGCAGTGGTGCAAAAGGAAATTACAAAGGTGGAAAGTTCTATCAAAAGGGAAAAAGCTATATTGAAAAATATAGACGACATCACAGCAACTATTGAACACATAGCTGAACAGATAGAAGCAGGAACACCGTTCCCAGAAAATTCAGCATATGAATCATATGGGGAATGGCAGACAAGCGCAGAAAAAGAGATCAAGTCTTATCACTCTTCACTGGAAACTATCGACAAGTACAGAAGCTTACTGGCAGCATATCAGTTTTATGTAAAAAACAATATACCAGATAGTATTTAGAATTTTTCTAGCAGTGGGTAATTTGAGAAATGAAGATACGATTTTATAATTACCCACTTTCAAAATTCTAATATCTAAAAGCAAGGGAGCAGGTTATGAAAGAAATAACAACAAAATTTCTGAAATACTTTATCTGCAAATGGCTGGGAACCAAAACTGTAGAAAATATCTTGATAGTTGCTATGAGAGAACTGGTGAAAAGAACAGAAAGCAAAATCGATGATAGGATATTTGAAGCAGTATTTGGAAAACTGGAAGGAGAGAAAAGTGAATGAGAATATAGAAATATATTTTAAAATCGTAACAACAACAGTCACTTTCCTTTTAGGATATCACAGGTATATACTTTCACTCTTTGAGAAAAAAGTAGATAGAACAGTGTGTGAAAAAGAAAGGCTCTTCATAGAAAAATTCAGAGGAGAGAACATAAAGACACTAACTGATGGAATCAAAAGAATCGAAGAGAGAATGGCAAGGATAGAGGAACAGCTAATGAAGCAGAATAAGAATTAAGGGAGAATTTAACCTCCCTTTTTTTATTGTTAAATTCTATAAAAAAACTATCTGATATAACAGATAGTTCTCTCTAGTGGCTTGCCTTATATATACTAAATTTATTCAAAAATACAAGATTAAAATTTATAGCAAAGTTCATCAATGATTATTTCAGAGAGTGTGAAAAAATTTCTGTAAATCATAACTTTCTATGATAAAAAATTTTAAATTCTTAGAGTATTAATATTTTGTAATAAAAATAGTATAAAACAGATTTTTTTCTATGTCAAGAGCACTCTCATTTGAGAGTGTTCTTTTCATATTCTTAATCTCATTTATTCTGAAAAACGATCTTCATACATAATTTGGAGTTCTCCATAAATTCTTCCCCAGTTTCTCAATGTTGAAGTCCATTTTTTTGTCGCTTCAAAAGTTGATAGATACAAAGCTTTTAATAGCGCTGAATCACTTGAAAATACACTTCTCTGACTATTTAAACGGCGATATATACTGTTTAAACTTTCTATGGCATTAGTTGTATAGATAACTTTTCTAACCTCAGTAGAAAATTTAAATATTGGGCTGATAACATCCCAGTTTTTGCTCTAACTTTTCATTGAATTTGGATAGAGTTTTTCCCAAGTTTCTGTTACTGTTTTTAAATTTTCTAAAGCTATTTTTTCAGATGGAGCTTGATAAATAGTTTTTAAATCATTAGCAAATAGTTTTTTATCTTTATCACCAACATATTTTAAAGTATTACGTACTTGATGTACTATGCAACGTTGATATTCTGTCTTAGGAAAAGCTGTAGTAACAGCTTCCTTCATTCCATTTAAGCCGTCTGCACAAAGGATCAAAATATCTTTTAGTCCTCTATTTTTTAAACTATTAAGAATACCTAACCAATATTTACTGCTTTCATTATCTCCAATTTCAATAGAGAGGACTTCTTTTTTTCCATTTTCATTTATTCCAAGAATAATATATGCAGCTTTTTTACGAATTATTCCATTGTCTCTTACTGAAAAATGAATAGCATCAATGAAAATAACAGGGTATATTTCTTCTAAAGGTCTTTGCTGCCATTCTTCAATTTGTGTAAGAAGTTTATCTGTAATATCTGAAACTAAACCTTCGCTTACTTCAAAACCATATATATCTTCAATTTGCTCAGATATTTGGCGCGTAGTCATTCCTTTAGCATACATAGAAGTGATTTTATCTTCTATTCCTGAAATATCTTTTTGACGTTTTTTTACAATTTTAGGTTCAAAAGTCCCTTCTCTATCTTGAGGAACTTCAATCAAAGACTCCCCATATTTACTTTTGATAGTTTTGTTCTTTTTACCATTACGAGAATTAATATTCTCAGAACGTTCATAAGCATCATACCCTAGATGTTCGGTCATTTCACTTTCAAGCATTTCTTGAATAGTTCCTCCAAGTAAATCTTTTAAAGCATCTTGCAGATCATCAGCAGATTGAATATCATACTCTTCAATGAGAGCAGAGATAATATTCTTTTTCCCATCACTCATTCTTCTATTTTTTTCTACTTTTTCTTTCCATATTAAAATAGCCTCCTATGATATATTTATTTTATCATAGAAAGCTGTAATTATCTTTAATTTACAGAAATTATTTCACAGGGTCGAAATTGAAATCTCTGCTCCTGAAGAAATTGTTTCTATTGTTCCATCTGTTCCTAAAGAAGTTATCTCTATTATCCCATCTCTTCCTGCACCTGAAATGGTCTATTACTAGGATATAAATTTGGAACAACTTTCCATTCACTTCTTGCAGGACAATTTAATTTCTTTGAATCAAACCCCTCCAGTATTTTTATTTCTACAAAATAATAGTTAAAATGGTCAACATAACCATATTTCCCAGTAGTTTTTTCTGTAAAATTTTCTTCAAACCATTTTATAGCAGCTTCTTTTAATTCTTGGTGATTAATTAATTTACTGCTGAAAGTATTCTCTTCTGCGTCTCCTCCAACAAATGTTTTTATTATTAAAAACTCTGGTATATCTTTTTTTGTTTCTTGGTAATAATCATATACAAAAACAACATCTTTCATATGCTTGCATCTCCTTTATTTTTTAGTTTTACCTCTAGAGATAACTTATCATAACATTTAAATCAGTATATACCAAATTTGTAAATTATTAATTTTTCGTTCCCTTTTCTTCTGTAATATTTTCTTTATATTTTTAAAGTAAATTTTTTTATTCTTTTATATATTTTTTCAAACTATCATTTACTTTGTATTTATCTATCAAATTATTAGTTAATTTCACTTTTTCTTCAGAAAGTTTTTTATTACATACTTTTTGAAAGATATTTTTCATCTATGATTATTTCATTTTTTTAGAAGCTCTGAATTTTACTGTCTTTTTAGGGTAAATCTCCATCTGCTCCCTTGTTACAGGATTTGATACCATTCTCGGCTGTCTTGTGAGTATTTCAAATATTCCTCTTTCTTGAAATTTTACCTCTCCATCTATAGCGATAGCTTCCTCTACTGTTTCAAGAAACTCTCTTATCTCTTCTTCTGCTTCCATTATTGAAATTTTCTTTGAACTCATTTTTTGATATAGCTTTGCCATCTCTTTTTTATTCATCAGTATCACCTTCAACCATTTTTATAAGCCCTTTTCCTGCTCTAAATTTTATTACTTCTTTTGGTCCAGTATATCTTTCCTCTTCCCACATTGGTACTTTTATTTTTCTTGATTTTATCTCTCTTTTTTCAAATACTCCCCAGCCTTTAAATACTACTTTTTTATCTTCATCTAAAGCTTTCAGCAGTACATCCCAGAATAAATCTATCTTCTTTTTTACTTCTTTATGGCTTTTGCTTTTATTTCTCTTTTTGTAGAATCTTACGAACTCCCCTTCTGTCATATCTTCCCCTTTAAGTATTATATTTCCAAGTAAAAGACTGGCTATATGAGCCAGCCCTTCACTTGTAATTTAAAATAATTTCTTAGTAATTCGGCAGTTAAAAATTTTAACTGTTACAATTAAAATATAAAGATTAATTTTCTTTATTGTTTTTACAATTAGAACTTGTAACCTATTCCTGCTCCTACTATCCATTCACCTTTAGTTTTGTTTTTACCTGAGTTGTTGTGTGAGTCTCTCTCTACAAAGTAAGTTCCCTTTACATCAAATAGTACTCCACTTTCAAGCTCCAGCGCATATTTTGCATTTAGCCCTATACTGTGTTCATTTTTGTGTCCTACTAAGATATCAAAGTCGCTTCCACCTTTAAATCTTCCTGTGATATATTCTTCATCTGCTCCATCAAGTATTTTAGTATAACTTACACCAGTAGTTAAAGTACTCTTACCTTTTTCATGAGGTATTACTTTTTTCAAGTCTACTCCCACTTTAGCTGCTGTGTAGTCAAATGATTTAGAATCTGTTTCTATTGCTAGAACTTTGCTTCCCTCATCTGCTCCATCTTGGTTTATATATGTGTATGATAGAGTTGCGTATGGTTCTAAGAATAAGTTGTCTCCTACTTGATGTGAGTATCTTCCATTTAAGTAAATGTCATAAGCCATATCTGAATATTTATCACTGTAGGCATTTCCTAATGTTCTTCTATCTGCATCATATTCTGAGTACTGTATCCCTGTTCCTGCTTTCAATGTAAGGTTTCCTCTATAGTTTTCAGCAAATGCACCTAAGTATCCGCTGTTTCCTTTTACTTTAGACATAGACATTTCAGCTTCACTTTTGTTTCCTCCTAAAGTTACCCCTAGAGAAAGATTTTCTGAATATCCATATTTAGCCAGCATATATGCTCCAGTAAGTTTCATATCTGCGCTTGTCTCTGCTGTTCCTCCATCTATTTCATGATAATTCTGTCCATAGTATGTATCTTTAGTTCCTCCATCAGCGTGAGTAAGTCCACCCATTATCATCCATTTATTTAAGTTTGGTCTAAATTCATTTTCAGTCACTATATCTCTGAACATTCCCATTGATCTTCTTGATAACTCTGAACTGTAAGAATAAGGACTTTCAATATATATACTAGTCAAATACCCTAAAAGACTTGCAAGTTGTTCTTCTTTTTCTGCCTCTATTCTATTGTTATAGTCATAATTTTTTCCAAGATAAGTTGATAGACTTAATATATCTCTCAGTCCATCAAGATTTTCTTCTCTACTGCTGTAAATACTTTTATATATCTTATTTAAAGAGTTGTATTTATTTACTTTAGGATTTACAATTCCACTTAAATCTGAACCTGCTCCTAAACGTATGAAATCTTCATGAATCTCTGCTTTATCTATAATTGAACTTGCTTTTATTTTCATATTTTCAAGTTTTATGTTTTCCATATCAACATCTATCACTCTACCTATTCCATTTGTTATGAAATTCAGAGTTCCTGCTTCATCTGGAGAGTTTCCTATTATTGTCATTTCACCATTTTCTGAAAAAGCGTGAGTTGCTTTTGGTGGTGTATCAGTACCATATGTTGTTGTTGAATCTTTTTTCAATCTAAGATTTAGTACTCCTGTTCCTTCCACTGTAACTTCATTTGTTCCTGTGACTTTCATATCTTCAAAGAATGTTACATTATTGTCTATAGCCATTTTTTCAAATCCAGAGATATCATAATGCATATTCATTCCATATTTTCCTGTTCCATTAAGATCAAGAATATTCCTATTTCCTGTAGATTCCATTTTTCCATTGACTATTGCATTTCCTTCTAAAACAACAGCATTGTCACTTCCAATTACTTTTATAGCAGTACCTTTCTTTCTGACATTTATTACAGAGTCCCCTTTTACAGTAAGAGCACTTCCATTTTTAGTTATACTTATTGTTGTAGTATCTGCTTTTATTCCTCCATTTACTACTGTATTATTCAGAGTAAGTATTGAATTATCTTCACCCATTACAACTGCTGTCTCATAAGCATTAACTACACTATTATTTAATTCATTCTTTCTTCCACTAATTTTAAGAGTATTCTCTATTCCATTTAAAATATATTTTTTATCTGGAGAAATACTTTCCTCTTTATCAGAAGCTTCTCTAGAATCATAATATGTTAATTTTCCTTCTTCTAAAGTTAAACTCTTCCAATCTGTTATTTCTTTGCTAGTATCATCTACCTTTGCGTCAACATTTATGATATCATAGCTAACTTCATCAATACTTACATTCTGATGTATTTTTCCAAAATTATTATAATAATCAATGTCAGGATTTATTTCGCTAGAGCTGCTCTTACCCCCTCCAATATATTTATTACTATCTACTGTAAAAGCTAGTCCATAGTTTTTTATTTCGTCGTCATTATCAGCAGCATCATGAGCAACTATTGATATACCATCTACTACATTCTCAGTGCTATCCCCAGATACAAGAAGTCCATAGTTATTTGCTTCCTTTATCATTGTACCATTACTATTATATATGGCATTAGTTTTTCCATAAATAACCCCTATATTTCTTATCTTGTCTATAGTTTTTATCTTAACTTCACTATACTTTAAATTATTAATTTCATATCCAAGACTGTTTTCACCTGTACTTTCTGCTGTTATTGAACCAGTATTTGTTATATCTCCTATAGTTCCATAACTATTATTAATTCCACTTGCTTCACTGTAACTACCTATACTTTCTGCTGTTATTGAACCATTATTTGTTATATCTCCCATAGTTTCACTATTATAAATTCCAACTCCAAAACAGTTTTCACCTGTAGTAGCTGCTGTTATTAAACCATTAATTGAACCATTATTTGTTATATCTCCCATAGTTACGTTATTAACAATTCCATAACTATAACCATTTCCTGTTACTGCTATTGAACCATTATTTGTTATATTTCCCATAGTTCCACTATTATCAATTCCATAATTGTCACTACTTCCATTTGCTGTTATTGAACCGTTATTTGTTATATTTCCAATAGCTCCATAATTATTAATTCCATAACTATAACCATTTCCTGTTACTACTATTGAACCATTATTTGTTATATTTCCAATAGTAGCATAAAGTGAATTATTAATTCCAAAACTTTCACTATTTCTTGTTGTTGTTATTAAACCATTATTTGTAAAATTAATACTTCCTAAATCTCCTTCTAATTTTAATCCATAACTATTACTTGTAGAATTAAGTACTATATTATTTACATACTCAGTTCCATCCCATGTATTTTCCTCATATGGATTGTCTGTGCCTGCTGTAGCACCATTTTTACTGAATTTTATTTCTTCTCCCTCTTTTTTTACCAATAAATAATTTTCATCTGCTCTTATTACTGCTGTACATGAAAGTAAAAGCCCTACTACTGCTCCTAATGTTATATTTCTTCCCCTTTTTTTGCTGCTGCTTTTCACTGCCTTCATAATCCTTTCTACCATCTTTCCTCCATAAATTTTATAAATAAAACAAATATTTTTTGACATAAAGATATATTCTGCATATTTTTATATTTTAAATAGTAATTTTTACTGTTCGCAATTATATACAAATGCGAACACTTGAGATGTCCCTTAAATACAAAAAGCCCTCAGTAAATTTATACTGAGGACTTTTTTTAATTTTATTCTTTTTTTATGGGAAAAAAATTTTATTCTATTAATCAGCCTCTGTTTTCTCCTCTAAATTTTTCAACTATGCTTCTGGTATATTGTTTTTCACATAAAAAATAATACACTATCAACAGACTTCTGTACTTGTCGATAGTTTCCAGTGAAGTGTGATAAGACTTAATCTCCTTTTCTGCCATTCCCCATATGATTCATATGATGAATTTTCTGGAAGTGGTGTTCCTGCTTCTATCTGTTCAGCTTTGTGCATTTAAATTTTATTCTAGTAAAAAAATCAGGTTTCTAGTGTAGATTAAAAAATATAAGTTAAATACTTTTTTATATTATCAAATTTAATCTTATTCTATTAAAATATCTAATATGGTAAATTTATCAAATTATAATTTCCTAAGAAATCAATTCTCCTCCTTCGATGTAAGCACAGAAAAGAACGTGATTTCTCACGCTCTTTTTTAAGGATTATTTAGAGTACAAAATTTATGAACAATTTTGTAAGTGGTAGCTATTTTTTAATTCTAATAACTCTTCCTGGCAATATTTCATTTTTCTTGTAGTCTTTAATTGCAAATTCTCCATTTACCATTACATGACTGATTCCTTCTGGGAATTGAATAGGATCTACGAAAGTTCCTTTATCAATAGTTGTATTTTCATCAAATATAACTACATCTGCAAAGTATCCTTCTTTTAATAGCCCTCTATTGTCTATTTTAAATGTTTTAGCAGGCTTATTTGTCATTTTATAAATTGCTGTTTCCAATGTCATAGCTTTCATTTCTCTTACAAATTTTCCTATAACTCTAGGGAAAGCTCCATATACTCTAGGATGTGGTTTTCCTCCTAAAAGTCCATCTGTACATATATTACTTTCTTCTCTTGTCATGAAAGTAACTACATGCTCATCTTTTCCATAATAGTCATACATTCCAACAGCATTTTCTTCTTCTTTCAATAGATCGAATACTGCATCAAATTTATCTTTTCCTCTTAATTCAGCTATTTCTATTAGATTTTTTCCTATACAGTCTTCATTAGCTTTTGTTTTTACTGAAGTTACAAATATACCTTCAAACCCAGCAAAATCTATAAAGTTATCCCAACCTGGAATTCCATTGATTATATCATGTTTCATTTTTTCTCTGTCAGCTTTGTTTCCTAATCTTTCTACAAGTTTATCAGTTCCTCCTGCATGTGCCCAAGGTGGAATGATAACTCCAAGCATTGTACTTCCAGCAACATATGGATACTGGTCATAAGATATTTTAATTCCTTCCTCTTTACATTTATCAAGAAGAGCAACTATATCTTTTATTAAATGCCAGTTCTTTTTACCACAGATTTTGAAGTGAGAGAAATGAATTTTTACTCCGCTTTCTCTAGCTATAGTTATAACTTCATTCATAGATTCAATCATTGTATCTGCTTCACTTCTTTGGTGTATAACTAATGGTCTGTCATATTCTGCTGCTACTTTACAGATTTCTACTAATTCTCTAGTATCTGAATAAGCACAAGGTATGTAGATAAGTCCAGTTGAAAGCCCAGCTGCACCTGCTTCCATCTCTCTTCTAGTTATATCTCTCATTTTAGCTAATTCTTCATCTGTTGCTACTCTTGCTTCAAGCCCCATAGCTTCCATTCTGATGTTTCCATGAGGAACTAAGTACATTTCATTAGGTCCTGATCCAGTTTTTGCTATAAGATCAAGATATTTATCAGTTGTTTCCCAGTCCCAAGCTAGAAGATCACTGTCACCATCTAGCCCAGCTAGATTTTTTCTCCAAGAGCTTACAAATTCTTTTGGAAGAGGAGCCATTGAGATTCCGTCTTGACCTAGTATCTCTGTAGTTATTCCTTGACGAAGTTTAGGTTCGATAAATGGTTCTATTAATACTTTTAAGTCTGAGTGGCTGTGAGTATCTATAAATCCTGGAGCAACTATTTTCCCAGTTGCATCTATAACCTCTGCTCCTTCAACATTATCTATTGTTCCTATTTTTTCAATTTTATCTCCATTTATAAGGACATCTGCTTTATATCTTTTTTCACCGCTACCATCAACAACAAAACCATTTTTTATTAATTTCTTCATAATATAATCTCCTCCTTAATAATTGTACTTATATCATTAAATATTTTCAAATTCAATTTCAGGAGCTGGTTTAACACCCATACTTCTTTCAATTGCTGAAACCGCAAAGATTACTATAAACGCTACTATTCCACCAGGAACCATTGCATTTAATCCCCAAGGAGTATTTAGAACATATATCCATATAGCTGCTACAACAGTACCTGCAACGATTGAAACAAATCCTGCATTTCTTGTTACATTTTTGTAGAAGATACCACAGATAAATGCTGCGAAAGGTCCTGCACTTCTAAGGGCAAAGGCTCCCATCATAACACTGATTACATTACTTGCTTCAAGAGCTATGAAAAGCCCTACTCCTCCAACTACTAACATAGCAATTTTTGAAATCCAAATTTCTTTTTTATCTTCTTTAACACCTTTATTGATGTAAGGAACGAATATATCATTTGTAAACATTGTAGCAGTACCAATCATATTTCCAGCAGCACTACTCATAGTAGCTGCAACGATTGCTGCCAGAACTATTCCTGCAATTATAGCAGGAGCAAATGTGATTGTAGCTTGTGCAAGAGCATTCTTTTGAGATCCTCCTAATGCATAACCATCAATACAAACATAAGCTAAAAGTCCGATTATAGCAGGAACTATTGCATAAGCTGCTGATACAACTCCAGCAAGTATAGATCCTAATTTTGCTGATTTACCATCTTTTGCAGAACAGTAAGTTTGAACTATTTCCTGTCCTGTTGGGAAAGTCATGAAATACATAGCTATATACCCTATAATAGTCGTAGCACCAATTTTTGTCATGCTAAGCATGTCCATATTTGCTCCGCTTACACTTTTCATAGCTTCTGCTTTCTCGAATAATGCACCAAATCCTCCAACTTCTTTACTATTTACCATTACAAGCATTGCAATAGTCATTCCTACTGTAATAAACAGAACGTGCATAAGATTTGCTGCTGTAACAGATTTAAATCCTCCAACCATTGTGTAAATAATAACAACTATTGTACTTACTATTGCTGCTGTTTTAAAGTCAAACCCTGTAACAACATTGATGATAGAAGCTGTTGCTATGATTTGAGCTCCTGTTGCCATAAATAATGCTAATATTGATGTGATAGCAGTAAATATGTGAGAAGCTTTACCATATCTTTTACTGATTATTTCAGGTACTGTATTTGCCTGTGCTCTTCTAAAATATGGAGCAATAAATGATACAAGGACAAACCCTATACCTCCTGCAATAACATACCATGCTGCTGATAATCCGTATTGAAAAACGTTAGTTGCTATACCAGTTGTACTTGCTCCCCCTGTATTAGCTGCAAATAATGTACCTGCAAGAACTACTGGACCTAAAGATTTACTAGCCATTAAGAAGTCATCATTACTTTGCTTTTCTTTTTCTTCAGCTTTTTTTCTTGAAGCAAAAAGTCCAATAGCAACTGTTGCCGCCATGTAAAGTAAAATGATTACCAAAGCTGTGATTTGTGCCTTATTCATATTCAATTCCCCCTAAATTAATTTAATTTATTACTTTGCCAAATAAGCTTTTAAAATTGCATAATATCCTTCAGTTACATTATATAGACTATCTA